>Ga0302326_10007337_pt1 | contig 24558 bp, 18 predicted proteins | sample Palsa_T0_3_FD_202264 | JGI IMG/M metagenome (GOLD analysis project Ga0302326, IMG submission 202264) | Peat permafrost microbial communities from Stordalen Mire near Abisko, Sweden - Palsa_T0_3 | ecosystem: Environmental > Terrestrial > Soil > Palsa > Peat permafrost | place: Sweden: Abisko... | reverse complement strand
CCAAGTGCTGAAAATCGAGGACGACAACGGACCCGTCACATTTGACCGCGAACAAGTTGGCGCCGGGATTAACCAGGTAAGCCTTTCCGCAAATTAATGCCGGGGCGACTCTCTTATTGCTCCAGTGTTCAGGCGGTATCCCATATGTAATCACTCCACTTATTCTGCCACCGGTAATAGGATGATCCGGCTCCGCCTCCCAAACAATCTCGTTGTCATGTAAGGAATCATAGCGATAAACGGAGATTCCGGCCGGGCTTACGCCTCCCGGTTGCGGGCACGTCAATTCGTTTGAGAGGCAAAGCTGGACGGTATCACCCTTTTTATTCGCGATCAGATGGAAGGGCTGTTGTCGCTGACAGCCTGTTAAAAGTGAGACAAAGCAGGACGCGAAAAATAATGAAACAGGGAAGCATGTGTTTTTCATCTGCACTGATATTCCCTCGCCCTCTTGAAAAAGGCATTTCTAGCTCCTATCATCCTTCATTTTCGTTGTCCCATTTAGAAGCGCGCTTCGGCTTTCAGCGCATTAATCACGTACATTGAAGTCTTGTAATCCTGTCCGGTTGCTTCATGGTAACGGTCAGTGGCGGCGCCGGTTTTGTGCGCTCGAAGCAAGCCCAGGAGTTCCGACCGCAGCGGTTCCTTGATTTCCGATGCAAGGGCCTTATAGCGCGCGAGAGCTGCTTCGTTAGCGGCCGCATTCTCGCGATACTGTTTAATTGCGGCATCCGTCGCGCACGGAAAATCGAAGAACCAGCGCCCATTCTCGTGGATCAGGTACACGACGTAACCTCCCGCATCGTCGCCCTGCTGATAATCGATGTGCAGTTCCTGAGCGGGTTTCACCGTCCAGCGCTGCCCCATGCTTTCGAGCGACTTCAGATTGCCTTCGTTCACCGGCATCACCGAGAACTTGTAATTCGGCGGAATCAGTTCTCCTATATGGCTTGCCATTTCGTCGTAGTAGTCCTTATTCCCGGGGGTGATGCACGCAAGCGATTTCGGGTAAAGAAACAACCGCAGCCGCGCAACGTCCTTGGCGTTCGTCGCCGCTACGTATTGCGTAACAAAGTTCTTCACGTCGCCAGGAACTCCCTGTGCGGACTGCGCTCGTGCTGAGCCGATAACGAACAGTCCCATTGCGCATGCGAAGGCGGTTCGCAACATGGGTCGTCTCCCCCATTCACGATGGCACGCGCCATCACTGGCAGCAATGAGTTTATTCATACGTTCTGTCTCGAAAGCCACATTCCGGTAAGCCGTCGCACGTGCTGCCGCTGTTTTCTGGGGGCGGGGCGCTGAGGCGCGGGCGGCGGTGGCAAGTGCCAAGTGGCTCATCCAGTGAGAAGTCAGCGAATCAAAAATGCAATTCGAATCAGGGAAATTAGACGTTCTAGCTATGCGCTTTCAGCATTGGAAGATCGCCTCCAGCATTGCATTGCTCAATAGTTGGGCGCGTAGTACCCGCGGCGCGCGAGGACGGAATAATCCTTGTTCTTCATTTCCACTTTGATCTTGCGGTAGCCTCCATCGTGCGTTTTGTTGCTGGGGGCGTAGCCGATGGTGTATTGGCTGCGCAGCTCTTCCGAGATTTCATCGAAGGCCTGCTCCAGGTTCCTTTCGTTGCGCACGACGATGGTCCGCCCGCCGGTCTCGTCGGTCAGCCTCCTGGCGACGCTCAGGTCGCCTCCGTCAGCGGCAACGAGGAGAATATGGACGACGGTGTCGGTGCGCTGCGCGGCTTCGATGGCGTCCGTCAACCTCACTTTGCTTCCCGTGTCTTCGCAGTCGCTCAGAACCACGATCGCTTTTCTCCCCACTTCGCCCGATAGTTTATCGTGGGAAGCGAGGTACACGGCATCGTAGAAATTGGTCCCACCGGTGCCGCTCGTGGGCAAGGGCCCTTGCACGATAATTCCCCCGACGGGGACATTGACCTGCGCGCGATTGATGGCGCGATTCAGGACCGAGCGGTCATCGGTGAAATCGGCGAGCAGGTCCACGTCCGTATCGAAGCTCAGGACCATGCCCAGATCGCCCTTGCGCAAGACGCGCCCGAAGAAACGGGAAGCCGCATCTTTCTCAGCGGAAAGCATATAGTATTCGCTGCCGCTGGTATCGATCAGCATGCCCAGCGTAACGGGGAGGTTCGATTCCGCCGAAAAATCGGTAATTTCCTGGAGCTGGCCATCCTCATAGACCTGGAAATCATCTTGTTTTAAGCCGGTGACGATGGCCTTGTGCTTGTCGCGCACCGTGGCGAAGACGTTTACCTGGTTTACTTGCACGCGGATTTGGCCAGCGGGCTTGGCGAAAGCCAACCCTCCCGCGAGAGATGCGATGCATAGATAGGAAACGATGGCTGGAATCCGCATTGTATAATCTCCTCCGGCTGCGATGGCCCGTTGGATGCCGCGCCGGAACATTAAGATGCCATTTTGAGACTCAAGAGGCGTGGCGGAAAGCGACCGCCCGCGGAGAAATAGTGACGGGACACCTATGAAAAGTCCACGAAAATTCCTGGCCGTGAGCGTGGCGTTGGGCCTGACCTTGGCTGCCTTCATGGCTTGGCGTGCGCAGGAGATGTTCGCCCAGGGCGCCAGCCAGCAGCCGTCCTTGCAATCGGACGATCCCCGCGCCCGCATCCACACCACCGTGTCCCTGGTGGTCGTGCCCGTAACGGTCAAGAACCACGAGGGCGAGCTTGTGTCCGATCTCCAGGAAAGCGATTTCCGCGTATTTGAAGACGGGATCGAGCAGCCAATCGCGCTGTTTTCCGCGGAAGCGTTTCCATTGTCGGCCGCCATTCTGATCGACGACGATCTGAAGCGCGGCACGGCGGAAAAAGTTCAGAAGACCCTGGAAGCCCTGGCGGGCGCGTTCAGCGTTTCCGACGAGGTTTCCCTTTGGCGCTTCGACGAAGTCCCCGAGCAAATCTCCGAGGAATTTATCGCCGACAACGACAAGCTTCTCACGTCGCTCAAAAAGATCGACCTCAGCAGTTCGTTCCCCGGTATCGGTTCCTACACGATGACGGACGGGCCGCGCGTCAATACGGCCGCGCCCCCGGGGCCGATGAAGGTTCCCACCGAAGCCAACGTGCATCCCAACACGAAGCACATCAACGATGCGATTTACGCCGCCGCGGAACAGTTGCAGGACCGGGTGCGCGAACGGCGCAGAATTATTTTCCTGATCTCCGACGGGCAAAACGCCAAGAACAACACGCACAATTATGAAGACACTCTCAAGCTGCTGCTCTCCGCCGATATTTCCGTCTACGCCGTCGGCGTCGGCGAAGCGAACTACAATCGCGGCATCACCTTTCTGGGGAACAATATTCTTTCCAAGTACGCCCATGCCACCGGCGGCGATATTTTCTACGGCGGGATCAGCCGGGAAAACCTCGAAAATCTGTACTCGCGCGTTTCCGAACAAGCGCGCAATCAATACACCATCGCCTACTCCGGCGCGCATACCGACCGCTCCAAGCCCTACCACACTATCGAAGTGCGCGTGAAACGCCCCGGCCTGGCGCTGCTCACGCGCGACGGCTACTACCTCAACGCCACGCCGTAATTAAGTAGAACGGGCTTCAGCCTGTTGGTTTTTGCCCATGCGAAATCAAACCCCACAGACTGAAGTCTGTTCTGCTCAAACCGCCGTGCCAATTGCGATTCAATGAAAGTTTTCAGTTCCACATGGCAGGCGCCGCTGCTTGCCGGCAAAATCTTGCACAAAATATTTTTCTTGTCTGCATCGTTTTTTATTGCGCGCTTCCGGAATTTCTTCTTGACTTCCGGCGCGCAGACTCGTAAAAGAACGATAGCGAGTCTGCGATACATGGGCTCGCTGCTCCGAGGGGAGAACGGTTCACGGAGCGATTGCGCGAATCGGCCCATCAGGAACACGCGGCACACCGAGACAGGTCTGAGAAAACCTTTTCGGAACGGGCGGCTAAATTAATGGCCGCCCTTTTTATTTTGGCGGCGTTTCCAGCGAAATTCGCCGGGATTCAAGGTTCGTCGGTCCAGCCTGTAGTAAGAAAAATTGTTTTCTAAATTGCGAGTGCGGCGAAGCGGCTTTCAAAAAGCGCGCTACTCTTCGCCGGAGGCGCTGGCCGCCGCGCCTTGTTCCTGCGCGGGGCAGATGGATACGTAATCGCAGTACCGGCACGCAAATCCAGCCTTGGGCGGAAATTCGCCGGCGCGAATATCGGCGGCGGCTTCCTGAATTGTCTCGCGCACTTTTCTCAGCTGCTTGTCATCGCGCGTACCGCTCACCGGCTGATTGGTTTGCAGGTAGCAGAGTGTGAGCTTCGCGGGATTCCAGTCAAACACTTCGCGGGCGGCGAGGGCATACACGCTCAGCTGCACGTCTTTCTTAGCCTTGGCTTCGTCCCGCGGCCGGCCCGTCTTGTAATCGACGATTTCCTCTTCGCCGGGGCCGAGGCGGTTCACCTGGTCCATCCGTCCGGTGAGGACAATGTTGTTGTCCATCGGCAGATCAAAAACTTTTTCCTGCGCGATGACGTTGGGCGGCGAAGCGAGCGTGCTCGTGTGAAACGCGCGCAATTGCGCGAGACCATCTTTCTTGTACTCCTGCTCCTGGTAGTCGTCCTCGAATCCGGCCGAGGTCCACTCCAGCTCGAATTTGCGTTCCACTTCCTCGAACGTCAACGTGTTTCCCTTGGCCAACTCGCCGATGAAATATTTGATCGTGTTGTGCATCACGCTGCCAAAGCTCATGGCCGCGGCGGGCCCGCCGCGAAGTTTCCACGCATTGTTAAATAGAAATTTCTGAGGGCACCACTCGAGCGTCTCTATCGCTGAAGGACTGATTTGCAACGGCTCCAGCACGGGCGGACGATAGGACGCGGCCCACTCGCCAATGCGCGAGCCGATCCGCGCGCGCCGTCCCGGCAATTCGAAGAGAACCGGCTCCTCCTCGGAAATCGCAGGCACAGGCTCATTCGCTGGAGTGGGCGCAAGCTGTTCGACGTCACGGCGCTTGATTTGCGCCTCCATGAGGATGTCGTCGAGGAACGGCGAGGGTTTCGAACGTTTGTTCACGACCGTGCTGAGTGTGAGCCGGTTCCGCGCACGCGTGACGGCCACGTAAAACAGGCGGCGCTCTTCCTGAATATGAAAACTGCCCTGCGGCTGGTCTTCCTTCATCAATTCGGGGGGGAATTCGAGCACGCGCGGTTTTTCCCCCGCCGGAAAGCCGCGCTGCACGAGGCGCAGAACGTAGACGTGATCGAATTCCAGACCCTTGGCCGCATGCACGGTCATGAGCTGCACCGCGTCGCCAGATTCTTGTTCGAGGTTGACGGATCCGCCGGCTTGCTCGAAATAGTCCAGGTACTCGACGAATTCCTTCAGGCGCTGCGTCTCGCTCTTGGGCTGCCACTCGCGCACGAATTGCGCGAGGCGTTCGAAGTATTTACGGTCTTCGGCACTCACGGCGGAATTTATTTCGAGGGCCCCGGCCAGCTCGTCGAATAATTCCGCCGCCATCAATTGACGGGCTTTCTTTCGAAGCTCCGCAACCTGATCGACGAGGGTTCCCAGATCGCGCCCGCCGCCGGAGAAGGGCGGCTCGCTTCGCGCGGCTTGCATCGTGTCCCACAAGGAGGCGCCTTTGCTTTTTGCGGTGCGTTCGATGAGGCGCACCAGGTCCGCCGGTTCGAGGCCCCACGCCGGCATCGCCAGCACGCGCGCGCAGGCCACGTCGTCCGAGAGTTGATCGATGAGCCGCAGATACGCGATCAAGTCCCGCACCAGGCGGTGGGAGAGGATCGTAAGATTTTTGATGACGAACGGAATCTTGCGCGCTTTAAGCGCGTCGACCAGTTTGTCGCGGTGCGCGTGGCCGCGATACAACACGGCGAAGGTGCGCCATTTGGCTCCGGCGCGATGCAGCCGATCGAGTTCGCCGGAAACCCACCGCGCCTCGTCGTCGCTCGACGCGTGCGTGACGATCCGCACTTTATCGCCGTCCTCGCGGACGGCCGCTAGCGGGTACTCGGGAATGTTGGTGGGTTTTTCGTTGTGGCGGATCACTTGTCCCGCAACCCGCAGGATTCGCCCGGCGGAGCGGTAGTTCAGAGTGAGCGGCCGCAGCAGATCCTGTTCCATGGAACCGGGCCGCGGCGACGCGAAGCGCTTCAGAAAAATCGTGAAGCTGCCGAACGATGCGCCGCGAAAACGGTAGATGGCCTGGCGATGGTCGCCCACCACGACCAGGTTTGGGCGCTCGCCGCCGAGCAGCCAGAGCAATTCCAGTTGCGCGATGTTGGTGTCCTGAAACTCATCGACCAGGATGTACCGGTAGCGCGCGCGCAGCGATTCGCGCAAGGCCTCGCCCGCGCGAAGATGAAGGACGGCGTCCATGATCTGCGTGCCGAACGTAAGCAGCTTCCGTTCGCGCAGGAGAAGATCGCTGGCCCGGTAGGCCCGCGCAATTTCCTGGAGCTTGGCGATTTCCTCGTCGCGGATGCGGCGCTCATCCTCGGGCATCGCGCCGCGGACGCGCTGAAAGCTTTCCGCCTGCTCCGCGGCATGGCGTTGATAATCGTCCGGCGTGACCAGCTCATCCTGGCAGCGCGAGAAAAATTCCACGAAGTCGCCGAGGAATTGTCCTGGCTCCGCCAGGCGCCGGTAGTGCTCCAGTTGCAGCGCGGGCAGGTTGCGGCGGAGCAGAATCCAGTGGTCGATCCCGTCAATGGGCTTGAGGTCCGGATCGATGTCCTGCAACAGCGCGCTGCAGAAAGAGTGAAACGTCTTGAGCGTGACTGCCTCGGCGCGCTCCGCCTCCGCTTCGCCGCGATCCCGCGCCGCCGCGACCACGCGGTGTTTCATTTCCGCCGCGGCCTTGTCGGTAAACGTCAGGCCCAGGATTTCCTTGCCGGTAAGTTCCGGCTGGGTGTCCAGCAGATAGCGGATGCGCTCGGTGATGACGCGAGTCTTGCCCGTGCCCGCTCCCGCCACCACGACGAGCGGGCCTTGGCCATGTTGCACGGCGGCGCGCTGCTCGGGGTTGAGCGGAAAGCCCGGCGCGGGGGCACCGGCGAGCTGGAACAAGTCGGCCATCGAGGAGCGTCCTCGGCACCCACAGTAGCACAGGCGGCGGCTTTCGGGATTAACGGACAACGATATAACAATAAGGTTATAGTGCGACAGGGTATAGAAACATGTTGCTTCACCTTAAGCTTGTGGTAGTGTACGGATAATTTAAACCCCAGCGGGCGAGCCGATGGTTACAGAAAGAAAGCAAATCGAGACCACAGGGGGTTGCACATGTCTCAACAAACCCAGCCACGTGCAGCAATGGAAACGCCCATTGAACGCATCTTTGAGAAAGTGATGCATCGTAAAATGACTTCTCAGGAAAGAATCTATTTTCATCTGAAGCGGAGAATCAAGCCGCCTCTAAAAGTAGCCGCGAATCGACAGTCTCGCGCAGCCTGAGCGCGGCGAAATTGACCCCGCTCTAGCGACCTCCTATACTGGGCCATGGCAATGCCACAGCCCTTGTGGCACACCCCGTCGATAGTTTGTCCGGGAGAGCACCATGGACCGTGCCGTGATCCTCAGCGCCGTTCGTACGCCCATCGGAAAATTCCAGGGTGGCCTTGCGCCCCTTTCCGCCACCGAGCTCGGCGCCAAAGCCGTCGGCGAAGCGGTGCGCCGCGCGGGCATCGAGCCTAAAGCGGTTGATGAAATCATTATGGGCAATGTGGTGCAAGCCGGCCTCGGGCAGAATCCCGCGCGGCAGGCGGGCCTTGGTGCGGGGCTGGACGTGCGCGTCGCGGCCATGACCATCAACAAAGTTTGCGGGTCGGGATTGAAAGCGGTGGGCCTCGCGGCGCAGGGTATCATGCTGGGGGAGACAGAAATCGTGGTCGCGGGCGGCATGGAATCGATGTCCAACTGTCCCTATTTGTTGCCGGGCGCTCGCACCGGCTACCGGTACGGGAACGCGGAAGTCGTGGACTCGATGGTGCGCGACGGTTTGTGGGACGTTTACAACGATTTTCACATGGGCATCACCGCCGAACTCGTAGCCGAAAAATTCGGCATCACGCGCGAAGAGCAGGATCGATTTTCCCTGGAGAGCCATCAGCGCGCCGTGCGCGCCAGAAAATCCTGCTTCATCGAATCGCAGATCGTGCCCATCGAAATTCCGCAAAAAAAGGGCGCTCCGGTGACGATCAAGTACGACGAATCACCGCGCGAGGATGCTTCGCTCGAAGCGCTGAGCAAGCTGCGGCCCGCGTTTAAAAAAGACGGCACCGTGACGGCGGGCAACGCCCCGGGCACCAATGACGGCGCGGCGGCGCTCGTCGTGACGAGCGAGCGCAACGCGGCGCACCTGGGAAAAACGCCGATGGCGCGGATCGTCGCGCAGGCCGTAAGCGGCGTCGATCCCAAATGGATCATGATGGCGCCCATCTACGCCGTGGAAAAAATCCTCGAAAAAACGGGCTGGGACCGCGATCGCGACGTGGACCTATACGAAATAAACGAAGCATTCGCCGCCGCTGCCATCGCCGTGACGCGCGAGTTGCGCCTCGATCCGGCCAAAGTGAACGTGAATGGCGGCGCCGTGGCCATCGGCCATCCCATTGGCGCCTCAGGCGCCCGCGTGCTCACGACGCTCCTCTACGAATTGCAGCGCCGCAACGCGCACCGCGGAATCGCCGCCCTGTGTCTAGGCGGCGGCAACGCCGTAGCGTTAGCCGTCGAGCGCTAGCATTTGCTGTAGCCCGCCTCTTCAGAGGCGGGGATTTTCCGCCAATGCGCCGAGACCGCCCCGTTCAGATTCCGCCTCCGCGCATGAAGGACCGAATGAAATTATTCGCGCCATCGACACAAACCCCCGCCTCTGAAGAGGCGGGCTACAGCAGGAACTCATGACCGACGATTCTCTCGAGATCCTGTGGCGCGGTTCCGATCCCGCCAAATTCACCGCGCTGCAAGCGGCCCTGCGCGACGAGAGCATCCCTTTCTGGCAGACCCAGGTATACGATCCCGCCGGCGGATTTCTCTCGTCCCGCCCGTATTATTTGGAAGCTACCCCCGGCTTTGAAATTCGAGTGCACGCCTCCGATCTGGAGCGTGCGAACAGCGCTTTGGATTGGGTAGAGAGCAAAGAAAGCGCGTCCGAATTTTCCAGTGGCGCCACGATGCGGGAACACGACCGTCTCGACCCCAGGCAATCACTGCCCTACAATTGGGATTGGAAGGAAGCGACCTCGGAAGTCTGGTCCGGCGAGGACGAATCCATGGCCGAATACCTGGCCAGCGCCCTGCGCGAAAACGGGATCCCCAGCCGCATCCCGGACGAACCGGGCCATCGCGCCCGCCTCTGCGTCCGCGCGGTGGATCTGACGCGAGCGCGCGACATTGCCCGCGAAATCACGGAAAGATAGATTCCTCGTCCAAGCAGCGGTAGAATGCCCCGCCGATGATCTGCCCCAACTGCAAATGCGAATATATCCGCGGAGTGACCGAATGCGCCGACTGCGGCGTCGCGCTGGTGGACAAGCTCGAACCGGAAGAAGGAAACCCTTCCCAGGACGTTCGAATCGTTTCGGTGTGGCAGGGTGGCGATCCTACCGAATATGAAAGAGTGAAGGCGGCTCTCGAACAAGGGGGAATCGAATCCCTGGACCGGGATTCGAAGAATTTCAGTCCCTTTATTCCCTTGGGTTCGAACATGGAGATTTTTGTTTCCGCCGAGGATCGGGATGCAGCCCGAAAGATTATTCTAGATGAAGATGGGCGGATCGATCCCGACGAGCTTACGCCCGAGGGGATCGAGGCGCTGACGCTTCCGGAATCGGATTCGCCGGAAAATGATGACCCGGCGGATTTATCGGTGGAATGGCAAGACGACGATCCCGCTACCGCTGTCTGGACAGGGGAAGACGAAACCCTCGCGGATAATTTAGCCATGTGCCTCCGCGAAGTAGGCATCGCGTCGCGCAAAGTGGGCGAGGCCGGCCACTGGAGCCTTGCGGTTCGCCCGGAGAAAGAATCGCGGGCCAAGGAAATCGTCCGCGAAGTAGTGGATGCAAGCCCGCCGGAATAAAAGTGGCGCAGGCTTCAGCCTGTGGGTTTCCGTAAATAAACCGAGCCCGCGCGCGCCAGCCGAGATGAACGGAACCCCACAGGCTGAAGCCTGCGCCACTTAGTTTCCGAATCGCCAGGAGACGCAATGATCGACGCAATCCGCACCGTCGCCGTGCTGGGCGCGGGAACCATGGGCAATGGCATCGCGCATGTCTTCGCGCGCTGCGGCCATACGGTGATTCTGCGCGACGTGGAAGAAAATTTCCTCGCTCGCGCCCGGGATACAATTGCCAGAAACCTCGACCGCGAAGTGAAAAAGGGCACCGTGGAGGCGGGAAACAAAGAGAAAGTCCTGGCCCGCATTCACACCACCACCGATTCATCCCAGCTGGCGCGCGCCGATTTCGCCGTCGAAGCCGTCCCCGAACGCCTCGATCTGAAACTCGCCGTCTTGCGCGAAGCAGACAAACTGCTGCGCCCCGAAGTGATCCTCGCGTCCAACACTTCCTCGATTTCGGTCACGACCCTGGCCGCTGCCACGGGCCGTCCCGATCGCTTCATCGGCATGCACTTCATGAATCCCGTCCCGGTGATGGTTCTCGTCGAAGTGATCCGCGCACTGCAAACGAGCGACGAAACGTTTCACAGCACCAAGGCGCTGTGCGAGCGCCTCGAGAAAAAGCCCGTCGCGGTCAACGACGCCCCCGGCTTCGTCTCCAACCGCGTCCTCTTGCCGATGATCAACGAAGCCGCCTTTGCCGTGATGGAAGGCGTCGCCATCGCGGAAGCCGTTGACGCGGTGATGAAGCTCGGCATGAACCATCCCATGGGCCCGCTCGAACTCGCCGATTTCATCGGCCTGGACGTGTGCGTAAACATCCTAGACGTGTTGCACGACGGCTTCGGAGATCCGAAATACCGCGCCTGCCCCCTGCTCAGAAAAATGGTCGCTGCCGGATGGCTCGGACGAAAGAGCGGGCGGGGATTTTACCTCTATTCAAGCTAGAAATTCTTCGACACAATTGAGGCCATTTTCCATCCTTTGCGAAAGACAAATCATTAGAGAATTTTAGTAGAAAAGGTAAGCGGGGGATCGTTCTCAAATGGCTCTGATTCCATCCTTATTTGGAACAAATTTGATTGGAGCGAAACACTGTTTTTCGGCGTCGATGAGGACTTGATTTATTATCGTCCGTAGAATCAGGGGCTTGCACACTACTTCCATCCGCTCCTGAACCCCGAAGATCCTTAGTCTCCTTTGGCACAGGTTGTGCCTCCATTTTTAGGGCCACTAAGCAAAATCGAAATTAGAAAGTTTGCGATTCATTTTTTGTATGGACGCATAAGCGGCAAATAAGTGTGTATTAATCAAAATAAAATTGGCCCTGAATTTTCTGTCATTCACGTCTGGTTTGGTGAATGTGGGAGCGCGCGTCGCGGCTGATCCATCCGCTCCGCTCCCAGCCGGGTCCGTAAGGCGTCGTTGTGGCCTCGGGCGCAACGCCGTTCCAACGATTGAATAGGAGAAGCAGATGCGCGTGCAAACGGTACGAATGATCGAGATCCTGGCAATCCTGGTGGCGTGTTTTGCGTCCGGATGCGGCCGAGAACAGGCGCCCAATCCAGGGTCGCCTTTGGTGACCGTCACAACGCCCGCCCTGGGCGCCACCGGAGTCCCCCTCGCGCAAATCATTACCGCAACTTTCAATGAGGCGATGAACCCCACGACGATCAATCAAGCGACCTTTTTGGTGATGGCGCCGGGCGCGGTCTCCGTGACTGGTGTGGTCACGTACTCGGGGACTACGGCTACCTTTACTCCGTCCGCACTGCTTGCACCCGGCACGCTGTATACAGCGATCATTACGACGGGAGCGCAAAACTCGGCAGGGGGTGCGCTGGTCAGCAACTTCATGTGGACCTTCACGACGATACCGATCCCTGCGGTACTCACTACAAACCCTTTGAACGGCGCAATGAATGTACCGTTGAACCAAATAATCACCGCAACCTTTAACCAGCCGATGAACGCCACGACGATCAATCAAACGACCTTTTTAGTGACGGGGCCGGGCGCGGCCCCTGTGAATGGCGTGGTCACGTACTCGGGGACAACAGCTACCTTTACTCCGTCCGCACTGCTTGCCCCCGGCGCGACGTATGTAGCGACCATTACGACGGGGGCGCAAAACCCTGCAGGGGCCGCGCTGGCCAGTAAGTCCATGTGGACATTCACAACAGCTGCCCCCACGGTACTTACCACAAACCCTCTAAACGGCGCCACCAATGTGCCGTTAAACCAAAAAATCGCTGCAACCTTTAGCCAGGCGATGAGTCCCGCAACGATAACCGCGGCGGGCACATTTACGCTAGTCGTGGCAGGCGTCGGCGGAGCGGCAGTGCCGGGAACGGTGACCTACGTGGCGGCAGCCAACACGGCGACCTTTTCGCCCACGGTGAATCTGCTGCCCAGCGAGCAATACACGGCCACCGTCACCACGGCGGCACAAGGCGCGGCAGGCAGCGCACTGGCAAGCAATTATGTTTGGAGTTTCACGACCGGTGCGACCGTGAACGCCACACCCCCCACCGTGACGCTTACCCTCCCTGCCTCAGGGGCGACGAGTGTTCCCACGAATCAATCCGTAACCGCGACGTTCAGTGAAGCCATGAATCCTGCGACGATCGTTGCGCCAGGAACGTTTACTGTGGCTGTGGCGGGAGTTGGCGGCGCGCCCGTACCGGGAACTGTCAGCTATGCGGGTTTGATTGCGACTTTCACGCCCACGGCGAATTGGACTGCCAGCACTCAGTTCACCGCCACGATTACGAATGCGGCCCAGGACCTAACCGGGAACGCCTTGATCGCCGGCCCGACGCCCAATCCGTGGAGCTTTACAACCGGTGCGGCTGCGAACGACACGCCGCCTACGATCAGCCTCACGAGTCCCGCGAATGCCGCGTCCCCCGTTGCGCTCAATGCGACCGTGAACGCAACCTTCAGTGAAGCAATGAATCCGGCAACCATCACCGAACCCGGCACATTCACGCTAGCGGTATCGGGAGTCGGCGGCGCTGCCGTCCCCGGAACTGTCGCTTACGATTCCGTCAGCGATATCGCTACCTTTACGCCCACGGCGAGCCTTACAGGGACGACGCAATATACGGCAACGGTGACGAATGCGGCGAACGATCTGGCGGGCAACGCGCTCGCGGCCGGAAATACGCCGAACCCGTGGACCTTTACGACTGGCGCTGCTGCCGGACCAACGGGGCCGAATCTCGCATCCGCCGCTCCGATTGGGGCGTTTGGAGGCAACTACGGGATAACAAATCAGGGAATAAACACGGTAATAAACGGAAATATCAGCACTACTGCCGCTTCCACCTTGGTGACCGGATTCCACGACGCTGGGCCGGGATGCACGTACACCGAAACGGGTAGCAACATGGGAACCGTAAATGGGGGAATTTATACTGCCGCCCCGCCTCCCACTCCGCTGTGTTCGACGGAAGGTACAACGACCACGGCCCAGGTCGCGACTCAGGCCGCAACCGACGCACTCAACGCGTTTAACGATATTTCACCGGCTTCACGGCCCGGAGGCTCCGATCCGGGCGCGGGACAGCTTGGCGGCCTAGTCCTCGATGCCGGCATATACAAAGCCGCAGGCGGCTCATTCATGATCACTGGGTCGGATTTGACGTTGGATGGACAGGGGAATACCGACGCCCTCTGGGTGTTCCAGTCGTCGAGTTCGCTTACCGTGGGCGCTCCTGGAGCTCCGCGCAGCATCATTCTGGTCAACGGAGCGCAGGCCAAGAACGTGTTTTGGTATGTAGGCAGCGCGGCAACAATTAACGGGGCCGGTGGCGGCACCATGGTCGGCACGATCATCGCGTCCGCGGGAGTCACGTTTTCCACAGTCGGGAATGCAGCCATAACTACGCTGAACGGCAGAGCGCTGGCACTCAATGCGTCCGTGACCATGGTGAATACCGTGATCAATGTGCCCGCGCCATAAAAGCAGAAATATTGAGATCTGTTGGCCGCTCAGCAGTTTGTAAACGTGATTCGGGAGGCGACAATGAAATGGGGAGCACGCATTTTTTCCACAACGGCGCTTGCTTTTCTACTAGCGCCCGCACTCTTGGCAGATGGTACTGGAAGGCCTGCGAACCCATCGGAAGATGAGGAAGCCCTAAGCTCCCCATTGCCCCCCGGCGTCTCGGACATGCCCAAGGCAGGCGCGAAAATGGCGCTACCTTTGCGGGTGATGCTGCCCCGCGAAGGCCCCGCGAGTGAAGGCAATGGAGAGAATTCGAACAAGCGCGCGCGCGATTCGAAAGCTCAGGACACCAGAACCCCAAAGGTGGAACTTTTTGTCGGCTACACCTATTGGTGGGGTGTGCCCGGACATGCGGACAACCGCATAGCTGAAATGAACGGCGCAAGCGCATCCGTGGCATACAATTTCAGCAGCTACCTGGGTTTGGCGGCTGACGTGGGCGGCTTCAAGATCGATTCGCTATATTTCAGCAGTCTTGGAGCGGGATCCGCCCCTGCTCGCGTGGTGGATGCAGATAGCAACGTTCTTACTTTTCTCATCGGTCCCCGGGTATCCTTCCGCAGCCATACCAGACTCACTCCATTTCTCCAGGTCCTGGTTGGAGCGGCGCAGGCCGACACGGTCACGGTAACAGGCTGCACAGCGCCCATTTATTCTTGCGTCCCGCTTCCACGGGAAACGGCCTTCGCGTTTACCGCAGGGGGCGGACTCGACCTTCGCCTGAATCGCAGAATCGCCTGGCGGGTTTTCCAAGCGGAATTTTTGCTTACCCGCTTCGACGATCCTGCTCTAGCCATCCCAAAAGCGGGCTGGCAGACCAACATGCGTCTCTCCACAGGGCTCGTATTCCGTTTTGGCGGGAATTCTCCGCCTCCGCCGCCACCGCCCGTCAACCATCCGCCGATTGTCTCCTGTTCCATCAACCCGGGAATGGTTTTCGCCGGGTCGGGAGACACGGCCATGGCGCACGCGATTGCCAGCGATCCGGACAACGATCCCATTACGTATTCGTGGGCGGCAAACGGCGGCGCCGTGGATGGCTCCGGAGCCGATGCTAAGTGGAATTCCTCCGGCGCGGCTGCCGGCACATATGCCGTAAGAGTGCATGTGGATGATGGTCGGGGCGGCGCAAGCGATTGTTCCGCGGACATTCGAGTGGACGCACGGCCGAATCGTCCCCCAACAATGACCTGCTCGGCAAATCCCCCTTCGGTCTTCGCAGGGGAGCGTTCCCACATTGCCTGCGCCGCGATCGATCCCGACGGAGATCCACTCACCTACGCCTGGCAAGCATATGCCGGCAAGATTACAGGCAACGGCCCGATGGGAGAGTTTGACACGAGCGGGCTATCGCCCGCCTCTTACACAATCTCCACTCGAGTGGATGACGGGCGGGGTGGAACCGCCGAAGCTGCCACACCTGTCGTAGTGAAGCCCGTGCCTCCGCCGCCGCTGGCCAGCAAGATCGGCGAATGCGCATTCGGCAAACCATTGAGCACGCGTATTGACAACGTGTGCAAGCGCACCCTCGACGACGTTGCCGTGCGCCTGCAAAACGAGCCACGAGCGACCGCCGTGATTATCGGCTATTCGGACCCAGGCGAAGGCAAACCCGCGCAGGTCGCGAGAGACCGCGCCAGCAATGCTGTGAAGTACCTCAACGAAAAGGGCCTCGACTCTTCCCGCGCCACGTCCCGCACAGGCAGCGGCCAAGCCGGGTCGGGCACGGAAAACCGACGTATCGACGTCATTTGGGTTCCTGAGGGCGCCACTTACTAAGTCTCTGGCTCCATTGACATACCCGGTCCCGCCGCTGATCTGCGGTACCCCGCCTCTTCAGAGGCGGGGTTTTTCCGGATATGCCAAATGACACAGGAGCCTCTAATACAGAGAACAGCGACTGCAGCCGCTACCCGAAGCGACTGCTCATCCGACCCGGAACCATTTAAATAGTATTTGCTTTTTCTTCGCCACATGATATCCTGCCTCTCGTAAGGAATTTGCGCCAAGCGGGCCGGTTGTAGTAGACTCCGTGGGACCCGCAAAGTCACGATACGTGACAACTCAGCCTCCGAGGTGAAGCGATGACGGACGAAAAGACGAAAATGCTGGAAAACGCGATTTCGCAGATTGAGAAGGATTACGGCAAGGGCGCCATCATGCGCCTGGGCAGCCGCGACGTGCTGGTGCCGGTCAGCGTGATTCCCACGGGGGCGCTTTCGATCGACGCGGCGCTGGGTGTGGGCGGCGTGCCGCGCGGGCGCGTGATCGAGATTTACGGCCCGGAATCGGGCGGGAAAACGACGCTGACGCTGCACATTATCGCCGAGGCGCAGAAGATGGGCGGGCAGGCGGCGTTCATCGACGCCGAACACGCGCTCGATCCGGTTTACGCGCGAAACCTGGGCGTGGACGTGGACAATCTGCTGGTGTCGCAGCCGGACAACGGCGAGCAAGCGCTGGAGATCGCGCAGAAGCTGATCCAGTCGGGCGCGGTGGACGTGATCGTGGTGGACTCGGTGGCGGCGCTCGTGCCTCGCGCGGAACTCGAAGGCGACATGGGCGATCCGCAGATGGGTTTGCAGGCTCGGCTGATGTCGCAGGCGCTGCGGAAGCTCACGGCCATCGTTTCGAAATCGCGCACCTGCCTGATCTTCATCAACCAGATTCGCGAAAAAATCGGCGTGATGTTCGGCAATCCGGAAACCACCACGGGCGGGCGCGCGCTGAAATTCTACTCGTCGATCCGGCTCGATATTCGCCGCATTCAGTCCATCAAGGAAGGCGACCGCGTCATCGGCTCGCGCACCCGCGCCAAGGTGGTGAAGAACAAGGTGGCCGCGCCTTTCCGCGAAGCCGAGTTTGACATTCTCTACGGAGAGGGCGTTTCCCGCGAAGGCGATTTGATCGACCTGGGCGTGGAGAAGGGCATCCTCGAGAAGTCAGGCACGTGGATTTCGTATGGCGGCGAGCGCCTCGGCCAGGGACGCGAAAATGCGCGCGTCTTTCTCAAGGAACACGCCGACGTCCGCGGAAAACTCGAGAACGCGCTGCGGAAGAGCATGAATATTCCCATTCCCGGCGCGGCCAATGGCACGCCGGTCCAGGCAGCCCAGGCGGAGAATCCCTCGGAAAAACCCGCGACTCACGCCGCAGCCGCTGCTGCCTCCGGCGCCTCTGCCGCGCCCGGCAAGCCGCGCCCGCTGAAGTAATTCGCCGCTCGGACGAGCGGGAAATTAATTTCTACACATCGCGGCTCGGCGCTCTGCCGGGCCGCGAAACTACGTCCAGCCACAGAATGGTAAACGTTGGGTTACAGTGGAACTGAATGTTCCTCAAGGATACAGCCCTTATACAGGTGTTTCACCCCTAGGCATAGTGTTTTCAGGCTAGTACAAAGGTACTGAATTATGGCCCTCTACATGATAGTACCTATATGTTGAGATTTCCTATTGCGTTTCGGCAAACAAATTGCTTAGAATCATGGCCTCAGCTTGAAACGCACATCGGGAGCGCTTTAGCGGTCCAGACTGGAACAATTGATGATGATGTGTCGGCCCAGCCATATTCGCTTGCTAGCAATTTTCCTCTGCGCATCGATTGCAGGAAGTTCACCAGCGCTGGCGGCTCCCGCGCCAGGCGCGGCGCGCGCTGCCGTAAGGAAAAGCTCATCGTCGCGCTACGGCGTTCCGACCTTCACGGACTCCGAAAAGGGCGACGTCTCGGCATATGATGACCCGATCGTGCGCAAGGCGGCTGTGGACGCGCTGGGGCGCTACAACGGTTCCGTCGTGGCCATCGATCCTTCCAGCGGGCGTATCCTCACGGTAGTGAACCAGAGTCTCGCGTTTTCCGCCGGCTATATTCCCTGCTCGACGATTAAGCCGGTGATCGCGGTCGCGGCGTTGCAGGAGGGCGTGGTAACGCGCGATACGATGATCCGCGTCGCTCCCCGCAAATATTTGAACCTCACCGAGGCGCTGGCGCACTCCAACAACGCCTTCTTCGAGGAGCTTGGCCGGCGCATGGGATTTGACACGGTTTCGCGCTACGGCCGCCTCCTGGGCCTCGGCGAGCTGGCCGGGTATCAGATTCCGGAAGAGCATCCCGGCGGATTTCCGTCCGAGCCGCCTACCTTTGGCGGCGTCGCGCGGATGTCCAGTTTTGGCCAGGGGATTCAGATGACGCCGCTGCAACTCGGCGCCCTGGTTTCGAGCATTGCCAACGGCGGCACTCTTTACTATTTGCAATATCCGCGCAGCACGGCGGAGCAGGCGAATTTCTCACCGCGCGTCAAGCGGCAGCTCAACATCGAATCGCTCCTCCCGGAAGTGCGGGACGGCATGCTGGCCGCGGTGCTCTACGGCACGGCGCGCTCCAGCTACATTTCCGACGATGCGCAAGCGTTCGGAAAAACGGGCACCTGCTCGGATGCGGCGTCGCGTCTCGGGTGGTTTGTTTCTTACGCAGGCCAAGAGCGCCCCAAGATCGTTCTGGTTGTCCTGATGCGCGGACACAGCTCCGCGATCAAGGGACCCATGGCCGCCGGAGTCGCTGGCCGCATCTATCGCCGCCTGAACGACGAAAATTATTTTGCCGCAGCGCGATCGAGCGAGTCCCGCGCGTCGGCAATGGCTGCCGGTACGCGGCAGTAGTGGACCGCGGCAACCGGGCGCGGATTTTGAATCCAAGATTGAATCGCGATTTGTAGGGATTAATTCTCAAATTTCAAACTTGAAATTATTGCGCCGCTCCCTTTTCCCTGCACGCAGGAAACTGCCCAGAAAAAAGAAAAGCGGCCCGAACTTCCGGGCCGCCCAATGATTTGAAATCCACCTCACCAGTAGTGTTTGAAATTCAACCGGCTCGAAACAATGGACCTATGAATCGCGCGAAGCGGCGGAAAACCTACCGCACTTCCCACGTATCGCCGGCGTTCAGCAGCTTGGCCAGGTCGCCCGGGCCGCGCTTGGCGATCACGTCCTGAATCTGCTTGGACATCACGTCCTCGTAGCGGTCGCGGTCCCAGGAGCGTAGCACGCCGATGGGGGTGGGGAAGCCGGGCTTCTCTTCCATCTGCGCCAGCAAATAGGCGTACGCGGGATTCGGGTGGTGCTCATCGTGGACGAGCAGGTCCTTCTCGGTGAGTCCGTTGCCGTTGCCGAGATGGACGGTTTCGAGCTCCATGCCGTCGAGACGAATGCCCTTGTCGCGGTTCTTGCCGTAGATCAGCGGCTTGCCGTGTTCCAGCTGCACGACGTGCTCGCTGCGGGCTTCCTTTTCGGTCAGATCGAACCATGCGCCGTCGTTGAAAATATTGCAGTTCTGAAGAATCTCGACGTAGGCCGAGCCGCGGTGCGCCGCCGCTTTTCGCAGCGTGTCTTTCAGGTGCTGCTGGAAGACGTCCACGGAGCGCGCCACGAAGGAAGTGTCCGCGCCAATCACCAGGCCCAGTGGATTGAACGGACGGTCCGCGTTACCGAAGGGAGTCGATTTCGTTTTCTTGCCGAACTCCGAAGTCGGAGAATACTGTCCCTTGGTGAGCCCATAAATCTTGTTGTTGAACATCAGCACCTTGATGCCGACGTTGCGCCGCAGCATGTGAATCGTATGGTTACCGCCGATGGCGAGCGAATCGCCGTCGCCGGTCGCCACCCACACTTCCAGCTCGGGATGTGTGATCTTCACGCCGGTCGCGACGGCCGGCGCGCGGCCGTGAATGGTGTGAAAGCCGAACGTATTCATGTAGTACGGGAAGCGGCTGGAGCAGCCGATGCCGGAAATCACAACGAATTTTTCGCGTGGAATCCCCAGCTCGGGGAACACGGCCTGCACGGCGGAGAGAATGGCGTAGTCTCCGCATCCCGGACACCAGCGGACTTCCTGGTCCGTCTGAAAATCCTTCTTGGTGAGTACTGGAAACGATGCCGTAGTCATGGGTCTGGTCTCCAAATTCCTTTCGGGCCTCAGCCCAGAAGTTCTTCAATTTTTGCTTCGATTTCCGATTGCTTAAAGGGCTGCCCCTGAATCTTGTTGTAGCCTTGCGCGTCCACCAGGTACTTGGCACGCAAGAGCATCAGCAACTGGCCGAGGTTCATCTCGGGGACCAGCACTTGGCGGTAGCGCCCCAGCACCTCTCCCAGATTACGCGGCAGCGGATTGAGGTGCCGCAGATGGACATGGCCGATGCGATGCCCCTTGGCGCGCATCGTTTTCAGCCCCGCGGTGATCGCGCCGTAGGTCGAGCCCCAGGCCACAATCAATAAGTCGCCGTCAGGATCTCCCGCCGGAACCAGATCTGGAATGTCCTGCGCCACGGCCTCGACTTTGGCCGCGCGCAGGCGAACCATTTTTTCGTGGTTCAGCGGCTCGTAATTGATGTTCCCGGTTACGTCCTGCTTCTCGATGCCGCCGACGCGGTGCTCGAGTCCTGGCGTGCCCGGAATCGCCCACGGGCGTGACAAGGTATTCGGGTCACGAGAGTAGGGATGGAATCCGTTGGGATCGGTCGTAAATTTGGCCTTGATCCCGGGGACTTCGTCCACCGTGGGAATTCGCCACGGCTCTGCACCGTTGGCCAGATAACCGTCGGACAGAATGATGACCGGCACCATGTACTTGAGCGCGATGCGGCAGGCTTCGACGGCCACCCAGAAACAATCGCCCGGCGTCGAGGGCGCGAGGATGGGGATCGGCGCTTCCGAGTTGCGCCCGAACATCGCTTGCAGAAGGTCCGCTTGCTCGGTTTTCGTCGGTAAGCCCGTGGACGGGCCGCCGCGCTGAATGTCGCAAATCACAAGGGGCAATTCCACCGCGACCGCCAGTCCCATCGCTTCCGTCTTCAGCGCCATGCCGGGGCCGGAAGTGGTGGTGAGCGCCAGGGCTCCGGAATAGGCGGCCCCGATGGCGGAAGTGATGGCCGCGATTTCGTCTTCGGCCTGGAACGTCATCACGCCGAAATTTTTGTACATGGAAAGTTCGTGCAGGATGTCCGAAGCAGGTGTGATCGGATAGGAGCCGAGGAATAGGGGCAGCCCGGCCTTCTGCGACGCCGCCACGAAACCGATCGCCAGCGCCTGGTTGCCGCTGAGATTTCGATACGTGCCGGGTGTCAGCTTGGCGGGAGGGATTTCGTAGCTGACTTGAAACGCCTCGGTCGCTTCGCAGTAGTTGTAACCCGCGCGCATGGCCAGCTTGTTGGCTTCCACCAGTAGGGCCTTGGTTTTGAACTTGTCCTCGATCCACTTGTACGTCAAGTCCATCGTGCGGTTGTAGAGCCAGTAGCACATGCCCAGCGCGAAGAAGTTCTTGCAGCGGTCCATCGACTTGGCGTCAAGGCCCAAGTCCTGCAGAGCGAGGCGCGTCAAACGCTCCAGGCCCACGGGAAACAGGCGGTAGGCGTTGAGGGAATTGTCTTCCAGGGGATTGGCGGTCAGGTCCGCCTTGCGCAAATCGTTGTCAGTAAAAGCATCGCTGTTTACGATGAGGATGCCGTTCGCTTTCAAATCCTTGACGTTGGTCCTGAGGGCGGCGGGATTCATCGCCACCAGCACGTCCACGGCGTCTCCGGGGGTAAATACGTCGCCCGAGGAAAACTGAATCTGGAAGCCGCTTACTCCGGGAAGGGTGCCCGCGGGGGCGCGAATTTCGGCTGGGTAATCGGGAAACGTTGCCAGGTCGTTTCCGTAGAGGGCCACCGTGTTGGTGAACTGGTTGCCCGTAATCTGCATGCCGTCGCCCGAGTCTCCGCAAAAGCGAAGAACTGCTTTTTCGATGACTTCGCGCTTATGTGTGCGGACAACTGGGTCCGTAATCGTAGCCATGGCTTAGAAAAGCTCCAATTCTTAATTATGAATTTTAACCACCCGGCTTGCCCCAAGGACCATCAGTTGCGGTTACCGAAGTTCCCAAGAGGGCTTCCAATACGCAAGCATAGCACAATGGAACTGGCCATGTAATATCGGGATGCAAAAACGATGTGGCTTAAATGGCATGAGATAAGGACAAGGGGAATTCCAGGGAGGGTGAATTTCTCTTGTTGGTAGGCTTCAACGAATCGTGTCATGGCGAACCTGCTTGCAAGAACAAATTGCACGCCGCGAATTTTTGGCCTTGCTTTTTCGCTTTTAATTCGCCTAAGATGGGGACGCCCTGGAGGTGCGCGACATGACCCTGACGAAACGACAAAAAGAAGTTCTCGATTTTCTGGTCGCCTTTCACAACAAGCACGGATACTCGCCGAGCTTTGAGGAAATGGCGCGCTCTCTGAAACTCACTTCGCTCGCCACCGTGCACAAGCACATCACCACGCTAGAGCGCAAGGGTTTTATAAGGCGCGGCTACAACCAGAGCCGCTCAATCGAAGTCACGCAGCTCCCCAAGCCGGTGCGCGAACAGGTCCTCGACCGGCACACGGTCGAGCTGCCGCTCCTTGGCCGCATCGCCGCCGGCAGGCCACTCGAAGCAGTGGAAGAACGGGAGACGCTTTCTCTCGGCGAGTTCGCGCGCTCGGACAAATCGTTTGTCCTGCAAGTGAAGGGCAATTCCATGATTGAAGACCACATCATGAACGGCGATTACGTGGTGATTGAGCCAACGCAAGTCGCCAATCCCGGCGAAACCGTTGTGGCATTGGTCGGCAATGACGAAGCCACTTTAAAACGCTTTTATCGCGAGGCGGGTGGAAAGATTCGCTTGCAACCCGCCAATTCGGAAATGCCCCCCATCGTCGTTCCGGCAGCGGACGTAAAGATTCAGGGCCGGGTAGTAGGCGTGCTTCGGAAGTATTGAACAATGGAGCCAGACTGAAACAATTTTTTCCCGTTGCACTCCGAGTCGGTTTTTAGTACTGTTTTGCCCTCCCAGCCGGGCCCCCAGCCCGTGTTACCTAAAGGAACACCACGCCCTTATTTCTATTGTTCCAAATATTGACCAGGGAGATACAGTGTTTCGCACCCCCGGTCCAGCACCAGGAGTTTAGTAGGTGATTCTGACCGAGGAGGCCAGAAGGCAATGTGGGGGAACAAGAAACCAGAAACGCCGCAACCGACGACCGCAAATGCTCCGGAAATACCAGCACCGGTAGCGAAGCCGGCTTCGGCAAAAACGGAGGGAACAGCTATGAGCACGGATGCCTTGCGCCCGCTAAGCTCCACGCCGTCCGGAACCACGGCACGGCTAGGCGCCAGTTTACACATCAAGGGCGAAATTTCCGGAAATGAAGATCTGCACATTGACGGCAGCGTCGAAGGGCTGGTTCAGCTCGAAGACCGCAAGCTCACCGTGGGGGCCAGCGCCAAGCTGACCGCCGACGTAGTGGCTCGCGAAGTGGTCGTCTATGGCAGCGTAAAGGGCAATTTGCGGGCGCGCGACCGCATCGAAATCAAGAAGGATGGCTCGGTGGTCGGAGACTTGACCACGGCGCGCATCATGATTGAGGACGGCGCGTATTTCAAGGGCTCCATCGAGATCGATCGCACCCACTCTTCGGGCGGCGACGGCGACATCGACAAGCCCGCGTACACTCGAGCTGCCACGCCTTCCAACACGGCAGCTCCGGCGCACGTGCCCGTAGCGAAGTCTTCCAGCTAAGCGAGGCTATTCTTTTGCGCCCGCCCGCGGTGCCGCGAGCAACGCGCTGCACCGCGCGGCGAATGGCGTGCGCGCGGCTTTCGGGGAAAGCGACGCGCATGGCCTGCCGCGCGGTCTATCCCTTGTCGCGCGTCTATCGCCTAGCGTCGCCGCGTCCGCGCGTGCGGAGACGGGCTACTGGAATGAAGCGCTTGCCTGCCTGTCCACTCCTATTCAGTTTCTTTAGGCCAGTCTTCGCGGAATCCGCTTTCGGTTTCGCTACCGCGGCTTTTTCACCCGTTCCTGCAGCAGAAGCCTTCGCAACGTTCGAAGATCGTTCAGCAAGCGTCCGCTGGCTTGGACGTGCTCTTCCAATTTTTGCAATTTGTATAGGACGAGACGCAGAGCCTCGGTCCGGCGCGATTGCTTCAATTCCGATGCTGCAGCAATGTCGGCTTCAATCTGCTGCACCACTTCCGGAAGAGTTTCCGAAAGCAGCTTGAAGTATTCCTGGGTGGTCTCAACGCTATCGAACGGGGTCCCGAGACGGGAATTCATGGTCAACACCTTCCGAGACTAACCGGAATTGGTCTCCGACTGACGCCTCGATCAATGCGCAGACAACCAGGCTGTGCGTATCTGAGGGACTTACGCTGGCAGCGCGCCCATTCTTGCACCTCGGCCCCGCGTTGCGCAACCCCGCATTCATCCACAGGGCTTTGATAGGGAAGCCTAGGCACATCGTATCCCCCCTCGTCGTTGAGGTAGTAATCCAAAAAGACCGGTGGAAGCAAGCAAAGATCGAGCGGGGAACGAGGAGTGAGCCGCTCGATGAT
>Ga0302326_10007335_pt1 | contig 24564 bp, 17 predicted proteins | sample Palsa_T0_3_FD_202264 | JGI IMG/M metagenome (GOLD analysis project Ga0302326, IMG submission 202264) | Peat permafrost microbial communities from Stordalen Mire near Abisko, Sweden - Palsa_T0_3 | ecosystem: Environmental > Terrestrial > Soil > Palsa > Peat permafrost | place: Sweden: Abisko... | reverse complement strand
TTCCTGTTTTTTTTTTTTTTCTTTTTATTTTTTGTTCCATTTTCCACCCCCCAACTCTACTTTTTGGGGGGGCGGGGGGGGGCGGGGGTGGTGTTTTTGGGGGGGGAATATTGGGGTTGGGGCCGGTTGCATGGTGCGGGGTTTTATTGGGGAGTATTTGGGGTGGAGCCGGCGGAGGGGTGGCGGAGGTTTTTATTGGGGAGTATTTTTTCCGCGGTGGCAGCGGCGGGGGAGCGGGGATTTGTGGGAAGGCGGACAGGCGGGAGTAAACACAATAAAAAAAAGGGCCGTATAGAAATACAGCCCTGTCTAACGATTGCTTGCCATATAAAAATTCAATCCGTATTAGTCTACTAAATTGGTGCACTAAAGTACGGGAAATTTTTGAATTGTCAAAAATTTAAAATTTTTTTCATTTTGGGCCCGGGGTGGAGGTGGGGGGTACGGCGGTGAGTTTTTTCATTTTGGGCTGGGGAGTTCGGCGGTGAGGGTTTGCACTTGGGGCCAGAGCGTGCGGAGGTGGATTTTTTCATTTTGGGCCGAGGGTTGTGGAGGTGGGGGGATTAGTGCAGGTGCAGGCCATTGACGAAATCCATGAAGCCCTTCAAATAGGTCTCACCGATCGGGATCTGCGCGGCGCCGATCCGGATCTCGTTCTCCTTGACGCTGGAAATGGCGCGTTTTGCCACAATATAGGAATTGTGCACCCTGATGAACCTGGCCGCTGGTAGCTGGTCTTCGAGTGCTTTTAGCCGTTGGAGGCTGACGATCTTCTCGCTGACCGTATGAATGGCCGCGTAGTTTTTGAGGCCCTCAATAAACAGGATATCGTCCAGGTCGACTTTTACGAACCGCGTCCCTTCTTTGATAAAGATATAATCGGGGTCGTTTGGCGGCGTTTTGGCCGCGGTCGGCTGCAAACGCTGTTCGGCCTTCTGCACGGCTTTCAGGAACCGTTCGAAGGTGATCGGTTTTTTCAGGTAGTCGACGACATCCAACTCATAACTTTCCAGCGCGAATTCCGAGAAGGCGGTCGTGAGAATCGCCAGGGGCCTGTTCGGCAGGAGTTCCAAAAATGCGAGACCGGTCATTTCGGGCATGCGAATGTCCAAAAAGAGCAGGTCGACCGGGTTGGTTTTCAGGGACTCAAGGGCATGCAGGGGATTGTGGCTGACGGCAACCAACTCCAGAACCGGAAGCTTGCTTACATACAACTCCAGGAGTTTGCTGGCCATCTCCTCGTCTTCGATAATATGACACCTGACACTCATGTCCTTTCGATGCTTAGGGTGATTGCGTAGGAATCTTGCCGGTCATCGATCTCGAGCCTATGCCTGCCCGGATAGCAAAGTTCAAGCCTTCTTTTGACATTTTTGAGTCCGATGCCTTCGCCTTCGGCTGGGTAGGCTACGGCTTTTACCTTACTGTTTGCGATGCGGTATACCAGGCGGTTTTCGTTTACAGCTAGCTGTGCTTTGACCCAGCATTGGTCGCCGCCATTGCTGACGCCGTGTTTGAATGCGTTTTCCAGGAAGGTGATCAGGATCAGCGGCGAGATCGGGATATCCGTCCTGCCGGTCACTTCGAATTCCAGTGGTACCCCTTCCCTGACGCGTAGGCGCTCCAGGCCGATGTAGTGCTGCATGTACTCGATCTCTTTGCTGAGTTCTATCGTCTCGTGGTTGGAGTCGTAGATCATATAACGCATGACCTCGGAGAGCTTCGAGACGACCAGGGGGGCCGTGTCGGACTTTATAGTCGAAAGATAGTACAGGTTGTTCAGGGTATTGAACAGGAAATGCGGGTTCACCTGGGCCTTGAGGAATTTTACTTCGGCATTCAACTTTTCGGTCTCGAGTTGTCTGCGGCGGGAGTCGAGTTCCAGCCAGCCTGCTGCGAACCGGAGGAGCCCGATAAATGCGACGATGAACAGGTCGCTGATGGTGGATTGAATGATGAGCTGCGTCCTGGCGGTACTTTGCAATTCCCAGGAACGTCCAAAAGCCAAGGTTTCCGCGCCGACCCTCAATGCAGTCAGGGCCGTAAATGCCAGGGCCAACCCAATCATAAAAAAGCCGATCCTTTTCTTCAGCAGGAAGACTGGTATCAGGTAAAAGTAATTCACGTAAGATAAAGCGATCAGATAGGAGATGCTGATCAGCGAAGCGAGCAGGACGCGGCCCCAAAGGATATGCGGACCGGTCTGGTAGGAACTGATATGATTGATGATAAACGAAAGGTAGACCGCCCAAAAGGCCGTATGAATAAGGACTTCCCGCTTCCTATGCAGCGTCATCTCCATTTGCGTAAGTTACTCCAATCGCCCCATTCGACCGAATCGGCCGCCGGGCGCGTGTCCATTTTATGATCCGATCCGTCAAGTAGTTTTGGGGAAGCGTCCAGTCCGGGATCTTTCCCTGTTCATTTCGGCTATTTTGCTGTCAAACAAGACTATGGGCAAGACTGCTGTATGCTGGTTGCTGGGGATGCTTTGGGTTTTGGATGCCTCGCCGCAAACGGTCTCGGGCGTCCTGAAGGATTCGCTGACGAAGACGCTGAAAACTGTAATTGTAAACGGCAAGCGGGTGTTGATCAAAGAAAAGCTGGACCGAACGGTGTACAATGTGGAACAGGACAAGTCCCTTACCGGCGGAGATGCCACCGATGCTATGCGGCGAGTGCCTTTGCTCTCCGTGGATGTGGATGGCAATGTGACCTTGCGGGGGAGTGCCAATATCAACATACTCATCAACAACAAGCCTTCGACGATCACCGCGAATAACCTGGCCGACGCGTTGAAGCAGATCCCGCTCGACCAGATACGATCGATCGAAGTGATCACTTCGCCTTCGGTAAAATACGATGCAGACGGTTCCGCTGGTATCATCAATATCGTGTTGAAACAAGACCGTCTGCATGGGGTCCTTGTGAACCCGGATATGGCCATCGGGACCAGGGCCTCTTTCCTGGGGATAAACGGCGCGTATAATAATAAAAAAATGGCGTTCTCCATCGGTGGGTTTGGTCGCGTGACCTATAATGTTACGGGTACCTATGCCAATGTGCAGACGACGGGGGCCGAGTCGATCAATCAGTTCGCGGCGACCCGAAAGAACGAACTCACGGACAACTATAACCTGGGCTGGGACTATGATATTGACAAGCATAATTTCCTGAATGCCTCCGTGCGCTATAGTCAGTTCAACAGACATACTTACCAGGATGGATTAATGAGTAATTTTTACGATGGGGCCGTTCCTGACAGTACGCTTTTGAACGGAGTCGGGGTTACCGGGACGTCGGGGACGGTCGATGCGACGCTCGATCTCACCCATGTGTTTGTCAAGGGGCGGGAGTTCAGTTTCCTTACCCTTTTTAGCCGTACGGATGCAACGAATGGGTTTACCAATGTGCAGGAGGACCCTGCGGACGGCGCCCTGATCGGGAGGTTTGGCAATGCGGATCGCAGCTCCAATCAGGAAATTACTTTGCAGGCCGACTATCAGACCCCGCTCGATTCAAATCAACTACTCGAGTTTGGGGCAAAGCAGATTGTCCGGGGGGTGATCAGCGACTATGATAATGAAGTGGCCGCTGGTGGGGGCCCGTTTATCGTGGAGACATCTCCGGGGCTTACCAATCGCTTCAGCTACCATCAAAACGTGGAGGCGGGTTATCTTGAGTATACGCTCAATACCCGTTCCCGGTTTAGTTTTCGAGCCGGGGCGCGGTACGAATACGCTATTATCAATGCGGGTTTGCGTGAGCCCGGTGTGGTCTTGCCGGAGATCCCATCCTATGGCGTTTTTTTGCCTGCTATCAATCTGGGTTGGCGGCTGAAAAACGGAAAGCTGATCCGATTTGGGTTTACCCGGCGCATCCAACGGGCTTCGTTGTCTTTCCTGAATCCTAACCAGGTTGCTTCCGATCCGGGGAGTGTTTCCACCGGCAATCCGGCCCTGGGTCCCGAATATGCGGACAATATCGAGCTCGGCTACAACACTTCCGTTGGGGCCATGAGCATCGGTTTTTCGGGTTTTTTCCGTCATAGTACCGGGGCGATCGAAAGTGTGAGCCTGGCTTTGCCTGGTGGGGATACGATTGAACGAACCTATGCGAATATCGGCAAAGAATCTACCGGCGGGTTGAATCTCTTTGGCAGCCTGGATCTGGGGCAGCGGCTGTCGTTGAGTGGGGGTGCGGATCTGCGTTATGTCGATCTGTCGGCGGCGGGTGGTGCGGCCGGGGCGGGGGGTGGCCTGGCCGGTGGGGCTGGTGGGGCTGGGGCTGCGGGTGGGGTTGGGGCTGCGGGTGTCGCTGCGCCGGCGGGGCACAATACCGGATGGGTTTTCGGCGCGCGGCTATCTGGCGGTTATAGCTTTTCAAAAGCCTGGTCGCTCTATTTGTATAGTTATTACCGGGGTAGCCAGGTCCTCTTGCAGGGTTATCAGACCGGGTATCCCTATTATAGTCTGACGCTGAAGCGGCAACTTCCGAAAAAAAGGGGGACTATCGGTGTGGGCGCGGAGAATTTTCTCTCGCGGGGGATCTCGGTGAGCACCAACCTGCGGTCGGCTGCCTTGTCGCAATCGACCACTAACCTGAACCATACCCTCAGCCTTCGCATATACATGAGCTTTACGTTTGGGAAACTGAAAGTGGAAAGGGGGGAGCGCAGCAAGAAGGCTGTGGACAATGACGATTTGAAGAAGGGGTAGGATGCGCGCGGGACCGTGTGCGCGGGGATGCGTGGGGGACCGTGTGCGCGGGGATGCGTGGGGGATGGGCCGACTCGTGCGGGATGGGGGCGTGGGGATGCGCGCGTGGCAGAGCGGACAGGGTTTGTTCGCATCCGGACAACCCGAGGCGGCGGTGGGCGGGTAGGCGATTGTTTTTCAGGGGTTTGCCGGATTGGCATTCAATTGGTGGGAGGCTTGGGCATATGCTCAAAAGTTATATCCTCATCGCGGTCCGGCACCTGGCCAGACACCGGTTCTTTTCCGTCATTATGGTCTGCTGTCTGGCGCTCGGGATCACGTTTGTCATGATCATTGGCCTGTATGTTCGCAACCAGGAAGGTGTGAATGGGGGTATCCGGGATGCCGGTAACCAATACATGATCCGGAGCAAATGGAAGGTGAAGGGTCTTGGCATGGATATCACCACCATCGGTCCGCTGGCAAAGACCATGAAGGAGGAGTATCCGGCACTTGTCGCCAATTATTACCGCTCGCTATAATCCCGTGGGTCAGGTCGTATCCGCCGGGGAGAATTTTTTCAAAGAGAATATCGCCATCGGCGACACTACCTTGGTCTCCATGTACGGTTTTCCCTTGTTGTATGGCGACAAGGATAATGCTTTTCCGACCATCAGTTGCGCGGTCATCACCGCGAAGACCGCGATGAAATGGTTCGGTCAGACAAATGTTGTCGGGAAGCGTTTTGGGATGCAGACGACTGCGGTGACGGATAGATGGTTGGGCAGTTATGCGTATAGGATCAGTCAAGACCTTGGGCCGTATTTTTTGGCGTGCGTGCTGATCTTCATGATCGCTTTCCTGTTGATTGCCGCGCAGTGTTGGCAGACGGCGCGCGCCAATCCGGTGACGAGTCTGCGGGCGGATTGAATAGTAGCCGGCTAGTTGCCTCCCACGTAAAGCGGGTGGAAGGAAAGGACTATCGCATTGCCGGTATAAAATTTCCATTTTACATTTCCGGTGGCGGGGTCGAAGGCGTAGAAATATCGCGACCCGCCGCCGCCGACATACAAGCTGCCGTTGGCTACGATGGCGCCTGCGCCGTTGGCATAAATAGCGGAGACATGCCATAGCAGGGTTCCTGTCTGCGCATTGACGGCATCGAGGGTCCCGTCGTCGGCTGTGACGTAAACGGTATTGTTGTATATGCAGGGCTGGTCGTAGATGCTTTGGCTGATGAGGGATTTCCATTGCTGTGCGCCGGTGGCAGCATTGAATGCAAAAAGGCTTCCTGATTCGGCGCCGATATAGACCAGCCCACTGCTGATCGCCGGGCTCGATTGTTCCAGGGTGAACCCGTCAGTTCGTGCGCTCCAGATCTCATTGCCCGATGTCGCATCCAGCGCGTACAGGGAGTCGCTTCTGCTGCCGATATATACGAGGCCATTGGCGACTAGCGGTGCGGCCATTGATACGACCCCATTCAAATTGAATTTCCAGACGACTGCTCCCGAACCTGCGTCAAGTGCGTACATGTTGCCGTCGCCGCCGGCAAAATAGACGATCCCATTGAGGACGGTAGGTCCCGAGTCCGTTGGACCACCCGCCGCGAATTCCCATTTGAGTGTAGCCGTGGCCAGGTCCACGGCATAAAAATTGTGGTCGTCGCTGCCAAAATAGACTGTACCGTTGACGATGGCCGGCGTGGTGGCGACCGTTCCTCCGGCCTGAAATTGCCATTTTACGGTCCCGGTCGGGGGGTCGAGTCCATAGACGACACCGCTGGTGCTGGCGGTGTAGAGAATGCCATCGACCAGTTGGGGCGTGTTATATTCGAACTCGCCGGCGAGCGAATCTTTCCAGATCTGGGTTCCGGTAATGGCATCGAGTGCAAAGAAGCGGTTGTCGTTGGTGCCGAAGAAGACGGCGCCGCGGGTCGTAACGATAACGGTGTAGGTGATCTTACTGCTGTCTGCCGCGGTTACTGTGAACACGACCGGAGCCGACAGGTTGATGGGTGCGCCGCTGGCCGGCGAGACCGATACGCCCTTATAGGTGATCTCGGGTATTAATTTGGTGAGGTCCGTATAGGGAGGTACGGTGACGAGAATGGTGTCGCCTGCCGTAATAGTGACGTAGATGTCCGACGCATTGAAGGAACTGCCATTCGCTTCTGTTACTGTGAAACTATCGATCGACTTTATGGATGAGAGGGGGGTGGAGCCGGAGCCGGAGCCGGTGTTCGGGTTGGATGGGTCTTTCTTACACTCGACAAATGCAAAGGCGGTCAGGCTGAGGGACAAGCAATAGAATAGGCGTTTCATATAGGTGATAGGTTTAGCGATTGGACAAAATAGGCAAAATCATTGATCTGTGCAATCGGATCTTGAGTAAAAAATTAATCTTATATTGATGTTATGCGCTTCCTCTTTATATCGATCTTATTAATAATTATTGTCCTTCGGGTTTCGGCCCAAAAGACGGTCAGCATTTCCATTGATCTGCGCGACACGGCGCAACGCATCGACGACTTTGGCGCCTCGGGGGCCTGGTACTCGGAGTTCATCGGCCGCTCGTGGTCATTGAAGACAAAAGAACAGCTTGCTGAATGGCTCTTTAGCAACGAGGTCGACCGGCGCGGCGACCCCCGCGGGATCGCGCTCTCCGCATTCCGGTTTAACCTGGGTGGTGGAACGACGGAGCAGGGTGACAGCAGTGGCATCAAAGATCTTAAGAGACGGGCGGAGTGTTTTTTGCAACGCGACGGCCATTATGACTGGAGCAGGCAGGCGGGTTATATGTGGTTCGTTCGCCGCGCACGGGAGTATGGGGTAGCCGATCTCATTGCCTTCTCCAATACGCCACCGGTACAATTTACCAGCAACGGTCTTGGGTTTAAGATGTTAAAGGATCTCCGTTCCAACCTGCGCGCCGACTGTTATCCGGCTTTCGCCGATTTTATGGCGACGGTCCTTGAACATTTTGACGGGGAAGGCCTGCATTTTTCCTATATCAGTCCGGTGAATGAGCCGCAATGGGATTGGGCCAATCCTTATGGGCAGGGTGGGCAGGAGGGTAGTCCCTGGACGAATAGTGAGATCGCTGCGGTCACCCGCTGTCTGGACAGTGCTTTGTCGGCGCGGGGATTGTCGGCTAAGATCTTGCTTACGGAGGCGGGTAACCTGGAGTATTTATATGGGCAAGATAAGGGGGAGACGAATCATCAAATTCAAGCTCTTTTTGGAGGGGGTGGCGCTTCGTTGCGTGGGCCTTCGGGTGTCGGCGGGTTGTCGCATGTGCCATCCATCGTCGGTGGCCATAGTTATTTTACCGATAAGCGCGATAGCAGTCGCATTGCCGTTCGACAGCGGCTTGCGGACACGGCCGGAGCCTATGGGCTGGGCTATTGGCAGACGGAATACTCGATGTTGGGTGACGGTTACAAGGAAGGTAGGGCGGGAAGAGTGCCGGCCATGGACTGTGCGCTTTTTTTGGCCAAGGTCATACACGATGACCTGGTCTATGGGAATGCCCGCGCCTGGCAGTTCTGGAATAGCTGGGAGCCTGCCGATCCGGCTGCCGATACCCGTTATTGTCTGATCGCTTTGCAGCCGGCTAACGATTCTTTTGCCTCCGGTAATGCCGTCGCCACGAAGAACCTCTGGGCGCTGGGGCATTATAGCCGTTTTGTGCGACCTGGAATGCAGCGGCTGCGGGTGGACTATGGCGATGGGCTGACGCTTTCGCAACGCGAATCTCAAGTGATGGTCTCCTGTTTTGCGGGCCGTGATAGCATTGTGCTGGTGGCGATCAATTATTCGGGGCAAGCTCAGCAGTTGCGGCCTGTGTTTAGGAATGCGAGTGTGGGTTCGATGTATACCTGTTATGTGACGACCGCCGAGGCGGGGGCAAATATGCGGTTTATGCCGGGGCGGGCACTTAGTGAGGGCGTTGATTTGGCGCCGCGGTCGATTTGTACGGTGGTGATCGGGCGATAACGATACTTCTGATTTCCGTGCGAGCGCGCCAATTTTGCGTCTTTTCGCAATTATCTTGCGGGTTTGCGCAATCCGCGCCGGGTGTTTTAACGGTATTTTTATTAGTTGAGGGTTGGGGCGACTGCCGGTGCGCTATAGTTGCATTTGCACGGTTATGGATGAAATCGACGCGGTTATTTGATTCTCCTACGCAGTTATGCGGTTTTTTGTTCCGGCGAAAATCGCGTCGCAGGCCGGTCGGAGTCGATCGGGTTGAAATTTGCCCATTGTTTTTTCAATAAAAAAACGTTTACTTCGAATTATTGATTTTGTACCCCGCCAGCAATCCTCACCCGCCTTTTTTTAACCGCTGAACATACCAAACCGTTGCTACCATGAGATACTCTTATTACCGCAGGCGTGTACCGGCGTACGCGTCGCCTCCAGGCTCGCCTACAACTTATCATCCTTCCGTTTTATTGTCTTCGCCCATACCGGATAATCCTCCGGCTTAACACTTAAGCTATTGCTTTATGCAAAAAATTCTGCCATTTGGCGGGGCGGCCGTGCTGTGCCTTGTCACTTTATTCTGATATTGCCGCAGATTCAATATTCAAGAGATTTGATTTTTACAAAGATACTTTAGGTGCCGGTGGCTCATACACACTTCAATTTAATTTGTTAAGCAACAACATTTACCTCGATTCGGGTGACTATAAATTCAAAGTCGCTTTTCGGATTGGAAATAATTATAGAACAAAAAAGAACGGTGACCTTGTTAATGATATTAAATATTTGTACAGCGATTGGTATTATTTCAAATTGGAGCGATCACTAAGGGAGTTGCTTAATTCAAAATAGGGCTGTTGTGACGCCGCCCTTTCACGACGGGTCGAGGACTTTTTATATACATTTTACGCATTGCGTCATTGATCAAAAAACGATCAAACCTATCAATTGCAAAGATTAAACCATTGACGTGGTTGTAACAGGCAAAAATCAAGAAACAATTGTTCTTACTGCCGAACAGTGCCGTGGCCAGGGAGCTTGAGAGTAAAATGGAGGTCGGGTCATTTAGGGCGGCGCGGCTTCCTTCGGCCATCTTTAGCGTAAGCATCTCCGGGAAATCGGGTTGGGCCCAACTTCCGCCTGCGGAGAGTTTTTTGTTGCCGACGGCCAGGATATTCGTGCTTTGACTGACCATGGTGACGCGTTTGAAGTCGGCTGAAAATTTAGCACGTAATTCATCGGGCACTGCGGCCGAGATATTATCCAAGGTTAGCCTGTTGCCGTTCAAGGTCTGGTTGTCCATGACCTGCGCCACCGTTGCACGATTCTGGTGATACGTGTCGAACGACAGTTCATCCAAAATCCAAAGCCCGATGAGGAGCGCGATCGCCATGCCAGTCGAGAGGCCGATAAGGTTGATGGACGAGTACACTTTGCTGCGGAGCAGATTGCGCCAGGCGACCTTGAAATAGTTTTTGAGTATGTAAGGTCTGGCTGCGAAGAGGGTGCCAGATTTGTATTTGATTGATTTGCAATTGCCTGCCCGTTGATTTCTGGTTGTAAGTGTTCGGATTCGGGACGATAGGTGTACGGTTGGTCGGCGGATTTTTGTCGTTTGTTGAAAAACGGGGCCGGGGCTGTCAGGAGCGGGCATAATTGGGTATATTGGTGGATGCGGCCCTTCTTCAATCATCTTGTATTTAGCAAGGCGGTAGGGTACCGGCTGGCTCGCCATACTCTTTTTTGGCTGTCTTACCTGGGGGTGTTCTGGATCATGGATATAGCGGATCAGGGCTACCGCGTTTTCGGGGTGGCGCTGAGCTATTTGCCCTTCAATATGCTGTTTGTCTATTTCGTGCTGTACAGGCTCGTTCCCCGACAGCTCATGCGGTCGGCTTATTGGTCGTTTTTCGTATGGTATTGCGGCTGGGGTTTGATCTGTCTCACGATCGAGTATTTCTGGGGTTGGCTGGTCGTCTATCGGGACCGGCGTCTCCATGACCATGCTCCGGCGCCCAATCTTTGGCAAACGGTCACCCATATTTTTGATCCCGCCAATTTTACGGTAGCGAATATCATGGCGGTATTGGGTGTTGCGATCGTACTGTATAAGTTCTGGCGTGGCGAGGTCTGGCAGAAATTGCAGGTCCGGCAGGAGAAGACAAAGGCCGAGCTGGAATTACTCAAGGCGCAGCTGCACCCCCGGTTTTTGCTGAACACCCTCAACAATTTATACGCGCTGGTCGTCAAACAATCGGACAAGGCCCCGCTGATGCTCATGCGGTTGTCAGAGATCCTCAGCTATGTCCTATACGAGTGCCGCGTAGCCGAGGTGTCGCTGGACCGGGAGATCGGCATTTGTAAGGATTATATCGAGCTCGAGCGGGAACGCCATGGCGAGCGGCTGGATGTCTCGGTGGATGTCTCCGGGGCGATTGTCGGAAAGATGGTTGCGCCCATGCTCTTTCAGCCGTTTATTGAGAACGCTTTCTTGCGTGCTGAGGCGGCGGAAGGGGAAAAAGCCTGGATGAGCATTGAAATGTCCGTGCATCTTGAACAGTTTTTTTTCCGGGTGATCAATAGCGAGGATGCCGATACCGATCCCGGTGCCGGGCGCGCGATGCCGCGCGAAATCGCTATTGACAATGCTATTCGCCGGCTGGAGTTGTTGTACCCCGAAAGACATGTGCTTTCCAGGGAAAAAGGGGATGGTGTATATGTTGTTTCATTGACGATTGAACCGTTGCTCATATGAATGCACTGATCCATAGCAATGAATGGCGTTACCGGCTTGGCCGGCACGGTCTGTTTTGGTTGACCTACCTGGTTGGCTATTCCTTTTTGGATAGCGATACCTACCACGTTCCCTTTGTCGGATTGAGCCTGGCCATCCGCTGGTTGCCGTATTGTATGCTCAACACCTATGTAATGTTGTACTGGCTGGTGGAACGTTATCTGCTGCACGCGAGATATCGCGCCTTTTTGCTGCTATTGTGCGCGTGGGCGCCGGTAACTGTCTTCTTGTCATTCCTGACGCATCTTTATCTTGCTTACCCCCTTTGCTGGGATCCGGGTCCGCGGCCCAGTTTCCGGCAGGCGTTGCCAGAGATCTGGGACATTTATCCCATGTTTGTGAATTACGTGATCGTGGGTTTTGCCGTATTTCTGCGGATCTATAAATTCTGGCGCGTGGAGCTCCTGCAAAGGCTACAGCTGAAGCAGGAGAAGACCGATGCGGAGCTGGAATTGCTGAAGGCGCAGCTGCATCCGCATTTTTTGTTCAACACGCTTAATAACCTGTATGTACTGATCCTGGAAAAATCTCATCGGGCGCCGGATATGCTGCTGCGGCTTTCCGCGATCCTGGACTATGTGCTGAACGAGTGTCAGGTAGCCGAGGTCCCGCTGGAGAAGGAGATCGCATTTTGCCGGGCCTATATCGATCTTGAAAGGGAGCGGTATGGGGATCGGCTGGATATCGTCACCCGGTTTTCCGGGGACATTCCCGATAAAATGGTGACTCCGATGGTCTTTCAGCCGTTTATTGAAAATGCATTCAAGCATGGCGCCGCCAAGCAGCTTGGCAAGGTTTGGATCGATATCGGAATGACCGTTCAGGGCAGCCGCCTTTTGTTCGAGGTGAGCAATAGTGCGGATTTTTCGGTGCGGTCCAATCTTAGCGGGGGCATCGGCGTTGCCAACATCAAACGCCGGTTAGAATTGCTTTATCCTGGCCGTCATGCATGCGTGGAAAAGCGCGAGGAGGGGATGCATTCGATCTCGCTGACTATTGACCTGTGGGCGCCGTTGCATGAGCGGATATACCGGGTTCAGCGCCGTCGCAAGTTGGCGGTGGCCGGGTCGAAGCCGGAGTATAGTTGGCCATGAGGGCGCTCCTGGCTGGGTGTGTCGCGGCGCCGTGTCGGTGGGCGGGCGGCGCTTGTACTAATTGTTATTCGCTCCGCAATGCCTTTATAGGATTGGCGAGGGCCGTTTTGATGGCTTGGAAGCTGACGGTGAGTAAGGCCACTATCAGTGCCAGTGCTCCTGCGAGGGCGAAGATCCACCAATGGATGGTCGTCCGGTATTCATAGCCCTGCAGCCAGCCCCGCATGACCCACCAGGCAATGGGGAAAGCGATGAGACAGGAGAGGGTGACGAGTTGCAGGAATTCTTTGGACAGGAGGGCTGCCAGGCCCTGGGTCGATGCGCCGAGGACTTTGCGGATGCCGATCTCCTTGGAACGCCGTTCTGCGGTGTAGGCGGCCAGACCGAATAAACCCAGACAAGAAATAAAGACGGCGAGGGTGGCGAAGACGCCGGCTAATTTACCGATGAGCGTTTCGGTGGAGAAGAGGGCATTAAAATTCTCATCCGCAAAGGTATATTGAAAGGGATAGCCGGGATTCTCGGTGGTGAGGACGGACTCGGTGGCGGCGAGTGCCTTTGTGAGATCGGCATTTTGCTTGAACCGGACAGACATCACCGTTCCGCCGCGGTAGCCGGGCCAAAGGATCAGTGGGCCGCCGCTGCTATAGATATCATTATACACAAAATCTTTAATGATGCCGATCACCGTTGTGTGAAAGGGGCCATTGTAAAGAATGGCGCCTATCCTTCCTTCTTTTCCCATCAGTTTTGCCATGCTTTTGTTGATGATCACGCTATTGGTGTCTGTACCGAAATTGGGATAGAAGTCCCTGCCGCTGACGAGTGGCATGTGCATAGTGGACAGATATTCCGGGCTCACCTGATTGGCATGAACCGGGATCTTCACGTTGGGGTCCTGGCCCTGCCATTTCATGTAGTCACCCGTACTATAGACATGCAGGGCGTCATGCAGCCCGGTGGCGGCATTCTCCACATACCCGGTGGCGATGAGTTGATTCTTCAGCACCTCGAAGTTCTTTTTCATGTTCCCCTGCAGATCCATATAGATCAGCTTATCCATGGTATAGCCGATATCGCGGTTCTTGATATGTTGTACCTGCTGGTAGATGATGACGGTGCAGATGATGAGGACGACGGAGGCGGTGAACTGGGTGATGACCAGTCCTTTTCTGATGAAGACGGCGCTGCCGCTTGTCTTTATCCGTATGCCTTTGAGTACGAAAACGGGGTTGAAGGAAGAGAGGTAGAAGGCGGGGTAGCTGCCGGCTATTATGCCCGTCAAGATCGCGATGGTGAGGAGGCTGGACCAGTGCCCGAGACGGAAAAGATCTATGGAGAGCTGTTTGTTCACGAGCGTATTATACGCGGGTTTCAGCAGGTAGAGCAAGGCGATGGATAGCAGGACGGCGAGGAAGGAGAGAACGATTGCTTCGCTGATGAATTTGCCGATGAGTCCGCTTCTGCCGGCGCCCATGACTTTTAGAACGCCTACTTCTTTGGCGCGCTGTTCGCTTCGGGCGGTGGCGAGGTTCATGAAATTGATGCAGGCGATGAGCAGGATGGCGATGGCGATGAGGGTGAACATGTGGACATAGCGGACTGTGCCGCCGGTTTGGACGCCGTTCTCAAAATTGGCACGGAGATGCCAGTCGTTCATGTTCCAAAGGAACATCGTGTTCTTCTGGCCGGTGACCTTGGTGGCGAGGTAATGGGTCAGCTGTTTTTCGATGGTCGCCGGGGAAGCGGCGGGGTCCAGTTGAATGATCGTTTCCGGCATGGGATTATCCCAGAGATCGACCCAGGGGTTGGTGGTTTTCCAGGCCAGGAAGGGCGAGACCCATTGAAACTGGTAGTTGCAGTTGGCTGGGAGATCTTTGAAGACGCCCGTCACTTTGTATAAACCGTCGGCGGCGTAGCCTACATTACCGGCCATTTTTATGGTCTTGCCCATTGGGTCGGTGCCGTCAAACATCTTTTTGGCCATCGATTCGCTGATGACCACCGACTGCACTTGGTTGAGTGCGGTGTTGGGGTCGCCCTTGGCGAAGGGCAGTTCGTACATGGTAAGGATGGAGGGGTCGGCATAGATGCCGTTTATCTTTAGCGACTTGTCGCCGACGATGGCGAGTTCGTCCATATACCAGCTAAGGCGGCCTGTGTTTTTGATGCCGGGGATATCTTTTATAATCGAGGCGCCGAGGGGGCCTGGGGTGGAGCCGGTGGTGGAGATGCCTTTGTCGCTCTTTTCATTCATCATAATATGGTAGAGCTGGTCGCGGTTGGCGAAGTTGTGGTTGAAGGTGGTCTCGTCCTCCACCCAGAGGAAGATGAAGGCGGCGCTGGTGACGCCGATGGATAGGCCTATGATATTCAATATGCTGTACGTCCTGTTCTTCCACAGGCTGCGGAAGGCTGTTTTGAGATAGTTTTTGAGCATATGGAGCAAGTTTTGGAGGTGATCCTTAGGGAGTACTTGCGTTTTTAGAAAAGGTTACAATTATTCTGCTCTTAGGCTTTCAACCGGGTTTGTGGTGGCGGCTTTAACGGCCTGGAAGCTGACTGCGAACAACGCGATCAGCATGGCGGTGAGGCCACCGATAGCGAGGATCCACCAGGGCAGGGCTGCGCGGTAGGCAAATTCCTGCAGCCATTTTTGCATGGCAAGCCAGGCGAGGGGGGTAGATATGCCGATGGCGATGGCTACGAGTTTGATGAAGTCTGTGGAGAGCATGCGGATGATGGCGGGTACGGTGGCGCCCAGGACTTTGCGGATGCTTATTTCTTTTGAACGGCGTTCCGCGGCATAGGCGGCCAGGCCGAAGATGCCCAGGCAGGCGATGCCGATGGCCAGTGCGGTGAAAAGGAAACAGATGGTTCCGACCCGTTGTTCTGAGCGGTAGGCGGCATTGAAATCGGCGTCCATGAAGGAGTATTCCAGTTGTTGGCCGGGCGCCACGGTTGTCCAGGCGGTTTTTATTTGCGCGATCAATGCCGGGAGATTGTCGGTGCTGACGCGGAGGGTCAGTGCGCCGTAGCTGGCGCCGCGTTTCAGGGCAAGCGGGGTCACGTTCTCTCGTAGCGAATTGAAGTTAAAGTCTTTGATGATGCCGATGACGTGGTACTGCTGCGACGGGCCGGGGTAGGGGAAACGGTATAGGCGTTGGTTTTGCGGGTCTTTGATAGCGAATAATCTTGCCGCGGACTCATTGAGAATGATTGCAGAGTCGTCGGTGGCCATTTGTTTGGAGAAATTGCGACCCGCTTTTAGCTGCATGCCCAGGGTTGTGATGTAGTCTTCGTCTACCGGCCAACATTCCAATATGACCGCCTTCTTTTGATCGTAGATGGAAGTGGGCAGTAACGCGGTCCTGTTTCGTTTCTCGCCGGTTGGCAGGTAGTTCGATAGGGTCGCGCTCGTTACGCCGTTTATTTGCTTTAGCTTTTCCTTTAAGACTTCGGCGCTGGCGCTTAGCGGGGTCGTGTTCTTGAGGATCAGTAACTGGTTGCGGTCGTAACCAAGGTTTCTGGTTTGGATATAATGGAGCTGGGTATAGATGGCCAGGGTGCCGATGATAAGGAAGATGGAGATGGAAAATTGGACAACTACTAAGAGGCTCCTGAAGCTGCCGCCTTTGGCCGTTTTGAAAAATTTTGCTTTTAGCACGTCTATCGGGCGGAATGCGGAGAGGATGAAGGCGGGGTAGGAGCCTGCAATGAGGCCGACTATGATGATCAGTGCTGCGGCGGAGGGTAGCAGCCAGGTAAGTGTTTGGGGGGTGAATTGCAGGGTTTTATCCGCCAATTGATTGAATAACGGCAGCGTGAGCCAGGTTAGGAGCAGGGCGAGTATAGTGGATATAGTGGTGACTACTATGGACTCCGCTAAGAATTGGGTGATCAGGCCGGTTCGTCTTGAGCCGAGGACCTTGCGGACGCCGACCTCACGGGCGCGTTGTTGGCTGCGGGCCGTGGAGAGGTTCACGAAGTTTACGCAGGCGATGAGCAAGATCAGGATGGCGATGGCCGAGAAGATGAACACGTATTGGCTGCTGCCATTGCGGCCTGTTTCTTGCTGACGATTTGAGTGTAAATGGATCGATGTCAGCGGTGAGAGGTCGGCCCGGATGCGGTTGCCGCTTTTTTCGAAGGCTGCGACGCCGCCGTCATAGAGGCCTTCTGCTTTTTGCATGGCCATTTCGCTAATACGCGGTTCGAGGCTTTTGTAGTTCGTGCCCGGCCTGAGCAGTAAATACGTGTTGATCCCCCCGCCGCCCCAGTAGAGGTCCTTGCTTGCAGGCAGGGACGACATAGCCAGGAAAATATCGAAGTTAAAATGGCTTTGTTTGGGGATGTCTTTTATTACTCCTGTGATGATGTTGGTGATCGTGTCGTTGACAACCAGCGGTTGGCCGACGACGTTGGTGGTGCGGCCGAAATATTTTCTCGCGGTGGATTCCGTGATGACGACCGAGTGGGGGTCGACGAGGGCGGTGTTTGCGTTGCCCTCGGTCATGGGCAGGGTGAAAAGACTGAAGAGGCTGGGGTCGGCCCAGGCGATGTTGTCTTCCTGGATGGTCTGGTCGCCTTTTTTTACATGGAAGCCCTCGGGTCGCCAGAGTGATGCTATGGCCAGCCGGGTCGTGTTCTCGACCTCGGGGAATGCGCTTTTTATATCCGCGGCGGCTGGGGCGGGCATGCCGGCATAGGATTGGTCGGTTCCGCCGAATCTGGCGATGAGGTTGACGCGGACGATCCTTTCGGCGTTTGCGTTGTAGCGGTCGTAGCTTAGTTCGTCGACTACATATAGAATGATCGAAAGACAGGTAGCCAGGCCGATGGAGAGGCCCAGGATATTGATGGTGGTGAAGCTCTTGTGTTTTGTGAGATTGCGGGTGGCAGTCTTTAGATAGTTTCTGATCATGGATTTGTGGGCACGAAAAAAATGCCATTTTTTAATTAGTTGGTTGTCAGAGTTTTTTGGTGGGTGGCCGGGTTGGGAGTGTACGATTTTGATGTTTTGGTGTACGGGTGGCGGGGCGGGTTTGGCTACACAATGCGTGGATCTGGTTACATATGGGTCGCCGGTTTGGTGGAATTTTGTCAAAACAAAAGAAAATGAAAATTACCATTACAGGGTCGTTAGGACATATCAGCAAGCCGCTTGCACAGGAATTGGTCCAAAAAGGACATACCGTCACGGTTATTAGCAGCAATTCAGAGCGGCGGAGGGAGATCGAGGCCCTGGGGGCAGTCGCCGCGATCGGCAGTATCGAGGATGTTGTCTTTTTGGCTGCGGCTTTTTCGGGAGCCGATGCCGTTTATTTGATGGAGCCGCCGCCCGGTCCAGCCGTGATGTTTGACAAGGATTTCGATGTAATAGGGCATTTGAACATGCTCGCCCATGTATTTGTGGAGGCTGTTGAAAAGGCGGGCGTCAAACGTGTGGTACACCTTAGCAGTATCGGGGCGCATACCGACAAGGGAACGGGTATCCTCGTTTTTCATTACAATGTCGAGCGTATTCTCGGTACGCTGCCGGCGGATGTATCGATAATGACTATGCGCCCGGTTGGGTTCTACTATAACCTGTTTAGTTTCATCGATACGATCAAGACGCAGGGCGCCATCGTGAGCAACTATGGCGGAGATGAGGTCGAGCCCTGGGTCTCACCGGTCGATATTGCGAGTGCGGTGGCCGAGGAGTTGGTTTCTCCCGTTGGTGGCCGGCGCGTCCGGTATGTGGCAAGCGATGAAGTTAGTCCGAATGAGGCGGCTGCGATCTTGGGCGCGGCGATTGGGAAACCTGATCTTCCCTGGGTAGCTATATCCGATGAGCAATTGTTGAGCGGGTTGAAGGCGATGGGAATGAATGCGCAATTTGCTTTGGGTTATGTTGAAATGAATGCCAGCCGTCGCGGCGGAGTCTTGTATCAGGACTATCATCGTCACCGTCCGGTGTTGGGTCGCGTGAAGTTGACCGATTTTGCCCGGGATTTTGCCGCGGCTTATGCCGCGAAACAGTAATTTTGGGATATGGCGAACAGACCATTATACCGGTTCAAGACGATCAGCGAGTATCATAAGGCGCTGGGGCTGCCGAGCCCGGAGCATCCATTGATCAGCGTGATCAACCTGGATGAATTGTCTCAACTTCCCGCTGTGGGTGCCGGGCCTATCAATGTAGCCTTTGACTTTTACTCCATTTCGTTGAAAAGGACGGTCAAGGGTGCGGTGAAATTCAAGTATGGCCAGCAACCGGTCGATTTTGATGAGGGCCTTATGTTCTTTATGTCGCCCGGGCAGGTGTTGGGTATCGAAATAGAAGGGGGCAATCGGACGATACAATCGGGGTGGTTGTTGTTTGTGCATCCTGATCTGCTTTGGCGGACGCCCTTAGGAAAGACGATCAGGCAATATGGGTATTTTGATTACTCGGCGAATGAGGCTTTGTTCCTTTCGGAGAAAGAAGAGACGACTATTGTGGGGATGATGCAAAGCATTGCTTCTGAGTACCGCTCTAATATAGATAAGTTCAGCGAGCCTGTGATCATTGCGCAGTTGGAGCTGTTATTGACCTATGCCGACCGATTTTACAATCGGCAGTTTTTGACGCGGAAGATCGCGCATCATCAGCTGTTGGATCGGATGGAGGGTTTGCTGGAGGAGTATTTTTCCGGCGCGGAGTTGGTGACGAAGGGTCTGCCTACGGTGCAATGGCTGGCGGGGGCTTTGCATGTGTCGCCGAATTATTTGAGTGGGATGTTGAAGGTGCTGACTGGTTTAAACGCCCAGCAGCATATTCATGCGCGGCTGATCGAGAAGGCGAAGGGGCGGTTGTCGACCACGGCGTTGTCAGTGAGCGAGATTGCTTATGAGTTGGGATTTGAACATCCGCAGTCGTTTAGTAAGTTGTTCAAGAGCAAGACCAGTCTGTCGCCCTTGGAGTTCAGGCATTCGTTTGATTGAGGGGGCTATCCAAGAAAATCATATGTTGCCAGCTCTTCTTGTGTTGGGATCTGGAGGGCATTGAAGCAGTCATCAAGAAATGTTTCTAATTCTGCTTCCGGGATATAGAACTCATACTGATCCCTGTTTTGGTTCCTTTTCAGAAGTCGTTCCTTAATGATATCCCTGGGCGTATCCAAATAGTAGAACTTGACTTTCGCGCCGACGGCTTTCGCTTCGTCTCTCAGTTTTTCCCGTTCGCTTCTTCCCCACGTTCCCCATTCGATTACGACATCGATACTGTGACCAAGTGCTTGCTTTGCCACCAGCCATTGCAACTGTTCTATCTGATCTCTATAGTGATTCCCCTCCCTTTCGGCTTTTTGATCCCAAATATCCTTTATCCATTCATCTGGTGAAAATCGCATGGCAGCTGTTGTTGAGATAATTTTTTTTGCCAATGTTGTCTTCCCTGATCCGGGTAAGCCACATATTAGGTGAAGGATTGGGTATTTCGGCGCCTGGGGCATAGTTAGATGATTGCAATGCTGAGTCGAATATACCAAATCCGGCAATTAGCTGGAACGTATCGCTCCGGGATTGGGATCCAATTACGGCTTTTGCTGAAGTTTTCTGAAGATGGCGTAGTGGAGGAATAGGATGGTTGCTGGGGCGAAGGCCGGAAACCAGACGAAGGGGAAGATGGTCATTTCGCCGCCTGACTGGCCGGCGGCTGCGCCTTTTATGGCGCCGAGCGTGGCGATCGTCATCAGGTTGATGATGTCGAGCGTGCCAACAATATTCCAGGCGATGACGGCTTTTCTGCTCCACGGTTTCTTTTGTGCGACGGCTCTGGCTACCGGGATGGCGAAAATTGCGGTGATGATATCGCCGAGTCCGGCAGAGATGGCGAAGTCGGCGTCCAGGAGGTTGTAGAAATAGAGTAGGAGGAAGAAGACGCCCAGGATGCGGAATACGTGTAAGGTGATCAGGGATTGCAGGGTGGCGGAGCGGAGGAGTTTTTTGAAGAGGGTTGTGTTGGCTACGATGGCGAAGAGGATAAGCAGTAGGGGGAGCGTGAGCAGGATCATCACTTTTGGTGGCAGGGTGTTCTGGAAGAGTGTGCCTTTTAGTGCGAGGATCGAGGCGTAGGTTAGCCAGAGCAGGTAGAAAGCGATGATGCCGTTCCGGATCGTTCTCGATTGGCCGAGGGACATGCCGGAGTTGAGTGCGGCTTGTTTGGCGGGGCGGGCGAGTAGTCCGAGGGAGAAGATAAAGCTGATGATGAATAGCAGGGTTGCCCATAGGGGCATGCCGGAGATATAATTTTCCATTTTCCTTTGTGTTTTTTGTGTTGACGGTACAAAGGAAATTCAAAAATATTTCCGGGGGCTTGCCATTTGGCAAGAAATGGGATAGTGCGCTCGTTGCGCACTGGCGCCGCAGGATGATGTGAAAAAGTTCTGTCAGTTTTCGTTGGAGGATCAAATAGTTTTGCTAGTGGTATCACAATTTGTGATACCACTAAAGCTTATTTTATGACGGAAGTGATTAGGCCGATGGCATTGGCGGAGGATGCGGCTGAAAAAATTAATCTATCCAGACCCTGAGCCGAGGCCTCGCATCGGCTTTCGGCGAAAGGACGAGCAAGACTAGTGGTAGGCGGTGAGCCGGCTCGTTGACTGGCGCAGGGGTTTTGGAGGTACGGAATTGGTCCTAGCAGGTGCGCGCAAAGACGGGATAATGTTTGGGACTTGGGCCGAGCAGTGTGGTGGTTGTTGAACGGAGCGTCGCAAGGGTGCCACATTGTTGTTCTGCCGCCGGCCCCATAATTTAAAAAAATGCGCCGCCTGGAGGCGACGCATTGGGTTGTCTAAGGTCTGGTCTGAAAGTATAAGTCTGAGCGTTTAGTCGATTGGCACCGGGCCGTTCCAGGCGCCGGCATTTTCTACCCAAGCCACGTTGATGATCCCGTTCTTGTCGACGACGAAGACGTCGGTCTGGCCGTTGATGCCGAATTGTGCGGAGGCGGCGACGGCGGCACCCGGATCGAAGAGGCCTGCGCGGCCGATCGCGCCAGGTCCACCCCATCTGCCCGCATTCACCACCCACAGGACGTTGAGGGTTCCCCGGACGTCGACGCAGAAGACATCGGTTTGGCCGTTGATGCCGAATTGCGGTGAGACGGCGATCGGCGCACCGGGAGGGAAGATGCCCGGACCCGTGATCGCAACCGGTCCGTTCCATTTGCCGGCGCCTACGACCCAGGCGACGTTGAGCGCCCCACGTTTATCGACGCAGAACACATCGGTCTGGTTGGCCACGCCTTGCTGTGCGATGCATGCCACGGCCGCACCAGGAGGAAAGAGCCCGTTTGGCCCGATCGCACCCGGTCCGCCCCAGGCGCCGCCACCGACGACCCAGGCAACGTTGAGTGCCCCGTTGTTATCGACGCCAAATACGTCGGTCTGATGGGGTATGCCGGCCTGGTTACATGCCGCGAGCAGTGCGCCCGATGGAAAGGTGCCCGCTTTGCCGATCGCGCCGGGACCGCCCCATGCACCGGCCGCCACTACCCAAGCGACGTTTAGCGTGCCATGGAGATCCACTGCAAAAAGATCGGTTTGATTGTCGATCCCGAATTGGTTGGAAGCGGCTACGCCGGCGCCCGGTTTGAAGAGTCCTGCTTTGCCGATAGCACCCGGTCCACCCCAGGCACCCGCATTGACGACCCAGGCGACATTGAGTGCGCCTTCGTTGGAGACGGCGAAAATGTCCGTTTGCCCATTGATGCCGAATTGGCGGGAGGTAGCGATGGCCGCGTTGGCCGGGAAAAGCCCCGCTCTGCCGATGGGTTGCGAGCCGGTCCACTTACCCGCGTCGACGACCCAGGCGACGCTCATGGCGCCGGCCTTGTCGATGCTGAATACGTCGGTTTGACCGCCGATCCCGAATTGGTTGGAGGCGGCGAGGCTTTTTACTAACGGTGAGATGTAGTTGATAGCGGAGGGTCCGCCGTAGTATTGATAGCTGCCCCAGGTGGAACCGCTGTTCATAAAGGCCTGGATCGTGTACGGATTGTTGGTGCAGGTGGTGGCTGCGGCGTCGGTCTCGGTCGTACCATTGAAGTTGGCCATGGCGCCGTCTGTGGCGTTCTGGTTGCGCAGGGCGCGTTGAAAGGCGGCTTGTGCCCAGCCGTCTACGGCCTGGAATCCGCTGCCCATCTGGTCGCGGGTACTGCAGGGGTTAGCAAGGGTGGAATTGACCTCCCCGCCGAAACTGAGGTTGTTGCCGGCAGTGCGGAGACCGCCGGTATAGAGTGTTGCGGGGTAGTAGCCCAGCCAGGTCCAGCCGACAGAGCCTTCGACGATCACGCCAAACCACCAGTTGCCCTGATAGAGTTCGAACTTGATGCCTATTTCCACCTGGCCCTCGCCATAGGTGCTGCTGTTGCCGATGCGGATGCCGGGGAAGATGGTCGGATGGTATTGCACCCAGCCTTTTTGCAGCCGGTTATAACCGCCCAGGTTGTCGCCTTCTTCGGTATAGTCGTTGGTGGTGTAGAAGGTGAAGATGTGATTGGACAGATCGCCGTTGAGGTTCTTGTCGACGGTGAGGCCTGCTTCGAGGGTCTGGAAATTGGCCGTTGTGTTGTTGGTGAGCCAGGTCTGCGAGATGGAATGGTCGTCACCGGGGGCGGAGGGGATATCGATCTGCGGATCCCATACATTGAGGAAGGCTTCGCAGCCATAGCTTGTGACAGACTCGGCGCTGGAGGCGTGAAAGTAGCCGGCGGGGTTGGGGTCATTGGGTTTAGTATTGGCGGAGTGGGTGACGGCGCCTGCTTTGGTCCTGACGATGCCTTTTTTGGATAGGATGTTTTTAAAATCTGTAAGGTTCTTGAATTTGGAGATGTCGGGGCGTAGGATGGGTACGTGGCCGGCGGGCCCCTGTTCTGTTGCTTCCAGTTTTACCGAGGTGGTGGGTCGGAGTGTATCCGCTTCGGGGACGGGACGGTTTGCGGGTGGCGGAGCGGGGACGGATCCCGAAATCTGGCTTTCAATGGGTACCCAGTCGATGATCTGGCCGTTTCGGGAAATCGTTGTCTTGGTGATCTTGAGCGATGACTGACGGGCTTTTAGCCATGTCGTGAGTTCCGAACTGACGTCGGACTTTGTGGTTGTCTCTCCCATGGTTGTTGAATTTTTTTGTGAGCGATTAGATTTCGAACAACAGGAGGTTTAGGTGGGGGATGTAAAGCTACATTGGGGAGATATAGGAACCTATACTCGAATAGTGGTATCTTCCATAAATACCCAGAAACGCGAATAACGTATGGGAATAAATAAATAAAGCCGCCGGGTGCACCGGCGGCCTGATGGCTGAAAGTAAAAAAGCACGTACGTAAAAAAGTAGAGTTGCCTTATGCGGTTTTGGTTTTATAGTTGTAGCCAAAGCTCTTTATCCAGAAAGTGAGAGAAGGGATCCAGATGAACATCAGTGCGAAAGATTCCAAGTACTGACGATAGACGTAACAATCACCGCTGAAATAGATAAGACAAATAATGAGGGGCAGCGTAACGAGTCCGATTAGAGTTTTCATTTTGGGGTTCATTTTGGGGTAAGCGACTATGAATAAATTAACAATACCTGGTTCGGTAGTTCATAGTGGATGGGGCAGGAATTTCGTGGGAGATTGGCGGAGTCGTTCTTCGGAGATTGGGGGGATCGTTCTTGAAGTAGTGGTGAACGATCGAATCGTTGTTGAATCAAAAGTAATCGACGATTTTCAGATTTGCAATAGTTGCGCCGATATTTTTTTTAGACGGATTTTTTTACATTCTCTAAATTGGAATAAAAATTCCAATCGCGGGAAAAGATTGGCGGGCTCAAAGCCTTGCCGGCAGTGAGTTTCAAACGAATATGATTTGGCATCTGTTTGGCGACCTTATATATTCCCTATACTGACATGTACTTTTTCGCAGCGCAAGATCCTGAGGAAAGCCGATAAAAAGTACCCTTCATGAGTTTAACCCCGCAAACCG
>Ga0302326_10007333_pt1 | contig 24570 bp, 17 predicted proteins | sample Palsa_T0_3_FD_202264 | JGI IMG/M metagenome (GOLD analysis project Ga0302326, IMG submission 202264) | Peat permafrost microbial communities from Stordalen Mire near Abisko, Sweden - Palsa_T0_3 | ecosystem: Environmental > Terrestrial > Soil > Palsa > Peat permafrost | place: Sweden: Abisko... | reverse complement strand
AGAAGACGCAGCTTGCATTACGCAATCGCTGAAACTGCATGGCTATCACGAAGACAGTGAAGCTTTAGGCGATCTCTGGGCCTACGGCTCCGATGTAGAGGCAATCCGAGCCATTGCATCCGAAGATCTGCAATTGCTTCAGCCGATGCATCCCGATCTTACCTACTGCGCAGCTGTGGTTATCTGGGCGGTTCGCAATGAAATGGCCCGCACGGTCGAAGATGTGCTGGCGCGCCGCACGAGGGCGCTCTTCCTAAATGCCAAAGCCGCAATATCACTAGCGCCAAGAGTGGCCGAAATCATGGCGCATGAACTCAATAAAGATGAGACATGGGCTGCAGATCAGGCAAGCTCATTTGCCGCACTCGCCCGAAACTATTTGGTGCAGTAGCGCTACTTCGCCAGCTTATCCAGATCGAGATTAAGCTCGAGCACATTCACCCGCGGCTCACCAAGGAGGCCTAGCGTGCGCTTGGTGACATGTGCAGTAACCAGCCCATTCACAGCATCGTCGCTGAGGTGACGGGCCTGCGCTACACGATGGACCTGATAATAGGCCGCGTCAGGCGTAATGTCCGGATCGAGGCCCGATCCAGAGGTTGTGACCAGATCGATGGGCACGGGTTTGCCTTGATTTTGCGCCGATAGCTTGTCAATGTCACCTTGAATGCGCTGCACCAGCTTCTGGTTGGACTGGGCAAGATTCGAGCCTCCTGAACTTGTGGCGTCGTATCCATTGCCCGCAGCCGAGGGGCGGGGATGAAAATAGCGGTCGCTGGTGAAGCTCTGCGCCAGCAATGCTGAACCAACTACATGGCCGTCCTTGAGGATCAGGCTACCGGCGGCCTGATGCGGAAACAGCACGCTAGCGATACCGGTGAGAGCCAGCGGATACGCCAACCCCAGCAGCAGTGTAGTGACCAGCGTAAAACGAATTGAAGTCTTCCAGACCGAATGCACAGTAAATCTCCTTAAGCCAGATGCAGCGCGGCGAGCACCATGTCGATGGCCTTGATGCCGATGAAGGGCACAATCACGCCGCCCAGGCCGTAGACCAGCAGGTTCTGGCGCAGCAACACGGCGGCAGCTTTGGGCTCGTACTTGACGCCCTTAAGAGCCAGCGGAATAAGAGCGATGATGATCACGGCGTTGAAGATCACCGCCGACAGAATGGCCGATTGCGGCGTGGCAAGATGCATGATGTTCAGCGCGTTGAGCACCGGAAACACACCCGCAAACATGGCTGGAATAATCGCAAAGTACTTAGCCACATCGTTGGCAATGGAGAACGTAGTCAGCGCGCCGCGGGTCATCAGCAACTGCTTGCCGATCTCCACAATTTCAATCAGCTTGGTCGGGTTCGAATCGAGATCGACCATGTTGCCCGCTTCCTTGGCGGCCTGCGTGCCTGAGTTCATCGCCACGCCCACGTCGGCCTGCGCCAGCGCTGGAGCATCGTTGGTGCCGTCGCCCGTCATCGCCACCAGCTTGCCCTTGGCCTGCTCGCGTTTGATCAGGTCCATCTTGTCCTTGGGCTTGGCCTCGGCCAGGAAGTCATCGACGCCAGCTTCGCGGGCAATCACGGCGGCCGTGAGCGGATTGTCGCCGGTAATCATAATTGTGCGAATTCCCATCGCGCGCAGCCGCGCAAGACGATCCTTCAACCCGCCCTTGACGATGTCCTTCAGGTAGATTACGCCCAATGCAGTCGCGTTCTCGGCTACCACCAGCGGCGTGCCGCCCGCTCGGGCAATCTCGTCCACCTGGTCACGCACTTTGCGCGGCAGGCTCGATCCCTGCTGCTCAAGCAGGTTGGCGATGGCGTCTACAGAGCCCTTGCGTATGCGCGCACCGGGCAGGTCTACGCCGGACATCCGCGTCTGCGCCGTGAAGGGCACGAACTCCGCGTGCATGTTCGAAAGATCGCGTCCGCGCAAGCCGTATTTTTCTTTGGCCAACACTACAATGGAGCGGCCTTCTGGAGTCTCGTCCGAAAGAGAGGAAAGCTGCGCGGCATCCGCCAGACGCTCCTGGCTCACATCCGGAGCAGGATAGAATTCCGTCGCTTGACGATTGCCCAGTGTGATGGTGCCGGTCTTGTCCAGCAGCAGCGTGCTCACATCGCCCGCGGCTTCCACAGCCCGCCCGCTCATCGCGAGAACGTTATATTGCACCAGCCGGTCCATGCCTGCGATGCCGATCGCCGAGAGCAGCCCGCCGATCGTGGTTGGAATCAGGCAGACCAGCAGCGAAACCAGCACAAACACAGTCTGCGGAGCTTTGGAATAGATTGCAAACGGTTGCAACGTAACCACGGCTAGCAGGAAAATAATCGTCAGGCCCGAGAGCAAAATGCTCAATGCAATTTCGTTCGGAGTCTTTTGCCGCGTAGCGCCTTCGACCAGGGCGATCATGCGATCCAGAAAAGTCTCGCCGGGATTGGATGTGATCTTAACCTTGATGAAGTCGGAAAGCACCTTCGTGCCTCCGGTCACCGCCGAACGGTCGCCTCCAGCCTCGCGGATCACCGGCGCGGACTCACCGGTAATGGCCGACTCATCCACCGAAGCCACGCCTTCGACCACCTCGCCATCGCCGGCGATGAAATGCCCAGCCTCGACATAGATCAGATCGCCGGCACGTAACAGGCTGCTGGTCACGTCTTCGAGCGCGCCATCGGCGTTGTACTTGCGGGCTATGGTCTCGCCCTTGGCCTTGCGCAGCGTGTCCGCCTGGGCCTTGCCGCGGCCCTCGGCCATGGCTTCGGCAAAGTTTGCAAAGAGCACGGTGAACCACAGCCACAGCGTGATCTGAAGGTTGAATCCCAACCCCGCGCGATGATGGATCGCATCGTCGAGGAGGAGTGCCGAGGTGAGCACGCTGCCCACCTCCACTACAAACATCACCGGGTTCTTCACCATCAGCCGGGGGTTGAGCTTGCGCAGCGCATCCACCGCCGCCTGACGAATGATATCGGTGCTCCAAAGACTCTTCTTGTCTGCCATATCTGCCTTAGAAAAGCTGCCCGGAATGCAGCAACAGGTGTTCGAGGATCGGTCCCAGGCTCAAAGCCGGGAAGAAGGTAAGCGCGCCCATGATGAGGATCACCGAGGTCAGGAGCACTGTGAACAGCGGTGTATTCACAGGGAAAGTACCCGGCGATGGAGGCACGCTTTTCTTCTGCGCCAGGTTTCCGGCCAAGGCCAGCACCGGAACCATCATGAGAAAGCGCCCGCCCAGCATCGCTCCGCCAAGCGCCACGTTGTACCACCAGGAAGTGGTGGCGGTAAGTCCGGCAAAGGCCGAGCCGTTGTTGCCCACAGCCGAAGTAAATGCGTAGAGAATTTCGGTCAGCCCATGCGGCCCGGCGTTGGTCAAAGCGGCGAGTCCAACGCTGGGCCATAGCACGAAGGTCGCGGTCAGCACCAGAATGATCAACGGGAAGATGAGCACATAGAGCATGGCCATCTTCACGTCGTAGGACTCGATCTTCTTGCCCAGATATTCGGGCGTGCGCCCAACCATCAGCCCGGCAATGAATACGGAGAGAACGACGAAGATCAAGACGCCGTAGAGCCCCGCGCCCACGCCGCCGAAAACCACCTCGCCCAGCATGATGTTGGTCAGCACCACCATTCCGCCAAGAGGGGTAAAGGAGTCATGCACGCCATTGACGGCGCCGCAACTGGCATCCGTGGTGATGGTGGCAAATAGCGAACTCTGCGAGATGCCAAAGCGCACTTCTTTGCCTTCCATATTGCCGCCGGGAGCAGTCGCTGTCGCCATCTGCGCAGCGCCGTGGATCAGCGGATGTGGATGCGACTCAGCCCAATAAATCGTCGTGAAGCCCACGGCGAAGAGCACGAACATCGACGCCAGCACCGCCCAGCCATGGCCCGGCGAACCTGTCAGCCGACCGAGCGTCACCGTCAACGCGCCGGGGATAATAAAGATCGCCAGCATCTGCAGCAGGTTGGTAAATGGCGTGGGATTTTCATAGGGGTGCGCGCTGTTGGCATTGAAGAATCCGCCGCCATTGGTCCCCAGCATCTTGATCGCTTCCTGCGAAGCCACTGGCCCTTGCGCAATGGTCTGCGTCTGCGCCTCGAGCGTGGTCGCCTGCGTATACGCATGCAGGTTCTGCGGCACACCCTGCCACACCAGCACCAGCGCAAAGATCACGCAGCCGGGAACGAGAATATAAAGGATGCTGCGCGTCACGTCGACCCAGAAGTTCCCGATGGTCGATGAAGTCGTCCGCCGAATCCCTCGCACCAGCGCGATGGCTACCGCAATGCCCACCGCCGCCGAAAGAAAGTTGTGATACGCCAGGGCCGCCATCTGGGTCAGGTAGCTCATGGTCGTTTCCGGCGTATAGGACTGCCAGTTGGTGTTGGTAGTGAACGAGGCCGCCGTGTTCCATGCCAGCGCCTGCTCCACCCCTGGCAGCTTCTGCGGATTCAGCCAGCTCACCGCCAGCAACCCCCAACCTTGCGCCCGCTCCAGCACATAGGTCAGCACCATGCTCACCGCGGAAAAGCCCAGAACAGCGAAGGCGTATTCGCGCCAGTTCATCTCCTGGTCGGCATTGACACCGCTCAACTTGTAGATGAGCTTCTCGACCGGGCGAAGCAGCCGGTCAAGCCAGGTGCGTTCCCCTTCCAGAACCCGCGCCAGGTAAATTCCTACTGGCCGCATCGACGCCAGCAACACTAAGGCGAATACCGCAAACTGCAACCACCCATTTCCAGTCATTTAGAACTTCTCCGGAAACAACAGCGTCGCAGTCAGGTAACCCAAGAGCAACACCGATAAAACCAAGACCACTACTGTAACCACATTCATTCCGTTACCTCAACTTCTGACATGCGTGAACGTAACCGAATGCCAGCCCGAAGAAGACCACCGTGAACACCAACATCCAAAAATCCTGCATGGTTCAATCCAATTCCCCTCAGGCGAAGTTCCCTAAAGATAGCCTGAGTCTGCGAGATCGACTTCCAGTAGTGACCCGACCAGCGAACCTTCCAACACGAACCCGAAGACCAGGACAACTGTCTTGAATTATTCTTGCAGCCTCCTGGGTCATACTTGACTAATGCTTTCGTAAAGGTAACGTAAAGGCGCATTTATGGAATGAATTCAAGCAGTATATTCCCGATTCTTGCCCGGCCCAGGAATCGAACTCTGGCGCCGACAAGACGGTCCTGGAACTTTCCCTAGCCTGCGGATGATAAATTGATTTTGCAGCCAGTTTACGTGCAGCCGGACCAGTCTCCCCGATCCGTCCTCCTGCGGCCTTAAGAAAGAACCGTGACACCCCCCAGGACCATCCAACTCGACCCGCGCGACAACGTCCTGGTGGCGCTCGCCGATCTGCCTTCGGGCGAACGGATTGTGAACTCGGGCGTCACCTGCACCCTGACCGCGACCATCCCAGCCAAGCACAAATTCGCAACCCGTGATTTTGCGGTTGGGGAAGAAATTATGATGTATGGCGTCATCGTCGGCCGCGCCCGTGAGGCAATTCCGCAGGGTGGCCTGCTCACGACCCAGAATGTGGTACACGACGCCTCTGGCTTCCAGGCCAAAGATGCGAGTTACAGTTGGGAAACCCCGGATGTTACCCGATGGGCCTGCCGAACCTTTGAGGGCTACCATCGCGAGGACGGCCAGGTTGGCACGCGTAACTATTGGCTCGTCCTCCCGCTCGTCTTCTGCGAAAACCGCAACGTCGACGCATTGCGGGAGGCCTTTGAAGAGGAGCTCGGCTACGGCCGTCCCAAGCAGTATCGCCAGCAAGTCCGTGCGCTGCTTCAGGAGTACACAAATGCCGGCTCAGATGCGTCCTCTACCTCGCGCGAAGCCGCTCATTCCCCCGAGCGCATCTTTCCCAACCGCATTTTCCCCAATGTAGACGGGATCAAATTCCTTCTGCACCAGGGCGGCTGCGGCGGCACACGCGACGATTCGCGCGCTCTCTGCGGCCTCCTCGCCGGCTACATCCACCATCCCAACGTAGCCGGAGCCACAGTCCTGAGCCTCGGCTGCCAGAACGCCCAGGTTTCCGATCTTCTCGAAGAGCTCAAGCTGCGCGACCCATCCCTTTCCAAGCCCGTATTGATCTTCGACCAGCAGAAGTCGGGCCTCGAGTCCACCATGCTCTCGAACGCCATCCAGAAGACCTTTGAAGGCCTGGTCCAGGCCAACCAAATCGAACGCAAACCTGCGCCGCTCTCCAAACTGGCCGTTGGCTTGAAATGCGGCGGATCCGACGGATTCTCCGGCATCTCCGCAAATCCCTCCATCGGCCGCGTCTCCGACATGCTCGCAGCCCTCGGCGGAAAATCGCTTCTATCGGAATTTCCCGAGTTGTGCGGCGTCGAACAAAGCCTGATCAACCGCTGCACGGACGACCGCATTTCCGACCGCTTCATCCAGCTCATGCGCAGCTACGCCGCGCGAGCCAAAGCCGTACACTCCGGCTTCGAAATGAATCCATCGCCCGGCAACATTCGCGACGGCTTGCTCACCGACGCAATGAAGTCCGCCGGAGCCGCGAGAAAAGGCGGAACCTCGCCGGTAAACGACGTGCTCGACTACCCCGAGTACATCCGCTCCGAGGGACTCAGCCTCCTATGCACCCCCGGCAACGATGTCGAGTGCGTGACCGCCCAGGTCGGCGCGGGAGCCAACATCGTCCTCTTCACCACCGGCCTCGGCACACCCACGGGAAACCCGATTACCCCGGTCATCAAGCTCGCCACCAACACCAAACTGGCCGAGCGCATGTCCGACATCATCGACATCGATACCGGGGCCATTATTGAAGGTGAAAGCACCATCGCCCAAATGGGCGATGCCATTCTGGAGTTGATCGTCGACGTCGCTAGCGGAAGGCAGCATACCAAAGCAGAGGCGCTGCGCCAGGACGATTTCATTCCATGGAAGCGCGGAGTCTCGCTTTAGTAGAGACTCTCCGGGAGACGCGTCAAATTTAGCAGGAAGTCAGCATGCTCAAGAGTGGAATTCTCAATCCGGCAATCAACTCTCTGCTCAGCCGGGTGCGGCACACCAACACTCTCGTTATCGCCGACCGCGGCTTTCCATACTGGCCGCACGTCGAGACCATCGATATCTCCCTCACCAACGATATTCCACGCGTCATGGACGTTCTCGCAGCCGTCAAAGCCAACTTCGCCATCGGCCAGGTCTTCGCGGCAGCGGAGTTTCTCTCGTTCAATTCGCCACAGACAGCCAGCGCCCTAGAAGACGCTCTCCTCGGAATTCCGATCACCTTCGAGCCGCATGTGGATCTCAAGAAACGCGTGCCTCACGCCATCGGATTGATTCGCACCGGCGACACCACCCAGTACTCCAACCTCATTCTCGAATCGGCGTAGAAAGCATCGGCGCTCCCGCTACGGCAATCGAATCCACATCACACGAGGAAATGCAATGGAGCAAACCTGGCGCTGGTTCGGACCCCGAGATGCCGTCTCACTGGCGGATGCCCGCCAGGCCGGCGCAACCGGCATCGTCACCGCGCTGCACGACATTCCGTCCGGCGAAATCTGGCCCGTGGAAGCAATCCAGGAGCGCCAGGGAATCGTCGCGGCGGCCGGCCTGACCTGGTCCGTAGTAGAAAGCGTCAACGTCAGCGAAGAGATCAAAAAGCGCGGCAGCAACTGGCAGCGGCATATCGACAACTACATCGCAACCATGCGCAATCTCGCCCAATGCGGCATCCACACCGTCTGTTACAATTTCATGCCGGTCCTGGATTGGCTGCGCACCGACCTCGAGTGGCAGTTGCCCGACGGCTCCATCTCCATGCGCTTCGAAGCCGACGCAATTGCGGCCTTTGACCTGTTCATTCTCCAACGTCCGGGCGCCGAAGCCGACTGGAGCAAAGAGCAGCAACGAAGCGCGCACGCCCGTCTCCAGCAGATGAGCGAGACCGAGCGGGATCGCCTGGTCCGCACAGTCCTCGCCGGCCTGCCCGGAACCACCGAGGTTTACACCCTCGACTACGTCCGCAACGCAATCGCAAGCTATACCGAGATCGGCCGCGAAGGCCTGCGCGCCAATCTTGGTGAGTTTCTCCGCGCCGTCTGCCCGCGAGCCGAAGAACTCGGAGTCAAGCTCTGCATCCATCCCGACGATCCGCCGCGATCATTGCTGGGGCTACCGCGTATCGCCAGCACTCTCGAAGATCTTCAATTCCTTCTCGATCAATCTTCTGAGACCTCCAACGGAATCACCTTCTGCTCCGGCTCACTCGGAGCCCACGCCGAAAACAACCTCGTCGCCATGATCCGCCAGGTCGCTCCTCGCATCCGCTTCGTCCATCTGCGCGCCACCAAACGCGAATTCGGCCACGACGCGTTCTACGAGGCTGCACATCTGGCAGGGGATGTCGACATCGTTGCGCTGATGCAGGAATTGGTCCGCGAACAAAGGCGCAGAGCCGCCGCCGGCGATCACGCTCCCATTCCCTTCCGCGCCGATCACGGCAACAAGATTCTTACCGACATCGGTCGCCCATCGGTCCCTGGCTATCCCGCGGTCGGCCGTCTGCGCGGCCTCGCCGAGCTTCGCGGTGTGCTCACAGCGGTGGAAGCTCTCACCTAGATTCGACAATCCCCGCCGCCAGTTGATATCTATAGCAAGACCCCGGCTGAGGAGATTTGCATGGCGTTCATCGACGACAGGTTCTTGCTGGAGAACAATACGGCGGTCCGGCTCTACCAGGCTTACGCCGCTCCGCAGCCCATCTTCGACTACCACTGCCACCTCTCCCCGCGCCAGATCGCCGAAAACCGTCGCTTCCACAACCTCTTTGAAATCTGGCTCGAAGGCGATCACTACAAGTGGCGCGCCATGCGCATCAATGGCGAGCAGGAGCGATTTTGCACCGGCAATGCAGCTCCTTACGAGAAGTTTGTGGCCTGGGCCCGCACCGTCCCCCATACCTTGCGCAACCCGCTCTACCATTGGACCCATCTCGAACTGCAGCGCTATTTCGGCATCACCGAATTGCTCGACGAGGCCTCCGCTCCCCGCATCTGGGACCAGGCCAACAGCATCTTGCAATCCGGCCTCGATGTCCATGAAATCCTGCACAAGTTCCAGGTCCACACCATCGGAACAACCGACGATCCTGCGGATTCACTCGATTACCACGCACAAATCGCAGCATCGTCGCTGCCGGTGAGGGTCGTGCCTACCTTCCGCCCCGATCCGGCGCTGCGCGTCGATTCCCCGCCCGCCTTTCAGGATTGGATCAATCGGCTGGCTCTCGCCGCCAGTTCGCATATCGACTCCTTCCAGTCTTTTCTCGACGCACTGGAGCAACGCATCGACGACTTTCATGCCGCCGGATGCCGCCTCTCCGATCACGGCCTCGACATCTGCTATGCCGATCCATGCACCGCCAAACAAGCCGCCGCAATCTTCGACGATGCGCTGATCGGCGTACCGGCTGCGGCGGGCCAGCATCAAAAATTTGCAAGCTACGTCATGCACTTCCTCGGCCAGCTCTACGCCCGGCATGAATGGACCATGCAGCTCCATCTCGGCGCGTTGAGAAATGCAAATTCCCGCGCCAGAAGCCTCCTCGGCCCTGACACCGGCTTTGACGCCATGGGCGGCGCCGCCCAACTGGAGGCCCTGGCAAGATTTCTCGACAGGCTAGAGCAGGACAACTCCCTCCCGCGCACCATCCTCTATAACTCCAACCCGGTTGAAAACTACACCTTCGCCACGCTCGCCGGAGCCTTTACTGGCGAAGGCATCCCCGCAAAGGTTCAATTCGGCAGCGGTTGGTGGTTCCTCGATCAAAAAGAAGGCATCGAGTGGCAACTGAACGCGCTCTCCAACGTCAACTTGCTCTCGCGCTTCGTCGGTATGGTCACCGACTCGCGATCCTTCATGTCCTACCCGCGCCACGAGTATTTTCGCAGGGTTCTGTGCAATCTGCTCGGCCGCGAAATGGAGAAGGGGATCCTGCCCAACGACGAAGCACTGGTCGGTACCATCGTGCGCGACATCTCCTTCGGCAACGCCAGCCGCTATTTCGGCCTGCCTACAACCAATAGAGCGAGCAACAGCAATTCTCGACCACTAGAGTAGTCAGGAACAACTATGACCGACGGCGTAACTCCCATGCCCGGCGCATCCATCGAGCCAGTGGCAGACGAAGCAGAGGCCCACGCACCGCATCCGCTGAACATCGGCAGCTTTCGCTGGCGCATCTGCGCGTTGCTCTTCATCGCCAACACCATCAATTACATGGATCGCCAGGTCCTGAGCTTCCTCGCGCCGTTGCTCCAGACCCGCATCGGCTGGAACGAAGTGCAATACGGATACATCGTCGTCGCCTTCCAGTTCGCCTACGCGCTCGGCCTGCTCTCCGTTGGAGGCATCATCGATCGCATTGGCGTGCGGCTCGGTTATACGCTCTCCATCGGCCTCTGGAGCCTCGCATCGATGAGCCACGCGCTGGCCCGCTCCGCGCTCTCCTTCGGCGTTTCGCGGTTCTTTCTTGGACTCGGCGAGTCGGGAAACTTTCCCGCCGCCATCAAGACCGTCGCCGAGTGGTTCCCCAAGAAAGAGCGCGCGCTCGCCACAGGCATCTTCAACAGTGGCACGAGCGTCGGAGCGATTCTCGTTCCCATCGCCGTCCCCTGGTTAACCGTGCATCTCGGCTGGCAGTCGGCATTTCTCTTCACTGGTGGCTTCAGCTTTCTGTGGCTCATTCTCTGGTGGACCACCTATAAAAGCCCGGAAAGCGAACTTCGCTTAGGCGCAGCGGAACTCGCTCACATTCGCAGCGACCCAGCCGAACAAGTCGCAAAAGTTCCCTGGCTGCGGCTTCTCGGCTATCGCCAGTGCTGGGCCATCCTCATCGGCAAACTCCTCACCGACCCCGTCTGGTGGTTCCTCCTCTTCTGGCTGCCCAAATACTTCGCCTCCAACTTCCATCTCCAGCTCAACGGTCTAGCTGGGCCCATCATGGCCATCTACGTCGCAGCTTGCGTGGGCAGCGTCTTTGGCGGCTGGCTTCCGAGCCTGTGGGTTCGCATGGGGTTCAGTATCCGCGCCGCGCGCCGCGCCGCCATGCTATGTTGTGCCTTCTGCACTCTCCCAATCACAATGGTCGGCCACATTCATGGCCTTTGGACCGTCGTCGCAATCATCAGCCTGGCCTGTGCCGCGCATCAGGGCTGGTCTGCAAACATCTTCAGTCTTGTCTCTGATATCTTCCCGCGCGCGGCCGTTGGCTCTGTCACCGGCATCGGCGGCTTCGGCGGAGCCATCGGCGGCATGCTCGCCGCATGGATCGTCGGCCTGGTGCTGCAGCACTACAGCAGCTATAGCGGAATCTTCTTCGTAGCCGGCCTCGCCTATCTCACCGCCTGGCTCATCATTCAATTTCTGGTGCGCAAACCAGAGCTGAGCTTCTCCCTCTAATCCGCCACCAACACCACATCCAGAAAACGCGGCCCATGCACGCCTTTGATCCGCGTCATCTCGATATCCGCCGTGGCCGATGGGCCTGAGATGAATGTGGTCGGCAAAGCGGATGTCGCCTCGATACGCTCGAAGGCTTCCGGCACCGTTGCAACCATCTGCTCCTCAAAGACAACGCAGAGATGATAGTCAGGTACCAGCGACAGGGTGCGCGGCCCCTGTGCCGCTGCATTTTGTAGCACAATCGAACCAGTTTCCGCGATCGCCACGGTACATCCAGACAAAACGCCCTGCTTCTTGTCCAGTTGGTAAGCGTCGTACGAGTCCGCCACTTCAAAAGCGAAGCCTTGCGGAAGCCAATCCGCCGGCACGCCGGCCGGAATTGCCAGGCCTGTCTTGCCGCGTGCCGTCAGTATCTCTGCGATAACTCCGGAAAGTGATAGTCGGCTGGCATGATAGACGCCGGCATCGTATTCCCTCAGCCGGTCCGCAAATAACTCGGATACCCCATGTTTATCAAGATTGCTGGATTGCAAGTATGTGCGAGGGATCGCCGCGTATTCTGCGGCAATCGCAGAAGCAGGTGTAGACACACCGAGCGAGCGGCGAATGCTACCCAGAATTGCCGCGCGATGATCGGCAGAGTTAGGCATCGGAACCCTTCCCATCGTCATGTGAGTTATCCGAGTGTGGCGCTCTTTCTTTCGCCCACCAATCGCGAAAAGACTGTGCAGGCATAGCCTTAAGATCCCGGCTCTGCGTCCAACCGTCCAGCATCAGCGGCAGCCACTCGATAAATCCGTCTTTCGAGACCAGCGGCTTCTGTCCAATCTGGCCAAACCGCTCTGCCATAGCCAGCCTGTCTGCGTCTTGGAACAAAAACGCAGCCGTCTGCATACCGATATTCCAAAGGCTGAACTTCCCGGCAAATGTGCCCTGATCCTCGCGGACCACCTTGCCGCGCAAATGAATGAGCACCTCCGGAATATTGATCTTGACCGGGCAAACTTCATAGCAAGCGCCGCACAACGACGAAGCATAGGGCAGCGAACGTCCCTCTTCCATCGAGTGCAATTGCGGCGTAAGAATAGCTCCGATAGGTCCCGCATACACAGACTCATACGCATGTCCGCCCGTCTGGTGGTAGACCGGACAAGAGTTCAAACACGCCGCGCAGCGGATGCACTGCAACGTCTGCCGCGCCTCCTTGTCCGCCAGGATAGGACTGCGTCCATTGTCCAACAGAACAACGTGAAACTCCTTCGGCCCATCCCCCGGATGCACCCCGCACCACGTCGAGTTATACGGATTCATGCGTTCGCCGGTAGCCGAGCGAGGCAGAGTCTGCAAAAAAATGTCCAGGTCCCGATAACTCGGAATCACCTTCTCAATACCCACAATCGAGATAAGCACGTCCGGCAAAGTCAGGCACATGCGGCCATTGCCTTCGGACTCCGTAATGCAGATGCCGCCCGAGTCTGCAATCAGAAAATTGCCACCGGAGATAGCGACTTTAACGCGAAGGAATTTCTCGCGAAGATAGCTGCGCGCAGCCGTAGCCAGATCCTCCGGCCGGTCTCCTAAGTCAGGCAGTTCCATCTCGCGCTGAAACATCTCGCGAACTTGATGCCGGTTCATATGCAGTGCGGGCGCAACAAAATGCGATGGCCGGTCCTTGCCCAGTTGAACAATCAACTCAGCGAGATCGGTCTCGATCGGCCGCACGCCATTGGCCTCAAGATGCGCATTCAGGCCGACCTCTTCCGAGGTCATAGTCTTGATCTTGATGACCTCTTTGGCCTGGTGCTGCTGGACCAGTCTGAGAATAATGCGATTGGCCTCCGCCGCATCGGAAGCCCAATGGACATTCCCTCCGGCGCGCGTGCAATTGTCTTCAAACTGCATCAGATAATGGTCCAGATGATGCAGCGTATGGGCCTTCACCTGCGCTCCAGCCTCGCGTAAATCCTCCCAATCCGGCAGCTCTGCCACAACCGCATTGCGCTTGGCTTGAATTACGTTGGTGGCGTGCTTCACGTTCTTCCGCGTCTGCGAATTCTGCAGCACTTCTCGTGCCGCGGTCGGAAAATCGCGCCTGTTCCATTGCGTCACTTCTGCGTGAACTTCGCTCATGCACGCGCTCCGTCGGTGGCGGCAAGTATCTCCGCCAGATGCGCTGTCCGAACCGATGTTCCCTGCCTGTGCAGCGAGCCATAGAGATGCATCAGACAACTGTTATCGACAGCCGTGCAAACCTCAGCGCCGGTCTCCAGCACATTGCGAACCTTATCCGCCAGCATGGCCGAGGAAACATCCGCATTCTTGATAGAGAAAGTCCCTCCAAAGCCGCAACATTCCTGCATATTTTGGATAGGTTGCAGCTCAAGTCCGCGCACATTCCTCAGCAATCGAATCGGTATATCGCCCAGGTGCAGGCTGCGCATCGAGTGGCAGCTAGCATGATAAGTCACCTTGAGCGGATAGCTTGCGCCAACATCTTCAACACCCAGCTTGCGCACCAGAAATTCAGAGAACTCATAGACCCGCGGCAGCAACGTTTCAATCTCCGCCGCGAGGCCAGTGTCCCCATCCATCTCCGCTGCCTTTACATAGTGGTCGCGCATCATCGCCACGCACGAAGACGACGGAACTACCACTGTCTCCGCATCTCGATAGACACGCACAAAATGGCGAATGATCGGCACAGCCTCGCGCAGGTATCCGGTATTCCAGTGCATCTGCCCGCAGCAGGTCTGCTCAGGGCGAAACTCGATCCTATGCCCCAGCCGCTCCAGCACATTCACGACCGACTTGCCGGTCTCTGGAAAAAGAGCATCGTTATAGCACGTGATAAACAGCGAAACCAGCACCGGTCGGCCTCATGCGTTGCCACACGAAAATAAAGACCTACCCAGTGTACGATGAACTCACTCCAAACCAGGCGGTTGACAACAAGTCAGCCAATGTCGAATCTGGAGGTTGCACGTCTTAAGGAGCAGAGGGATCAATGGCCACACTGGTGGAACCCGCAGCTTCGGCGCAATCCGAAGATCAAGTCATGGACCCAATTCGCATCCGCCATCTTCTCCGCGAGCTGATCGATCCGGAACGCATCCTCATCCGCCCCATCGAGCGCATCGCCTTCGCCTCGGACGCCAGTTTCTATCGCCTCATTCCCCTCGCCGTCATCCAGCCAACCACCAACGAGGAGATCAAGCATCTCTTTCGCTTCAGCCACGAGTATCAGATCCCGCTGGTCTTTCGCGCCGGCGGCACCAGCCTCTCGGGGCAAGCCATCACCGACGGCATTCTCGTGGACATCGGCCGCTACTGGCGCAACGTTCGTGTCGAGCAGAACGGCAAGACCATCCGCGTACAGCCCGGCCTAATTGGCCAGCAAGCCAACAACGCACTGCGACTCTACGGCAGAAAGATCGGCCCCGACCCGGCCTCGATCGCCAGTTGCCGCATGGGCGGCATTCTCGCCAACAACTCCAGCGGCATGTGCTGCGGGGTCATACAGAATGCCTACCACACCCTCAGTTCCCTCACCTTCATCCTTCCCTCGGGCACGCAGATCGACACCGCCGCCCCCAATGCAGGCAACATCTTTGAGACCCTGGAACCGCAGCTCTCAAAGACCCTACTCCGCCTCAAGTCCGAAATCGAAGCCGACCACGCGCTCGCCGCGCGCATCCGCTCCAAATACAAAATGAAGAACACCACCGGCTACTCGCTGAATGCCTTTCTCGACTTCAGTACTCCGCTGGACATCTTCTGTCATTTGATCATCGGCTCCGAGGGCACGCTGGCCTTCATCGCCGAAGCCGTCCTCAACACCGTTCCCGACTACCCGCTCAAATCAACCGCTCTACTGCTCTTTCCCGACCTCTACACAGCCTGTTCCGCCATCGGCGCTTTCACCGCAGCCGGCGCAGCCGCGCTTGAAGTGATGGATCGCGCCTCGCTGCGCTCCGTAGAAAATCTCCCCGGCACGCCTGCCTATCTGAAAGAGCTGCCCGAAGCCGCCGCAGGCCTTCTCGTCGAATTCCAAGCGCCAAACGAAGCCCAACAGCGCACCTTCGAGTCGAGCGCCTCCGCCGTACTTTCCAGCCTCACCCTTATGCGTCCAGCAGACTTCACCAACGACCCCATTGAACAAGCCAAGCTGTGGAAGATCCGCAAAGGCATGTTCCCCTCGGTCGGCGCCGTCCGCGCTGCCTGCACCACCGCGCTCATGGAAGACATCGCCCTGCCCGTCGACCGACTCGCCGAAGCAGCCATGGACCTGCGCGCTCTCTTCACCAAACACGGCTACACCAACGCCATCATCTTCGGCCACGCCAAAGATGGCAACCTGCACTTCGTCCTCACCCAGGGTTTCAACACCACGCACGAAATCCAACGCTACAGCGACTTCATGGACGACGTCGTGACGATGGTTGTCAAGAAGTACGATGGCGCGCTCAAGGCCGAGCACGGCACCGGCCGCAACATGGCTCCCTTCGTCGAAACCGAGTGGGGGCCGGAAGCCTATCGCATCATGCAGGAGCTGAAGGCCGTCACCGACCCGCATAACCTGCTCAATCCCGGCGTCATCGTCAACCCCGATCCTCTCGCGCACGTTTCGGACCTCAAGCTCATGCCCGAAGTCGAGCCCGAGGTAGACAAGTGCATCGAGTGCGGCTTCTGCGAACATAGCTGCCCCAGCCGCGACCTCACGCTAACTCCGCGCCAGCGGATCGTCGTCCGCCGTGAGATGCAACGCCTCAAAGACTCCAGCGCGCCCGCAGCCGAATACACCGCCCTCGACCGCGATTTCCCCTACATGGCCCTCGATACCTGCGCCGCGGACGGCCTCTGCGCCACCGACTGCCCAGTCACCATCGACACCGGCAAGCTCACCAAACGCTTCCGCGCCATCCGCCATTCGCGCCTCGCCAACCGCATCGCCGAAACCATCGCCAGTCATTTCGCTATAGCAGAATTCAGCGCGCGCCTCGCCCTGCGCATCGGTCACTTCATTGAAAAAGTATGCGGCCCCAGCGCGATGCCCGCTCTCACTCGCCAGCTAGACCGCATCTCCAGAGAGCTGATAAGCGACCCATTTTGGCAATGGACCTACCCCATGCCCAGGCCGCGCCGAGGAGCCATCCCAACCACGGCCAAAGCAGACGCGGACGCCGTCTACTACCCTGCCTGCATTTCGCGCATCGTGGGCGCGCTTCCCGGCGAGCAAGAAGAAACCACCAACATGCAGGCCCTGCTCAACATCGCCCAGCGCGCGGGAGTAAATCTCTATATTCCGGGCGAGCTTGCCGGTCACTGCTGCGGAGTTCCCTTCTCTTCCAAAGGCTTCGAATCCGCCAACCAAGCCGCCGTCAATCACACAATTGAGAGCTTCTTCCGCTGGTCCGACTCAGGTTACCTGCCCATCGTCATCGACACCAGCCCCTGCACCTACGGCCTGAAAACCTGCCGCCCGCAACTCTCCATCGAGAACCAGAAGAGATTCGATCAACTCCTGATCCTCGATTCCGTCGAGTACGCTCAGAGCGCGATCCTGCCCAAGCTGCCCATCCTGCGCAAGCTCAAGTCCGTGGCACTGCATCCAGTCTGCTCCGCATCGAAGATGGGCATCGCTCCTAAGCTCGTGACTTTGGCCAAGGCATGCAGCGAAGAAGTCGTCGTTCCGCAGGAAGCAGGCTGCTGCGCCTTCGCCGGCGACCGCGGCTTCCTCCATCCGGAGCTCACCCGATCAGCGACGCAAGGCGAAGCTGCGGAACTCGAAACCCACCACCACGAAGGCTATTTCTCTTCCAGCCGCACCTGCGAAATAGGCATGACCCGCGCAACAGGCCACCTCTACCGCTCCTATCTACACATGTTGGATGTCGCCTCGCGCCCCTGAAAGCCCTTGCTGCAAAGCTAAGGGATTTCACTGATGGTATTTCGTAGTGTTGGCAATCCTTCACATACAACCAATGGCCCGAGAGAGTTCGGGCCATCGGTGTTGAACTTGCATATTGAGCGAAGAGTTAGGTTAGAAACTGAAGCGTGCTTGGAAATCGATCATTCTCGATCCGAGCGCGCCCGCGGCCTGACCAAGGTTTGGATTAGCCACGTTGGTCGAGATCGTGCTGGGATTGATGTTCAGCAGATTGAAGATGTTGAACATGTTGGCTTTGATTTCGATCTTCGCGTTTTCGCCTATGCCTTTGATGTTGGGCAAGCCAAAGGCCTTGGCGATGGTGAAATCGACATTGCGATAGTCGGGGCCAGGAAAAGAGTTGCGATCGAGTCCCGGCGGAGGGATGTAGTTGTTTGTCGACTGTCCAGCATTGTCGGTGATGGCGTCCGTTAGGACCGGAACCGAGAAATAGTTATCGCTAAATCGATCGCCATAATTGGGGTTGCTGGCTGGCCCCTTGACGATCTTGCCCGGATTGGAGAAATTGCTTCCGGTTTTGAAGGCGTCGTTGCTAGTGGCGTTACCGGCTCCTCCCAGATACGTGGGCCGCAGATTTAGATAACCGTAGTTGCAGGTGTTGCAATAAAACTGATGCGGAGACTGAAAGACAGGAGTCCATCCAAAGCCCGTGTGATAGGTCCATATCCCGCTGAGCGACCATCCACCGGCAACCTTCTCTGCCCAGTTGTGGGCGCCGCGAAAGATAACCGGTTGCCAGACACCAAAGAGCTTGAAGGATTGGTTCACGTCAAAGTCCGACCGTCCGTAGGAAAACTTGGGATTATACAGGTAGGGGTCGCGGCTATATGGGCCCGAATCTGTATCCATGCTATGCGCCCAAGTGTATTGGGTTTCCACAGAGAAGGTATGTGAAAACTGATGCTTGAGTCCTGCGAGTAGCATGTTGTTGTTCGACTTACCCCCGCTACCGAAGGTGTTAACGCTATTGACGAGCGGGTTCTGCGCATATCCCAGGATCTGCCCGAGAGCGGTAGCGTCATAGTTGTACAGGGTGTGGTGGCTTGAACTGCCTTCATAGCCTAAGTTCGCAACCCACGCATGCCCAAGGTCATATTCCATGTCTAGCGAGTAGTGGTGCGTGTATTCGGTAGGCAAATTGCCCGGCAAGCCACCTAGGTTTGCAGCGCTCGCCGTGGGCAGACCGGCGGAGTTAAACGTGGTAATCGCGTTGGGGTTTGCCGGATAGCCGAAGATATTGGTTGGGCTGCTCGATACGGCATAGACGACATCGGGGTTGATCTCAGACGGGCTCTTGCTGGAGTCGAAAATATTGTTGGTTCCAGGCGGGTTGCCGTCGTAATTGTTGGCTGTTGCGATCTGCTGCTGGTTGTAGTTCAGACCGTAGCCACCGCGAAATACGATTTTGCCATTGGAGGATGCCGGACTCCAATTGAAGCCGACTTGCGGTCCGAAGTTGAACTTTTGCGCTGTCCAAGCGTCAAGGCCTGTCTTGATGGTGATCCCGGTCAAGAGATCAGATCCTTTGCCAAAGGTAAGGACGCCCATGTTTTTGTCTTTGTCGGTGAGCGGCCCGAAGTAGGAGTAGCGGAGTCCGACGCTTAGGGTAAGGTTGGGACGAACTTTCCAGTCATCCTGGAAAAAGGCTCCGAAGATATTTTCGCGGTTGTCGTTGCGGAAGCCGCCAGGAATACCTGTGGTTGCTTGAAATGGACCGCCTTCGGCTTCTGGGGCGTCGTTCATGAAGTCCCAGAGATTATAGAAAGTGTAATTCGGGTCTCCGATTGGGTCGTTCAAATAGTAGAGCCGGGTGAAATCGAAACCGAATTTCATTGTTTGCGAATGGAGAACCTTGGTCGCAACGTCCTTGTAGCCATAGGTCCATTGGTCCAAATGGCCAGGCGCCGGGACGCCAAGGTCTCCAAGGGTTATACTGCCGATCGCCATGACGCTATCCTGAGGAAGGCCAAACGGGGCCTGGGGATTGCTGGCAAGCTCGTTGTATCGCCAACCTGCAGCATTGGCGCGGGCTTCGTTCAGGAAGTTTGGCGAGAAGATATGATTCCAGATCGCCGAGAAGGCATCGTTGACCTGTGAGTGATTGAAGAGCTGATACCCCAAGCCGCCGTTATGCGTAGTTGTTGTCGCCGGAACCCAGTAAATCGCAAAGCTGGCGTGATCCTTCTGCGTCACGTCTGCATCGAGGCGTCCGTTGTATTGCTTGAAGTCGTTGCTTGTCGGGTTGCTTATGCCGTATTGAGCGATGTCAGCAACATTCGAAAGCCCGCTGCCGACGCCTGGCGTACTGCTACCCTCATAGGTGAGATCCTGCGTGCCGAGGCCGGTGCTAAGGGGCGAACCAATGTTCAATCCTTGTCCCGCAATGGTATTGCAATTTACGCCTTCGGTGAGTCCGGCATCCTTGCAGGTCACGGAGGTAATTACCGTACCGAGAACGGCTGCGCCCTTGAAATTAAGATAGGTGGAGGCAATGCTGCCTGTCGGAGCCAGCCCGGTAAGAGCGGAAGTCTGGAACCATTGTGTGCTCGTGGCGGGCACATTCTGGTTCTGGCCCTCGTAGTTGAAGAAGGCGAAAACTCTATTCTTCCAGATTGGTCCACCGAAGCTGCCACCCAGCTGGTTGTAACGGTCTTCGTCTCTCAGAAGGCCGCGCTCCAATGGCGTTTTCTTCGTTCCGTCCGGGTTGAATGCCTCGACCGAGCCAGCTCCGTTCCAACGTTGATACGCGTTTAATCCCGGGCGGTTGACCTGAACGAAGAAACTTCCATGAAGACTGTTGGTCCCGCTCTTGGAGGTGATTTCGGTCATTGCGCCAGAGAAGCGGCCGTTTTCAGCGTCATAGGCATTGGTAACGACTTTGACGTTGCTGACTGAATCCTCGCTGGGAGTCACAACCGTGGCTCCGCCCCAAACGGCGCTGACGGTGCTGATGCCGTCGACGGAGTAGCCGTTGGTATCAAACTGGCCTCCATTGGTGTTGGCCGAAGCGCCATTTTCCGTGGCGAAGATGCTGCTCGAATGTCCCAGGTTGCCGCCGCCGCCGAAAGAGACGTTGGCTTGTGTACCAGGCGACGAGAATCCTCCTCCGCCTGCCGACTGCGATCCGTCGGCGAGAACGCCAGGAGCCAATTGAATGAGTTGGGTCACGTCGCGCTCATAGGTTGGCATGTGCTGGACTTCATTCTCTGAAATCGTCCGGCCGTTGTCCGCGGTCTGGGTGTCGATGGCCGGCTCGGTCGAGGCATTCACGGTCACTGTCTGCGAGTCAGCTCCAACTGCCAGCACAATGTCTATTCCGTTTGCCTGTTCTGGGATCAGTTGCAGTTGATCGAGTTCTTTCTTCTGGAACCCTGTCTTTGTGACGATCAGCGTGAAGGTGTCGGCAGGCAGTGCGTTGAAATTGTATATACCGTTGGGATCGCTGGTGCGAACCTGCTTTTCATTGGTGCCATTGTTAGTGAGAGTCAAGGTGGCGCCAGGGACGACTGCGCCTGTGCCATCTGTCACTACGCCCTGAATCGAGGTACGGTACTGCGCATGGGCATGCGGCGCAAGAAACAGCAGCATCGCGACCGTTAGCCAACCGGCCCAATGCGTCTGGTTTAGAGTTGTTCGCGGAAAAGTTGCTCTCTTACTCGAAGCCTGGGTTGTTGCATCTCTGTGTTGCATCGATCCTCCGTAAATTGTTGCTGGAATTGCTCAGGCAATTTCTCGTTTGTGCTTTGGTCGACCACATCCGCGCCATGAATAGTCTGGCTGTGGATTTAGGACAGTCTCTTTGCGCAAGCGATTGCGCAACGGCTCTAAGTGATACCACTCAGCATCAACGGTAGTCAAGCTAAGTTCGGCGAGTCCTTGCGGCCCTGCGGGCGACACGAAACAGCCGATATTACAGGGTAGGATGCTTATCGAATGTTTCGGATTGCACTATATCCAACAGAAAAAACAAGGCGATACTCCGAATCAACCTTGTGGCCGCACCGACGCGTCCTTTGCGGTCAGCATGGCAACGCGCAGGCCGAGGGCCAGCATCAGCACCGAGGCGCCCAATGGAACAAGGAGACCGATTCGGAGAGACGATGTGGAACTGGAGACAATGCCGGTAAGCCAAGGAAAGAAGGCCGAGCCCAGGCCGGCCACGAAAAAGATGGCTGTGTTCTCCGAGTATTGCAAGGCAATGGCCAATAGCAGCGGATAGACCGGGCCGAGGCCAAAGCCGACCAGAAAGACACCCGGCAAGATTGCGATACTGGCGTTGCTTGCGACGAGAAGGAACGCTCCTGCCACGACTGTGCAGAGGCTCTGGATGAGCACGAGCCGTTCTGAACGGCGCATAAGCAGAATTGTGGAAGCAAGCGTGCGGCTCAACATCAGACCCACCCAAAAGCAGGAGCCGGCGGTGACCGTCGTCGCGATGGTCTGTTGGGTGCGCTGCACGTAAGCGGCGATCCAGCCTCCCATGGAACTTTCAATTCCTGTGGGCAGCAGGATCACGATGACAAGGGAGAGAGGCCACAGCGACAAGCTCCATCGATTCCCGGAAGGCTCTGAGATAGGGAGAATGGCTGCCGGATCGCGCTCGAAGGCTAGGATCCATAGGCTTACAAGGGCGAAAAAGATTCCCAACGAGGAGAAGATTACGCGTGCGCTTGCAACCCGCAACGAATGCTCGGCCAACGTGGGACAGATGCAGGCGCCGAGAGCCCAGACCAAGTTCAGGCGATTTAGTTCAGCGCCGCGCCGTTCGGCATTGCGCGCGGATTGCAAGAGACTGGTGGAGGTCATGGTCAAGCCCAGTCCCAAACCGAAGATCGTCATGCAGAGGAAGCAACTCCATCTGGAACTGAAGGCCATTCCAAATGCACCGAGCGCGGCCAGAAGCGTCCCTAAAACGAGTGAACGAACCCTTGACGCTCGCACCAGGAGGGCGCCGAGCGACGAGCCCAGCCAGCCGAGAAAGAAGAGCAGGCCCGCTTGACGATCGGCCAACGACCATTGCGCGAGCAAGGTCGGCAGCACGGAGCCGGGGAGGGCCATTCCGACACCCGTAGCAGCAAAGCCGAGGTAAATGACCGTCCTGGAAAGAACGCGAGGCGGGAATGGGGTGATCATCTGAATCGATCTTTTTCTCATCGCAGGCTAGGATTTGGTTGCAACCGGCACGAGCCTCTGCCTGATACCCCAGCGATCTTACTATCCATCACTCGGTCGCCCGAGAAATCGCCAAGATGAAACCAACCCGCTCATCCCCTACAGGAAGCAATGAATCTGGAAATCGATCAGTTGCGTCTTGCGGAGGTTGCGCCTGGAAGCATCTAATAAGGCTGCATCCAACAGTCTGGAAGCTAACGGAGAACGCCATGCCTGCACTCTTAAGTCCTGGAACCCCTGCGCCGGATTTTGCTCTGCCCGTGACGCCCGACCAAAAGCTTTCTCTGAGCGAATTGCGGGGCAATCCCGTGGTTTTAGCCTTTTATCCCGCCGATTGGAGTCCGGTTTGCGGCGACCAGATGGCGCTCTACAACGAGATTCTTCCGGAGTTCCAGAAGCATAGAGCAGAGCTGCTGGGAATATCGGTGGACGGCGTGTGGTGCCATACTGCCTTTGCCAAGGACCGTAACCTGCACTTTCCCCTGCTCGCCGACTTTGAACCCAAGGGCGCGGTGGCGCGGGCTTACGGCGCTTATTTCGAGGCGGCCGGCATTACTGAGCGAGCGTTGTTTGTGATCGACAAGGACGGAATCATCCGATGGAGCTACTTGTCTCCCATTGCAGTGAATCCCGGCGCCGACGGTATTCTTGAGGCGCTCGAAGCTTTGGAAAAGTAGGAGCAGAGATGGCTACGTTGAAAATTCCGGTCGGCGGTCAAGACCACATTCAAGGCAACATGAAAGCGGCCTGCACTCTGGTTGAGTACGGCGATTACGAGTGCCCTCATTGCGGGGCTGCGTATCCATTGGTCAAACGACTTCAGAAACATTTCGGCAAGCGCCTGCGCTTCGTCTTCCGCAACTTTCCCATGACCCAACTCCACGCCAATGCCCAGGCTGCCGCCGAGGTCGCGGAGTTTGCCGAATCCAAAGGACAATTCTGGGAGATGCACGATCTGATCTTTGAGAATCAGGATCGATTGGGCGCGGATCTCTTCGCAGAGCTGGCCACTCAATTGGGCCTCGATCCCGGTGAGATGCATCGGGCGCTGGCAAAGAAGACTTTAACGGATCGCGTGCGCGCGGATGTCGGCGGCGGAATCCGCAGCGGAGTAAACGGCACTCCAACATTCTTTATCAACAACCAGCGCTATGACCGGCCGATGGACTTCGACACCATGGTCAAGGCAATTGAAGAGGCGCTCGCTTCGTAGGCAGGCGCCTCTTACTCGGCACAAGACTCGGCAGAGCTATCGATAACTGTGGCCGAGAATCGGATGGGGCTCGTATGCTTCTTCGAGTTTTGCAATCTCCTCCGCGGTCAGTTGGATGCTCAGTGCGTTGAGAGCGTCCTCCAGTTGATAAGGCTTGCTTGCGCCGATGATGGGTGCGGTAATGCCTGGGCGCGAGAGAATCCACGCCAGCGCAATCTGCGCATTCTTGACGCCGCGAGCCTGCGCAATCTCAGTAAGGCGATCGACGACCGTGAAGTCCGAAGCGCGGTAGTACAGGCTGTGCGCGAACTCGTCCGTTCTGGCGCGCGTGGTTTCAGCCTGTTTCTTATCTTCGTTTGCTTTGCGATTGCCGGCGAGAAATCCGCGCGCCAACGGACTCCATGGAATGAGGCCGATGCCCTCGGAGAGACAGAGCGGAATCATTTCGCGCTCTTCTTCACGATAGACCAGGTTGTAATGATTCTGCATGGTCACGAAACGGGCCAGTCCATGCTCGCGCTGGGTCTGGAGCATCTTCAGAAATTGCCAGGCGTACATCGATGATGCGCCTAGATAGAGAGCCTTGCCGGCCCGAACCACGTCACTGAGCGCCTCTACGGTCTCTTCGATGGGCGTCTGCTGATCGAAGCGGCTCGACGATCGCCTTGCGCATCTTGTAGACCGCGCGTCCGGCCTCGGTCTTCAGCTTATGTCGCATCCGTTCCTGTGGAGTCGCACCCGCAGCCGCATCGCCGGTTGC
>Ga0302326_10007327_pt1 | contig 24585 bp, 26 predicted proteins | sample Palsa_T0_3_FD_202264 | JGI IMG/M metagenome (GOLD analysis project Ga0302326, IMG submission 202264) | Peat permafrost microbial communities from Stordalen Mire near Abisko, Sweden - Palsa_T0_3 | ecosystem: Environmental > Terrestrial > Soil > Palsa > Peat permafrost | place: Sweden: Abisko... | reverse complement strand
GCCGCGCTTTTAACGGCCGGTCTGGGACTTAACGCGGTTGCCGCTCCGACCTCCGCATCGCATGGAAACATTGGAACCAACGCGATTGCGCAGTCGGGTGGCGCCATGGAGGCTCCGCCGGCGAACTTCGGTTCACCCCCGTCGGGGCAGATCCCGATTCTCTACAACGACCACCATGTCTATGCCAAGCCCGACGTCCTCAAGCAGGGTCGCGTGCTCGCTGCGCTCGTGCGCGGCGGCACCGTGCTCATCCCGCTTCGTTCGATGTTTGAGCAAATGGGCGCGACCGTTTCGTACGACGCGTCGAGCAACACGGTGGACGTCAGTAAACCCGGAGCCGACGTGAAGGTCACGGTCGGCAAACCGGAAGTGGTCATCAACGGTGAATCGCGTCCGCTGGACGTGCCGCCGATCATGTACCAAGGCCACGTGCTCGTTCCGGTCCGAGTGATCTCGGAAGGCATGGGTGCATACGTTCAGTGGGTGCCCGACAAGCAGCTTGTCGTCGTGCGGTACATCCCGCCGACGCCGCCGCCGACTCCCACTCCGCCGCCCCCGCCGCCGCCGGCAACTGCACCGCCGACGCCGACCCCAACACCGGTTGCAACGCCGTACAAGGACCTGTTCATCGCGGGCGATTACCTCGCGTCGCAAAAGGTCTACGACGAGTTCAGCCCAGGTAACACGGGGAACAACACCAACGGTGGCTTCTCCTTTGGTATCCATGGCGCGGGAGAGTTCGATCTCTTCGGTCTGCCCTGGATGCTGGAAGGCAACTACCAGCAGATCAACTACCCGCACAATTGCGAGAGCGGTGTAACAGTTCCGGCGCCAGACCCGGACTGCTACGTGACGACGATCGGCGGCAACGGTTCGACCGCGGTTCCGGCGTTCACCGTTCGCAACTACGACTTCGAAGGAAAACTCGGCCTCAAGATTGCTGACCCGCGCATCTACATCGGGGTCGGCTATCTGTGGCGTTCGAACAACGCGGGATATCCCAAGCTCGGGAACGTCGGATTCGGCCTGGAAAAACTGCCGGATCTCAATCATCCGTTCTCGGTGTACGGAAGCATCTGGTACTACGGCAACGTGAAGGGCAACTTCACCGATCCGTCGGGGAACGCGTACGCGCTTGCGTATAACATCCTCAACTACCAGCTCGGCATCACGTACGCGTTCGGCTCAAGCCCGCTCTTCATCGAAGGCGGAGCCGTCGGCCAGTCGCTCCATAACAAGAGCAATGCTCCGGGCAACGCGTCCAACTTTGGACCGTTCGTCGGACTCGGCCTCAAGTTCTGATAGCGACGGCGTAGGCCAAATAAAAGAGCCTCCGGGGAACCGGAGGCTCTTTTATTTATTACCGCTTCGGTGTGGGGGTCGGACTCGGTGCCTGCATCGGTTGATCCGTCGGAATCGGCGACGGCTGCACACACGGCGGCGTGATGATGTCGACCTTTGGATTACCCGGCGCGGCCTGCGGCGTCTCGGTCGCGGACGGCGTAACGTTCGCCGGTACCACAACGCCGCTAGGAAGAGGCGTCGGACAGAGCTGCGCATTTGCAAAGTAGTGCTCGGTGAAACCGCGCGAGAGATCGGCCTTCTCCAGCTTTCCGAAATACGTACCGCCGAAACGCGACGTAAGTAGGTGCATGTACGTCCACGCCTTTTGCTGCCCGTCCTGCGTGTAGATCTTCTTGTACATCACGATCGCCAGATAATAACTGCGCGCCAACTGCGGATCGCCCGGGTAACGATGCGACCACTGCTCGAGCGCTTCATCGGCAAATGCGACCTTATTGATAATGCCGGAATCGGTCGTGTAGTCGCCGGCGCGAATCGTCTCATCGTGAAAGGTGTTATTGATGCCGAGAAAACTCATCTTCATTCGGCCGAAATACTCATCGCCGGGAGCGGCATGGGTGTAGTTTTCGCACTGCTGGTGCTCCCACTTGCTCTTCTTACTCGCGCACGCGTCCTTCGGTGCGGCGGTCGCCGCCGGCTTGGGTGTGGTCGCTGCCATCGCTGCCGAACCGAGCGCAACGCTCAGTGCGATGGATGCGACACTCACCTGGAACGGAGTTAGTTTCACTAAGGTCTCTCCCTATAGTCGATGCCCGTAGGGGCAGCGTCGTCGATTGCAGGTATTCGCAAGGCCAGGAGCGCCTCCCGCGTAGAACTGTTCTTAGTGCCTTCTAACGTGATTCGCCTTGCGGCGTTGCAGTTACGCGCGCACGATCGCGCTGACTATGAGCGCCTGCGCGCTTCCATTATCCAGCGCATCGAGCGTGCCGCTCGCGGACGCGATCTTCTCGTGCTTCCCGAGGGGAGCTTCCCGGCCTATGTACTCGGCGACGCAGCAATCGACGATCGCTTGGTTGCGCACACGATGGCCGAGCTGGCGCGGGTTGCGCGTACCGCCTCCTGCGCGATCGTCGCCGGTGCCGCCATCCGTCATGATGATGCGCTCTTCAACAGCGCGGTCGTCATCGATCGCGATGGTTCGCTCGCCGGATCGGCGGAGAAGATCTTCCTCTGGCACTTCGATCGGCAATGGTTCACACCGGGAACCGTGATTGCGCCGATCGAGACGTCTATCGGACGCCTGGGTGTCCTGATCTGCGCCGATGGGCGCATGCCCGGAATCGGACGCGCGCTGGTCGATGCCGGCGCTGAACTGCTCGTCATGCCGACCGCATGGGTAACCTCGGGGCGCAATCCGCACGAACTCGAAAATTTGCAAGCCGATCTCCTCGCGCAGGTACGCGCCTTCGAGAACGGCGTGCCGTTCATCGCCGCGAATAAGTGCGGCGTCGAGCTGGGCATGGTCGCCTACTGCGGGAAGTCGCAGATCGTCAACGCTGCAGGCGACCTGCTTGCAATCGCGTCGCAGACGGAAGAAGAAATCGTCAGCGCGCAGGTCGAGCTGGCTGCTCCCGCGCCCAAGCGCGCAGGTTCTCCGTCTCCGTCCAAACGCCAACCCCAACCCGAACGCGTGCTGCGGGTCGCGTTGGCGGCTCGCGCGTTGCCGCCCGATATCGGCGAGCGCTTACGCATCCTCGAGGCCGACGTTGCGCTCGCTTCGAGCGGCACGGATGACTTCGCCGCCGTCGACGCGGCGCTACCCGCGGTGCGTGTCGATGCCAACGATGCCTTCGATCCCGGGCTGTTGCTCCAATACCGCATGGCCGGATATCGCGTCGCGGTTCTGGACGCGGCGTCGTCACATTCGTGGCTCGAGCGAGTTGCTCGCGCGCGCGCAGCCGAGTTGCGGCTGTATGTCATCGTGTTTGACCGTGCAGCGCCACGCGCTTATGCGGTCGATCCGGACGGTGCGATCGTTGCCGGTACTTTCGATGATTACGAGATCGCAAGTTTTGCGCTCGATTCGCGACGGACTGCGCAGACGCTCGTGGCTCCCCACACCGACGTGGCCGAAGGCGTTGCGCTCGTGCAATCTCTCTCGCACCGCGCGGCGAGCGTTTCGTGATCCATCCCGCAGCGCAGCCGCAGCACGAACGTCTCGTCCCGTTCTTCACCGCGGTGGTCGCCGTCCTCGCCGCGCTTGGCACCCTCTATTCGCATCACCGGTCGATCCAGGCGCTAGCGCTACGCAACGACGCCGTGTTGCTGACGCAAAAAGCCTCCGACCAATACCAGTATTATCAGAGCAAGCAGCTCAAAGTCACACTCTATCAAGCGCTGAAGTTGCCCAAGGATGCGTCGGCAGAACAGCGCTCGTCGCTCGCTGTGTATACGGCGGCTAAACACCTCGAGGAGCAAGCCGATCACGAACAGGATCATGCCGAAGCCCTCTTGACGTCGTTCGAAACGCTCGAGATCGCAACCACCCTCTTCGAAATCTCGATCGCGTTCGCGTCGATCGCCGCGCTCACCGGCGCACGTATACCCCTATGGTTTGGGGTCGGGCTGACCGCGATTGGCCTGGTCCTCGGTATCTTCGGGTATTTGCAAGCGCATTGAAACGCCGGTTCGCGCTCGCGCTTCTCGCGCTGGCGGTCGCGGCCGCGCCGCGCGCGCTGCCCGTTCACCGCGCGGTCGGATCGATTGGCGCTGCAGCACTCCCTTATCTTCCGGGCAGTACGCTCGCGATTCGCGTCGACGGCTTCAGCCCGCCTTTCACCCTCTTCCTTAGCGGCCCGGGAAACGTCAACGGGAATACCTATCGGGTCCAAAACGGCGCCGAACAAAGCACGCTGATCGCTTCCGGCTCCCGCGGATTGGCCATGCGAACCATCGCGATCGCACCAACACCCGATCCGCAGCGTGCCTTCATCGCCGTTGCCAGCTACGACGACGGGGTCGTGTTCCACGATCCGGTACAGCCATTTCGCGCGCGCGCGGCGCTTGGCATCGGCGGGTCGCCCGGCGACGTTGCGATCGATGGCAACGGGGCTATCGCGACGATGGCAACCGACGGTGACAGCGCGACCATTGCCGCGCTTGACCCTTGGGGAGTTCGCACTTTCGCAGGTGTACCGCTCGGCGATGAGCTCGCCTTCGATTCGCGCAGCAACGCGCTTTTCGTTACCAATCGCGACATCGGCGGCGTTGGAGCTTTAACGCGCATCGCGGCCGACGGGACGGTTTCTCATCGCGTCCTCGGGCTGACCGCCGAAGGCCTTGCGATCGATTCGAATCGGGAGCGCATCTACGTCGCAAACGTCAACGACGGGACTGTTTCAATGGTCGATGCGAAGAGCATGGTCGAATTACGTCGCTTTGCGGTTGTGGCTCGTGTCTTCTCGCTCGCTCTTTCAACCGACGGATCGCGACTGTTCGCGGTCTCGAATCAAAGTCTTGGATCGCCGTTTTCAGCCGCCGGCAGTGTCGTCGCCGTCGACGTGGGTGCGGCCGTTCCGCACATCGTCGCTCGAAGCGCGCCTCTCACGTTCCCAATCGGGATCGCGTTCGACGGAACGCGTCACCGCCTCTACGTGACCGACGAAGATACCGACGCGGTCGACGTCCTTGATGCACGTACGCTCGGCATTGTGCATGCGCCGTTACACACGTGCACGACGCCGTGGAAGCCCACGATCGATCGCCATCGGCTCTTCGTGCCGTGTGCCAGAAGCGATCAGGTTGACGTCTTTGACACCGCGACGCTGCAGCGCGTTCCCGGAGCTCCATTTGCGACGGGCGGCTACCCGCTTTCCGTCGCCATTTGGAACCCGAAGCCGAGTTAGGAGCGTTCTCAGAGCAATGCTCGCCGCGCTACTCCTCGCGATTCTGCCGGTGCATCTCGATCCGGGGCCGCCGTTTCCGCGTATCGCTTTCGACGCTCCGACGATCGAGCGAGTGGCGCCCGGCGTTGAGTACGGCGAGTACGATATGATCACGAGCGCCGGTCCGATTGTCGTTCACGTGGTCGCGGTCGCTCCGCAGACGCCGCAAATCGAATTGAACACCGTGCTGGCCTCCGATGCGTTGCAGTCAAGCGGCGAAACGGTTTCGTCGATGGCGCGGCGCACTGGCGCGATCGCGGGGATCAACGCGGATTATTACGACATTGGAAACACCAATCGTCCAACCAACCTTGTTGTACGTCGCGGAGCGCTCGTGAGTACACCAACGAAGCGCTATGCCCTCGTGATCAACAGCAATGGAACCCCGCAAATAATCGAAATGACCTTTGTGGGAACGCTGCAACTTGCCGATCACACGGTCCCGCTTGACGCGGTCAACCGGACGTCGAACGGTGGAACGTCGTTGCTGACGCCAGCCTTCGGTTCCGTCGCACCGCACGACGACGTGACCCTGGTGGCGCTCACCCCGACCACTGGAACTCCGCCGTTCGCAACCTACCGCGTCAGCGCCGTGCTCGACAACACGACCGCGCAGCCGCCCGGATACTACCTTGCAATCGGAATGGATGCGTACGCGAGTGTCGGCGTACCCAACCCCGGTGACGCGATCGCCGCGAGCGGCGACCTCGAACCGTTCTCGCTGGGTAGTCTCACTGCGGCAGTTGGCGGCGGTCCGCTCATTTTGAACGATGGTTCCTGGATCGACGACCCCGACGGGCCGAGCGGCGGCGAATACGCGCAGCGCATTCCCTGCAGCGGCGCGGCGCTCAGCAGTGACGGCACCCTCTATCTTCTCGAGGTCGATGGCCGGCAACCCGACCTCTCCATCGGCATCACGCGTCCGGAGTTTGCGGCACTGATGCGCGCATTTGGTGCCGTACGCGGAATGGCTTTCGACGGTGGCGGATCGTCGGAGCTGGTGGCGCGCACACCGGGCGAGACCTACGCGGCACTCGTCACGACGCCGTCGGATGGACACGAGCGTAAGGTGGCCGACGGAATGTTCGTGTATGACACGGCGCCGGTTGGGCCCGCATCGCAGCTTCTTGCTGCGCAGCCGGCTGTTCGCGCACTTCCCGGTGCAAGCGTAAGCGTGCATTTCGTTGCCGCCGACACCGCGCAACACGTCGTCGATGTCGCTCAGCCGATCGACGTGCACGTCGAGCCGTCAGCGCTGGGGACGTATCGCGATGGGACCTTCACTGCTGCGCAAGCCGGCGAGGGCGTGCTCGTCGCGCGGGCCGGCGCGTTGATTCAAAGAGTGCCGGTTCACGTCGTCGCGGAGCCGGCGCGGCTCGCGATTCTTCCGCAGGATCCAAGCGTCGCGCAAAACGGGCGCCTGACGCTGCAGGCACGGGCGTACGACGCACAAGGGTATGCTCTCGCGTTGCCCGCGCAACTCCCATGGCGCGCACAGGGCGCATCAATCGACACAAACGGAACGCTCGCCGTGGGAAACACGGACGCTGTCGTCTCGCTGCTTCTCGGCGACCATCTGGCTAATGCACGCGTGACCGTTGGATTTCACGACGCAGCCCTCGTCTTCACGCCATCATTTATGACCGTGCCGCGCGGTGGCGACGGCGCCGCTGGACCAAGTCCCGAGTGTACGGCGTGCACGCAGCTTCGCTACGCGCTCGGACCGCAGGAACGCGCGGCTTACCTCGTCACCGACGTCATGCTGCCACAAGGCAGCGTCGCCGTCGCGTTCGACGTCTTCGATGACGGCGGGGGAGAGCAGCTTAAACTCGCGTTGCGCAACGCCATTAACGAAGAAGTGCTGCTCTCGGCGGTCGTCATGAATCATCCCGGTTGGCGAGAAGTAGAGGTGCGGCTGCCGACCGGACTCGCGCAACCGGCGCGCCTCGTCGCGATCTACGTCATCGGTCCGAACGCGTCGGCATCGCTCAACGGCAACATTTCCGTAAGGAATCTTCACGCCGTCGTAGCAGGCCAGGAGTCGAGCCGACCCTAAGACGGGTTCATGGAGTTTGAGGCTCTTGGTCGCCGGGCGCTTGACACGGCGAGTGCTCGTGGTGCTCATTACGCCGACATTCGTTTCGAAAACGTGCACGGTGAACGCATCGAGGTGCGTAATGGCGTTGTGGCGTCACTCGCCGACGGGCAGAGCTGCGGTTACGGCATTCGCGCGCTCGTCGACGGTGCCTGGGGATTCGCCGCGAGCAGCGATCTTACCGATGCCGGTATCGATCGGACCTCCGCTCGCGCGGTCGCGATTGCGCGTGCCAGCGCAGCGATGGCGCGCGAAAGGTTTGGCGAGGCTCCACCCCATGCGTACGTCGATCGGTATGAAACCCCGATCGTGCGCGATCCGCGCGAGGTTCCGCTCGGCGAACGCGTGGCTCTTCTCCTCGAAGCGGAGAAACTCGTACACGCCGGCGAGCGCATCGCCGTCGGGCGCGCATGGTTGGATTTGTGGCGAACCGAGAAATTTTTCTATAGCACCATTGGATCTGCGATCGAGCAAACGATCGTGCAGACGGGAAGCGGCGTGCAAGCAATGGCGGTCGGTGACGGCGACGTGCAGACGCGCACCTTTCCCGGTGACATCGGCCTCTACAAGTCCGGCGGTTGGGAGATCGTCGAGGAGGCGGCGTTAACGAAAAACGCGCAGCGTATCGGCGAAGAAGCCACCGCGCTCCTTACCGCTCCGCAGTGTCCCAGCGGTACGTTCGATATCATCCTCGGCGGCTCGCAGGTTTCGCTGCAGATTCACGAATCGTGCGGCCATCCGGCCGAGCTGGACCGCGTGATGGGGTGGGAAGCCAATTTTTCGGGCACGAGCTTCCTCGAGGTCTCGCAGCTCGACAAACTGCGCTACGGATCGCCGGCCGTCACGATTCTTGTCGACAACAACTTGCCCTCGGGAATGGCAACGTGCGGCTACGATGACGAGGGGACGAAATCCGGCAGGTCGGACATCGTGCGCGACGGCGTGCTGCGCGGATACGAAATGAGCAATGACACGGCGCGTGCGATCGGACGCACCAGCAACGCGTGCGTACGCGCACAGAGCTGGGAGTTCGTTCCGATGATCCGCATGTGCAACCTGAACCTTCTGCCGGGCGACGTCCCGTTTGATGGGCTCTTCGACGGCGTGCGAGACGGCATTTATATGGAAGGCAATCGTTCCTGGTCGATCGACGACCGGCGCTTGAACTTCCAATTCGGTTGCCAAATCGGCTGGGAGGTCAAGAACGGTAAGCGCGGCCGCATGCTCAAGAATCCGACGTACGCGGGCGTCACGCCACAATTTTGGAACGGATGTGATGCGATCGCCGACGTGGCATCGTGGAACGCGTGGGGAACGCCGAACTGCGGCAAGGGTGAGCCGATGCAGTCCGGGCGCACCACACAAGCCGCCTCGCCGGCGCGCTTTCGCCAAGTAAGCGTCGGCGTCGGTTATAAGTGACTTCATGAAGAGCGAGCAGCGAGAGGCGATCGCGCAGCGTGCCGTGGAACGCTCGCGCGCGGACCAAACCGAAGTCCGCGTGAGCTGCAGCGACGAGTCGCTCACACGCTTCACTCACGGCATCTCGAACCAAAACGTCGCAGCCGACGATGTGACGATCTCGATTCGGACGATCATCAACGGACGCACCGGCGTCGCGAGTTCTAACGACACCGGTGATGCAGCGGTCGACGCGCTCCTCGCGCAAGCGCTCGACATGGCCTCGTTCGCGCCGAGCAACCCACTCGTACCAAACTTGCCGGCGGGCGGCCCGGCCCAAGCACCGGCCGGATGTTACGTCGAAGCGACGGCAACCTGCGATCCGGCGTCGCGAGCAACGATCGCGGATGCCATCCTGACGCGCGCAGAGCGCGAGCACTATTGGTGCGCCGGGTACGTGTCGACATCGAGCGGCGGCACGACGATCGCCAATTCGTCCGGCGCGCTTGCATCGTTCGACGGCACCGACGCACAGGTCAACGTCAAGGCAACCGCTCCCGACTCCACGGGCTTTGCCGAGCACTACACGGTCGACGTTCGAGAACTCAACGGGAGCGACGTTGGCGCGCGTGCCGTGGAGCTCGCGCGCGCGAGCGCGAACCCGCGCGCGGTCGAGCCTGGGCAATGGACGGTCATTTTGGAACCGCCGGCCTTCGGCGAGTTTCTGATCTACCTGCTCGCACATTTTTCCGCTCAGAATTTCAGCGACGGATCGTCATTCTGTTCGGATGGACTGGATCGCACCTATTTCGACGAACGCGTCACGATCACCGACGACTACAGCCACCCGCTTGCGCCTGCGATGCCGTTCGACTACGAAGGACAACCCAAATCGAAGGTCACGCTGGTCGAGGCCGGCGTGGTGCGGAATATCGTAACCGATAGCTACTATGCAAAGAAGCTCGACCGGCCCGACACCGGCCATGCGCTTCCGGCACCCAACGCCTACGGCCCGCAAGCGCTCAACGTCGTGGTCGCGCCGGGGACACAGAGCACGCAGGACCTGATTGCGAGCACGAAACGCGGGCTTCTGATTTCGCGGTTCTGGTACATTCGCACGGTGGATCAAAAGCGCGCGATCGTGACCGGGATGACGCGCGACGGAACGTTTTTGATCGAAAACGGCAAGATCGCGGGCGGCGTGCGCAACTTGCGTTTCAATCAAAGCATCGTCGAGGCGCTCGGCTCGGTCAACTTCTCGAACGAGCAGCGACGCACCGGATCCTACTCAGGATCGCTGGTCGTCCCGACCGCAAAGGTGGAGCGGTTCACCTTCACGAGCACGACGGATTTTTAACGTGGATTCAGCTTCGCTGAATCTGTAGCGTTCGGCCCTTCGGGCCGATCCGCAGGTTTTCTCTAACGTCCACCTGCCGCTAAAGCGGCCTTGATCAGGGTGGCGCGAAGCTTGCCGTCTTCGAGTTCGAGCAATCCACGAATCGTGCGCCCGGCCGGCGTCGTGACCTCATGCTTGAGCGCGCCCGGATGCGTTTGGGTTTCCAGCACGAGGCGCCCCGACCCCAGCACGGTCTGCGCGACCAGCACACGGGCGTGTTCGTAGGGAATGCCGAGCGCGATCGCCGCATCGATCAGCGCTTCGATCACAACGAAGATGAACGCCGGTCCGCATCCGCTGATCGCGGTGACCGCGTCCATCAGCGATTCGTCGAGCACGAGCGTACGCCCGAATGTATCGAACAGTCCCCGTGTTTGTTCAAGCGCCTCCTCGTTGCTCTCGCGCGCCCGGGCGAGTACCGTCATCGCGGACGAAACGCGCGCCGGCGTATTCGGCATCACTCGCACGATCCGCGCGCGATTCGCGGTCCAGTCGCGCAGCGATCCAGTCTCGACCGCCGCGACCGCCGACACGAGGATCTGATCTTCGCGCAACACCGGTGCGATCTGCGTGCAGACCTCGGCGGCGTCGCGCGGTTTCACGCAGACCACGACGATATCGCTTCCCGCGGCAACGGCGCAGTTACGTAGCGCCGACGCGCGCGTGGTCGAGTCGATCTCGCGCACGTCTGGATTACGCTCGAAGCCCCGCTGCAGTGCGCCTCCAAGCGTCCCGCGCCCAATAATTCCGATTCGCATGGCTACCCCGAATAAAAAAACGAACCGCCCCGGTAACCGGAGCGGTTCGTCATAAAAGTGCTTTGACGACGCGCGCTACCGAACCGGCATCTCCTGATGCGGCTGCGGCGGGCACGGCGGAATGTGCACGTACGTCATTGTCCGGCGATCTTACCCTGCCATGCGTCTGCGCGTCAAGAGCAAACCGATGAATATCGCGAGGAATCCCGCAGCCACGACCGCGAGATCGGGGATCGAGACCACCTCGATCGCCGGATAAGAAAGGACGCGCGCGCGCAACCTCAATCCGCCCAAGAGCACGGCTTTTCCGTCCGGCGCAACTCCGATGCCATGCGGAATCGAGGCTCCGGTCTCGTCCTCGAGATCGAAGAGCACAACCGCTCCATGGATCATCGACAGCGCCGGAATCGATGCAGCTTGTGCCGCCGAAAACAATACGGCTTTAACGATGCGATGCGCCGCCGGGACCGCGAACGTGTCGTATGGCAACATGAGCCCTGCGATCGTCTGCGTGTTCTCCATCAGCAGCACGGGTGAGAGAAAGGCACTTCCCGTCGGTTGCGTGATCGTCAAATGCGCTCCGCGCTGATCGAAAACTTCGATCGCGAGTACGGTACGCGGCACACTGCGCAACAACGCCGTAACGGTGTAGCGCCACGCGCCGATCGGCTGCGCATGTAGGGACGGAAAGACCAACGTTCCACCCGCTTCATCGGCGCGCACGCTCGTGCCGGGCGCTCCAATAACGGTTCGCGTATCCGGGCCGAGCAATCCGCTCGCGATCCCCGCGAACGCGATTGCGCCAACGCCGAATGCGACCAAGGGCGCGCGCCGCACGCCGGCGATCGCCCACACCGCGAGCGCAGCAAGTCCTACGTTGTACCATCCCGCGTGATAGACTGCGCGCCCGGGGACGACCACCTCAAGGACGACCGCAAGCACCACGAGCACTGCCAGAAGCCCCGCGCTCCTCACGTAGCGTGCACGATTTGACCGATCGCCGAACGCATCTGTTCGATGGTCAGCGGTCCGTCGAATCCGCGCTCGACGACGCCGCGCCGATCGATCACCACCGTCGTCGGCAGCCCCAGTGCCGCGTAGACGCGACCGTATTCCTGCGCATCGTCGATCCAAATTGGGAATGCGATGTCGAGAGAGCGGGCGAAGGCCGCGGCGCGCGACGCCGACTCACCCTGGTTCACGCCGACGACCACCACACCGTCTTTCGCGTATTCGCGAGCTACGGTTTGCAGATCCGGCATCTCCGCGCGGCAAGGTGGACACCACGAGGCCCACAGATTCATCACGACGATCTTGCCGCGGAATTGCGCGAGCGATGCCCCGGCGCCGCGATCGTCGCGTAACACAAAGACGGGTGCGGATTGTCCGACCATTCCGGCGGGACCTGAGACCGACGGGCCCTGCGCGCGAAAAAGCGGCACGAAGATGAGCAGCGCGATCGCGGTCGCCGCGACGATCAACAACCAACGGATGCGCAGGTTCACCAATCGCCCATCCGATCGGGATCGACCTCGCCTTCGAAGGCAATCGTGCCGCTGGGCAATACCGCGGCGAGCAAGGGAATACCGCGAAAGCGCACTTCACGGCGACGTGCTGCGTCCACGCCGGACTCGAAGAGCCGGCAGTAGCGTTCCAACACGTCGGGGCTGCAACGCGCAATATCCGGCTTTACATTGTACGTCTCCACGAAACGATCGAATGCCCTCTCGAAGGCGTCGGGCGCAAAGTTCGATCCGAGGCGCACCTCGCGCCGCACGTGTTCCAGGGTCCTCTCCTCCTCTACGGCGAAACCGCGTCCGGTGTCCGCCATGATTCTCGACGGCCGCGCTCTTGCTGCCGAGCTGCGCACCGAACTCCTTGCTCGTACGAGTGCGCTACGCGATGCGGGGATTCATCCCAAGCTCGTAATCGTCTTTGTGGGAGAAAACGAGTCGAGCGTGGCTTACGTTCGCAACCTGGTCAAAACCGGCGAGCGCGTCGGTATCGAAATCGCCGTGGACCGGCTGAGCGAGACTGCGACGTCGCTCGAGGTGCGCGAACGGCTCGAACGGCTGCGCGAGGACCGCACCATCCACGGCGTGATGCTCCAGCAGCCGCTACCAGTGCACCTCTCGATCCGCGAAATCGCCGACGCGATCCCGGTACGCAAAGACGTCGACGGGGCGCATCCGACCAATCAAGGACACCTCGCCTTCGGCAGCGGCACGGAATTCGTGCCCGCGACACCCGCCGCCGTGATGCTGCTGCTCGAACGCAGCCCACACTGGCCGCTGCGTGGCCGGCGGGCGGTGATGATCGGACGATCGATCGTCGTCGGTGCGCCGGTTGCGATGCTGATGCTCGGTCACGATGCGACCGTCACCATCCTCCACAAGGAGAGTGCGAGCCTCCAACCGTTCCTGAAAACAGCCGAGGTCGTCGTTGTCGCAACCGGCGTACCTGGACTCATCGGCGGCGCGGACATCATGCCCGGCGCTACGGTCATCGACGTCGGGACGACCGTCGTCGACGGCGTGCTCAAAGGTGACGTCGATTACGATTCGACGCTCGCGGTCGCGGGCGCGATTACCCCGGTCCCGGGCGGCGTCGGCCCGGTCACCAACGTCGCGCTCCTACGCAACGTCGTCAAATCGGCCGAGCATATGGCCGGAATGGCATTGAAGAATTGAACGGTTACGACTGGCTGCGTTGGGTGGTTCTTGCTCCCATCGCCATTGCTCTGCACGAATTGATTCTTGCCGCATACCCGCCAGTCGGCAGATTTCTGGGTGGCTACTTTTTGCCATGGACCTATAAGTTGGCTTTCCTTGGCTTCGCCTCGCTCGCAGCAATAATAGCCGTTCTCGCCGCCACCGTAATCGCACCCAGCCACAAGAAATTGGTTGGAATCATCGCCGCAGCGCTCACGATCGGCTACGCGTTGGCGAGACTCCTCTATTTCAGAAACCCCATCTGGCCGGCGTGGTACTGCGCGGTGTACATTGCATGCGTCGTTATAGGCGCCGCCCTCGGATACGCTTGCGCATCGGCACTCGCATTGGAGCTAGCGGAGGCTAGCGACGCGACGCGCCGGCAATCCTGATGAACGAACGCCTTCGTCTTGCCGATTGTCAGTGGAAAATCGATGACGTACCGCGTGTCCGACAGGTGACGTAGCACAAAGGATCCGTTCCCCTGTGGGTACACGCCGCTCCAATTCTGGACGCGCGAACGCGGCGATGCCGTGCTTTGGAACGCGCCATATTCGCCCTGAGCGTCCACAAAAATGTAGACCCATATATTGCGAACGGCATCCCGCCCCAAATAGCCGTCGTAATGACTAGCGCGACGCCCCATTCCGGCCGAAACGTCGCCTGAAATATGTATCCACGCGTCGCCGATCGCCGCGTTTCGATCGATTTCGGTTTGATGCCCCAGCGGGCTCGAGATCGAGCATGACCATACGCCCTTCATGAACGACATCTCTTGGATCGGCGTCGCCGCGGACGCGGCTACCGTGCACGCCGTAGTGATCGCTGCCGCGATAACGAGCGCTGCTTTCCGCATGCTAATTCTGCGAGAAGAATTTTCCGAAGTATTGTTCTTGTTCGCTACGGTATGTTTCGTCTTCGCCGTTTTCTTCGCGCTCGCGTAATTCCACTCGACGATGTTCCAAGAGCCGGCGCAGTTGCGGGAGCAGGCGCTCGAGGAAGTCGTACTCGGCGCGCAGGCGCGCTTTGGTGTCGGAGATCTCGAGGAGACGTTGCTTGACGCGCTCGGCGACCTGAAGCATGTCGCCGATCAGGTACGACGTACCGCGCGGATCGTCGGGGAGAGCGACCGTGCTTTCCTGACCTGAGAACTCGACCAGCATCGCGATGTATTCTTCGAAGCGCTCGCGCACCGCGGGCAACAACTCGTCGACTTCACGATCGGCTTTCGGCTCCGGCTCTTCGATCACATCAACGTCGGCAATCAAATAGGGCTCGCGGCTGATGACTTCGCGGATGCGAAAACGCGTGCGCCCCACGGTCGAGACAAAAAAGCGACCGAAAGGAAGCGGCTGCACGTCGAGGATCTCGGCGATCGAACCGACATTATGCGGCAGCACGTTGGGATCGCCCGCCTCTGCGCCTTCGGCAATCAACGCGACGCCGAAGCCCTCACCGGATTCCAGGCATTCGTTAATCATCTGTTTATAACGCGGCTCGAAAATATGAAGGTTCAGCACGGCGCCCGGAAACAGCACCGAGTTAAGCGGAAAGAGCCGCAATCGCCGACCCATAGAGGAGGACTTGATTCGAGCAGGTTGGCGGAGGTTCCCCGCTAACTGGAGAGCCGTAGATGGACGACCTCAAGCGTTATCTCGATGCCCTGCACCCCGAGCAACACCCACTGCTGCTCGAGTTGGAGCAGCACGGGCGCAAGGACGGCGTTACGATCGTCTCGCGCGAGGCCGGACGCCTTCTCTCGGTCGTTGTCCACATGATGCAAGCCAATCGCATTTTAGAGATCGGCACCGGGTACGGCTATTCCACGCTCTGGATGGCGCTCGCGCAGCCGCCGATGGGCAAGATCTGGACGATCGATCCCGATAGCGAACGAACCAGCATCGCCAACTCCTACTTCCGTCGCGCGGGTGAAGACGACTACATCACGATCTTCAACCAAGATGCGCTCGAGCTGCTCGAGAACTTTCAGCAGCGCAACCTCGATATCGTCTTCATCGATGCCGATCGACACCTTTATCGCGCATACCTCGATCTGGTGATCCCGATGCTCAAGCTGTCGGGCATCGTCGTTGTCGATGACTGTCTGATCGGCGAGCTGGACGAGTTCAACGAATATTTTCTGACGCATCCAAATCTCGACGCGACCATTCTTCCACTCGGAAACGGCACCGGTATCGGAGCGCGTATCAAGTGAACGCCCGCGCGGCCGACCCGGCCGCGTTCAGAACGGTGATGCGACGCCATCCATCCGGCGTCACCGTGGTGACATCGCTACGGGAGGGAGAGCCGCGCGGCATTACGCTGAGCGCGTTTGCGAGCGTCTCGACCGATCCGCCGATGCTTCTGATCTGCGTGAACCGCGAGGCCCGCTCGTATTTGTATATCTCGAGCTCGCGCATCTTTTGCGTCAACCTCCTCGCCCTGGCACAGCGTGACCTCGCCGAGCGCTTCTCCGGCCGCATCAAGGAACATCAGTTCGACGATATTGCCTGGTCGACCGATGTGACCGGAGCGCCGGTGCTTGCCGGATCGATCGGACATTTTGATTGCGTCGTGGAGGCCGAACACCACGCCGGGTCGCACTCGATTTTCATCGGAAAGGTGCTGGCGTGCGCGGCAAACGACGGCGCACCGCTGGGTTATTATGAAGGCGCGTTCCGCGACTTCCATTTGGAGCAAACGTGATCGTCGAGACTTTCCCCGTAGGACTGCTAGCCTGCAACGCGACTATCGTCGGCGACGAAGAGACGCACGACGCGATCGTTGTCGACGGCGGCGACGGTGTCGATGACGTTCTCAAACGGCTCAAGCAGCTCGGATTGCGCGCGCGTTATCTCGTGCACACCCACGCCCATTTCGATCACATTGCGGATGTCGGGCGTCTGCGCGAGGCGACGCGAGCCCTGGCCTTACTCCATCACGACGACCTGCCGATCTATCACGACCAGCCGCGACTGGTTAAGCTGTTCGGCCTACCGCCGATCCCGGATGTTGTGGCACTCGACGGCGACCTGGAAGACGGCTTTCGCATGTCCATCGGTAAGGTCACCTGCGACGTCTTGCACACGCCCGGCCACACGCCCGGCAGCGTCTGCTTCGCCATCGAAGGCGGTGGAGCGACGCGACTCCTCACCGGTGACACGCTCTTTGCGGGCGCAATCGGGCGTTGGGATCTAGGCGGCACGTCGATGGAAGACATCGTCGCGTCGATTCATCGCAAGCTGATGGACTATCCGGATGCGACGCCGGTCGTCCCGGGCCACGGCTCGTTCACGACGATCGGGGACGAACGCGCCCACAATCCCTACCTTCAGTAGTGCGCCTGTTCGCCGGAGTCGAACTCGATGCAGCGACACGCGACGCGTCCGCGCACGTACAAGATCGTTTGCGCGCCGCTCATTTCGAGGCGCGTTATGAGCCGGCCGAAAAGCTGCACGTTACGCTCGCGTTTCTGGGACAAGTGGAACCAAGCCAAGTGCCGGCCGTCGAGAGCGCCCTCGACGCGGTAGCATCGCAGACGCCAGCCTTTGCGCTGACGCTCGATAAGCTCGGAGCATTTTCGCACGAGTGGCGCCCGCGCGTAATCTTTATCGGCGCGCGCGCGCAGGGTGCACCGTTTCGAAACCTGGTAACGGCTTTGCGAGGACGCTACCAAGCGATGGGATTTACTTTTGTCGAGGATGCGGTCGCACACGTGACCGTCGCGCGGGTGAAAGGCGGTTCGGGTCGCCCCCTCCCGCTGCTTGACATTGCCGCAATGGAGCTACCCGTCAGCACGATCGTTCTCTTTGAATCGCTACCGGACAAACAAACGACGCGCTATGTCGTTCGACATAGTGCGCCGTTGAGGGCTGCCGCCGCGGATTAGCGTAGCGAGATGGTGAGCTTGCCGTCTGCGGGCGGTTGCGGCGCCGGAGCTGCCGCACGCGCTGCGCGCGGCGCAGCTTCCATCGCGCCGAAATCCGGTACGGCGCCGCTTGCGACTTTGGCACGATAATCGTCAATCGCGACCTTCAGCGCCTCAAGCGCGCGCTCGGGATAATCTTTTTTCTTTTCGGGATAGCCCGAAAGTTCGGCTTCGACCTGCGCGGTGGTAATCGCGCCGGCTTCCTCGATCGTTTTTCCCTTGGCGAGTTCGACGACCAAGCTGCACGTGGCGGTTCCGAAGCCGCAACCGGTGGTGAAGTACGAGATGTCCTCGATTACCGCGCCCGGCCCGACTTTCAAAAAGAAGTTGTACATATCGCCGCACGAGTCGCTGAAATACTCACCGCTCGCCGTCGGCGCATCCATCGTTTGGAATCCCGGGCGGGCTTCCACGAGCTGTTGAAACTTGGCAAAATCCACGAGTTTAACTTACTCCCTTGAGCTGGAACGTGCAGGCTTTTCCGCCGGTCGCGAGCGACTCGATCTGCTCGTGTTCACCGCCGATTGTCTCGTCAAGAACATGATGGATCACCGAGCAAACTTCCGGATGTTCTTTCACCACACCCGAGTACGGACAGGTGTGCTCTTGTAGCAAGAACCCCCCGTCGACCAAACTGTATTCGGCCACGACGCCGCGATCGCGCAAAACTTGTGTGAGCTGGGCGACCTTGCCCTCGGGATCTTGCGCGGTAACCTTCTCCTTAACGCGCTCGACCGTCCGGCGCGCGATGCGATCGAAGATTTGCTCGACCGCCGGCGGCCCGTACCGCTCCTTGACATCGCGCAGCACCGCGGCGAGCATCTTGTCGTACTGTTGCGGGAAGAGGGTATCCGCCTTGGACGTGAGCGAGAATTCCAGCGTCGGCTTGGTCGGTCCACGCCGGACGGCGTGCTCGTCGACTAGGCCATCGCGCTCGAGGACGACCAGCTGCTGGCGCACCGCATTGGGCGAGAGCCCGAAGAGCGTAGCCAGCTCGGCGGCGGAGGCGGTGCCTCGCTCGCGCAGTTCGGCAACGATCTTGCCGCGGGTAGTCTGGAAAAAGCGGTCGACCTGCATGGCGTTCGACGGTATCCTACCATGGCGCGGGATAGATAGTAAAGTAAATCCTTGACTTTCTGGCTAGGCCTGCCATAAGCTACGTAAGCAATATCTAACTCTGGAGGGAACAGTGGCCGATCAAGGGCTCCGTATCGCGGGTCTACACGCGAGCGTCGAGGGGAACGAGATCCTTAAAGGCATCGACCTCGCGGTCGAGCGCGGGAAAGTCCACGCCCTCATGGGCCCCAATGGCAGCGGCAAGTCGACGCTGGCCTTCTCGCTGGCGGGTCACCCGCACTACGACGTCACGGCGGGGACCGCTACCCTCGACGGCGAGGATCTGCTCGCGCTTGCACCCGATAAACGCGCTCGCGCTGGACTCTTTCTTTCCTTCCAATATCCCGCCGCGATTCCGGGCGTGAAGGTCCCGAATTTTCTCTATGCCGCGCGGCAAGCGGTGCGGCCGGGCGAACTTACGCCGGCGAAATTCCGCGCGCTGTTACTCGAGAAAATGGACGTGCTCGGCATGGATCCTTCGTTTCTTGGGCGTTACCTCAATGACGGCTTTTCCGGCGGTGAAAAAAAACGGCTCGAGATGCTTCAGATGGCGGTGCTCGCGCCCAAATACGCGATTCTCGACGAGACGGATTCCGGACTCGACGTTGACGCGCTGCAGGACGTCGGCGACACGATCCAAGCCTTGCGCGCAAGCGAAGAAGGCAACGCCACCGGTTTTCTGATCATTACGCACTACCCGCGCATTCTGCAGCACATCACGCCCGACGTCGTGCACGTGATGATCGACGGCCGCATCGTCAAGACCGGCGGACCGGATCTTGCGCAGCGTATCGAACGCGAAGGCTACGACGCCCTGCGCGAGGAGACCGGCGCACTTGCCTAGTCTGCTGCTCACGCCGCAGGAGCGCGACGTGGCCTTGGACGCCTTCCAGACGACGCGCACCGGCCGCGAAAAGCCCAGCCAATTTTGGAAGATCGATCTTGAAAGTCTCGTGCCGAACGCATCGGCAGGCGGCGCGGCCGGCGAGGTCGCTATCGAGAGCGCATCGCCGCGTGCGATCGCTTGCGACTTGGCGACCGCGGCACGCGACCACGCAGCCCTGTTCGCGCGTGCGTTTCGTCAAGCGATCGAACCCCAGCACAAGTTCGCGCATTTGGCTCTTGCCAATGCGCGCCTCGGCGCGTTCATCTACGTGCCTGCAGATTGTGCAATCGATGAGCCGATCGTCGTGCGCTACCGCGCTGCGGACGGCGAGTCGATCTTTCCCTATACCGTAGTCCTAGCTGAGCGCGGCGCGCGAGCGACGATCATCGAGCGGCTCGAGCTCGGGGCGGGCACGTTTGCCTGCGGCGTCGCCGAAGTCGTCACTGAAGAGGGGTCCGACGTGACCTACGCTTCCGCACAATTTGCGCCACAGGATGCGCGCGTGCTCTTTACGCGCGTAGCCCGACCCGGCCGCGATGCGCGCGTCGCGTGGGCCAGTGCCGAGCTCGGTGCAGCGCTCTCGGTCAGTGACCTGACGATTACGATCTTGCAACCCGGCGTCGACGCGAAGATCGCGACGCTCTTTTTCCCCACCGGCTCGCAGCATGTGGACGTCGTAAGCAACGTCGATCACCGCACCGGCGACGCTACCTCCGAAACATTGGTAAAGAGCGCGGCGGCGGGACGCGGACAAGGGCGCTACCTCGGCAACATTCGGATCGCCGCGCACGCGCAGCATAGCGATGCGTCGCTGCGCGACGACGCGCTGCTGCTTTCGAAGACGGCGCACATTGATTCGGTTCCCGCGCTGGAAATCGCAGCCAACGACGTGAAGGCTTATCACGGCGCGACCGTCGGCGCTCTCGACGACGAGAGTATCTTTTACATGACGACTCGAGGCATCGAGCGTGAGGCGGCGGAACGTATGATCGCGCTGGGTTTCTTTGAACCTGCGATCGATCGCTTCCCGACTGAGGCCCTGCGCGAGGAATTGCGCGCCGCCCTCCAAGCCAAGGTAACATCGTGATCGCGCTTCGTGCGCCCGAAGCGATTGCTGCGGACTTCCCGATTCTCCACAAGCCGACGTCGCGCGGCAAGCGATTGGTCTATCTCGATTCCGCCGCGACCTCGCAAAAACCGCAGGCTGTGATCGACACGCTCGTCGCATACTACAGCGAGTACAACGCGAACATTCACCGTGGCGTCTACGAGATCGCCGAGCGCGCTACCGAGGCGTTTGAAACCGCGCGCAGCACGGTCGCCCGCTTCATCAACGCCGATCATCGCGAAGTTATCTGGACGCGTAACGCGACCGAGGCGATCAACTTGGTCGGGTATAGCTGGGGCCTGCAAAACGTCAAACCCGGGGATGTGATTCTTACCTCACAGCTGGAACATCACTCCAACCTCGTCCCGTGGCAGCTGCTAGCCGAGAAGACCGGCGCGACGCTGCGCTTTATCACGGCCGACGACCGTGGCATCTTGCAGCTCGACAATCTCGATCGGTTACTCGACGGTGTAAAGTTGCTCGCGATCTCGCACGTCAGCAACACACTAGGTACGATCACGCCGCTCGAACGCATCGTGCCTGCGGCGCGAGCTGCCGGGGCGACAATCCTGGTCGACGGCGCACAGGGCATTCCGCATTTGCCGGTCGACGTGAAAGCGCTCGACGTTGATTTCTACGCGTTCAGCGGCCACAAAATGCTCGGTCCAACGGGCATAGGCGTGCTCTACGGCAAGCGCGAGCTGCTTGAAGCGATGCCCCCATTCCTTGCCGGCGGGGACATGATCCGCAAGGTTGAGTACGAGCACACGACCTTCAATGATCTCCCGTGGAAGTTCGAAGCCGGTACGAGCAACATCGCCGATGCCATCGCGCTTGCAACGGCAGTGGATTATCTCTCGGAGCTCGGGATGGATTGGGTGCGCGCTCACGAGCGCGAGTTGCTCGGCTACGCGCTCGAACGTCTCGCGCCGCTCGAGTCGCGCGGGCTAGCGCTCTATGGGCCGAGGGATCCGGCACTTGCCTCGGGCGTGCTCTCCTTTAACTTCGCCGACGTACACGCGCACGATCTGGCCTCGATCCTCGATACCGAAGGTATCTGCGTTCGCGCCGGGCACCACTGTACGATGCCGCTAATGGAAAAGATGGGCTGGCCGGCAACGGCGCGGGCCTCGTTCTACATCTATAACTCGAACGCCGACATCGATGCGCTAGCTGAGGGCATCGAGAAGGCTGCACGCGTCTTCAAGATCTGAGATGGACGACTTCTACCGCGACTTCATCCTCGACCATTACCGCAATCCGCGCAACTTCGGGCACCTCGATCAACCCGCTGCGTCGGCGGAAGATCTCAATCCGCTCTGCGGTGACACGATTCGGATGGAGTTCGACGTCGACGACGGAATCGTGCGCGACGTGCGCTTCTCCGGCCGGGGCTGCGCGATCAGCCAGGCCTCTGCATCGATGCTCACCGAAACCATCAAAGGGATGCGGCTCGAAGAGGTCGCGAAGCTCTCGAAGGACGTCGTCCTCGAAAACGTCGGCATCGGCATCAGTCCGACGCGGATGAAGTGCGCCACGCTTGGCCTTCGCGTCGCCAAGAGCGCGGCAATCGGCGAAATCGCCGGCTGGCCGGACGAAGAGTAGCCCTGCGCCCGGGCAGCGAATGCCCCGCCGATGCAGCACCACCATTTGACGGCGAGCGAATGGGATACGCTTGCGAAGGATCCGGAGTTCCTTGCATTGCTGCGCGCGCGGCGACGCTTCATTGTTCCATCGACGATTTTCTTTCTGCTCTTCTACCTCGCGCTGCCGGTCGGCATCGCGTTCGCGCCCGCGTTCATGAACCAGCCCGTGGTCGAGTCCTTGACGATCGCCAACCTCTACGGCTTCGCCCAGTTCCTGATGGCTTGGGTCCTGCTCGCTGTGTACATGCGCGCCGCGCGCTCGTTCGATGACCGTGCGCAAGCGTTGGTTGACCGGCTGACGGCGGAGTTGGCGAAATGACCCAAGCGACGCTCGTGATGTTCGCGATCTTCGTCGCGATGGCACTGATAATCACATACTGGGCGGCCGGGCGTAGCACGTCACGGCGAGGCTTTTACACGGCGCACCGCGAGATCAGCGGCATTCAAAACGGTTGGGCCATCGCCGGGGACTACATGTCAGCGACGTCCTTTCTGGGCATCACCGGCCTGATCGCGTTCTACGGCTTCGACGGGTTCATGTATTCGATCGGATGGCTCGTCGCCTATCTTACCGTTCTACTGCTGCTGGCCGAGCCGTTGCGCAATACGGGACGCTATACCGTCGCCGACGTGATCGCTTTTCGGTTGCGCGGGAGAAGCGTGCGAGCGATTGCAGCGTTCACCACGCTAACCATCACGCTCTTCTACATGGTGGCCCAAATGGTCGGCGCCGGATCGCTCATCAACCTCTTGGTCCAGCGTATCAGCGAGACTTATGCGATCGTGATCGTCGGATTGCTGATGTTGATCTACGTGCTGTACGGCGGCATGCTTGCGACGACGTGGGTGCAGATCATCAAGGCCGCGCTCTTGCTCGCGGCCTCGATCGCGTTGAGTCTCCTCGTGCTGGCGCACTTCGGCTTCTCGCTTTTCGCGTTTCGCGATGCGGCGATGTCCGCGAATGCGGATGGACGTACGGTCGATCTGCTGCATACGGGGCTTTTCTTCTCCGGGCCGCACGGCGCATTCGACGTCGTTTCACTCGGCCTCGCGCTCGTGCTGGGCACGGCGGGACTTCCGCACGTGTTGATGCGCTTTTTCACCGTTCCAACCGCACGCGCGGCGCGTGTCTCGGTCGGCTGGGCGATGGCGCTGATCGGCGCTTTTTACCTCTTGACGACGATCATGGGCCTGGGCGCGGGAACGATCGTCGGTCAACACGACATCGGCAAACATCTGCGCGACACGCAGGCCATTCGCTATATCATTCGGCATCCCGAAACGGCGCCCCAACTCAACGCAGAACTCGCGCGCGACGGGTACATCGGTCCTGAGAAAAACAGCAACCTTGCCGCGCCGCTGCTGGCCGACAGGCTCGGGGGACCGCTCCTAACCGCCTTCGTCGCAGCGGTCGCCTTTGCCACGATTCTTGCGGTCGTCGCCGGACTCACGATCGCCGCGGCATCCGCCTTTGCGCACGACGTATGGTACAGCCTGATTCGCGGTGGTGAAGGCTCCGAGCGCGAGCACATCTTGGTCGCGCGCACCGCCGCGCTGGTCGTGGGGTTCGCCGCGATCTTCCTCTCGGTCGGGCTGCGCACCGTCAACGTCGCCTTCTTGGTCGGCCTCGCCTTTGCTGTAGCAGCGAGCACCAACGCACCCGCCTTGATTCTTTCGCTCACCTGGCGGCGCTTCTCGCGCACCGGCGCGATCTGCGGCATGCTCGCCGGACTGATTTCTTCGCTGGCACTCATGGCGATCAGTCCGGACGTCATGGGCGATCACGCGATCTTCCCGCTGCGCAATCCGGGAATCGTCTCAATTCCACTGGGCTTTATCGCCGCGATCCTCGGCACGCTCATCGCACGCGATCCTGAATCCGAGGCAATGTTCAACCAGCTCCAGGTAAGGGCAAACACGGGTATCGGCGCGGAAATTTAGATTATATATGAGTTGCGGAGTGCTCGGTGATTTGCATGCCGTACGTCCCCATGCGCAGCGTGAAGCTCGCAATGTATGTGCCTTTTGACGTCACGATCTGCGCGGTGACGGCGTAGCTGCCGTTGTCGTTGCGGTTCGCACGTAGGTCGGCGACGTTGACCCCCACCTCCGGATTGATGAACGACTCCGTAGGCAATCCGCTCGCCAAATAGCCCGCTGCCGTCGCGGAATCGCCATGCGCCAACGCGCTGATATAGGCGCGCACGATCGCGGCGGCATGTTCGCCGCTGTTTGCGCCGGTAATAAGCACCGGCGTCGGCGTCACGAGCGACGCCGCGGGTGGGGCGAGCGTG
>Ga0302326_10007326_pt1 | contig 24590 bp, 18 predicted proteins | sample Palsa_T0_3_FD_202264 | JGI IMG/M metagenome (GOLD analysis project Ga0302326, IMG submission 202264) | Peat permafrost microbial communities from Stordalen Mire near Abisko, Sweden - Palsa_T0_3 | ecosystem: Environmental > Terrestrial > Soil > Palsa > Peat permafrost | place: Sweden: Abisko... | reverse complement strand
GGCGGCGGAAAGAAGCGAGTAGATGCGCAGCATGACTTCTCCTTACGGATCGAGCGTGAATTCGAGGCCTGCCATCACTGTCGCCACCGTGGTGGGAAAGAGCTGGCCTGTGGCCTGCGGCGTGTATGCCAGGCCGGGGACGTTCGCGACGATGGGCACCGTGCCGCCGGGGTTCACGCCGTAGGCGTTCGGCGTGAACGCGGAGGAGAAGAGGTAGCTGCCCATGAGCCGGTAGCGAACCGCGGGCATCTGGGGGATGGGGCCCGTCAGCGTCAGCCGGAGCTCGACCATCGGGTCCGTGTATTTGGGATTGATGTTGCTGCGCCAGTTGTAGCCAAAGACGGGGATGTCGGATCCCTGAGCGATCGCGAGGACGTTCGTGTATGCAAACGACGTCAGCGTCGGCCCGTACACGGAGGTCGCGAGGGCGGCCACGGGCCCGAAGCCCTGGAAGTCGTAGGAGACGCGCGCGTTGCCGGATAGCGCGGGAGCGCCCTGAAGTTCGATGTTGTTCACGGCATAGGGCGCCTCTTTCTGGGCGGTGGCAGCGAGGGCCGTCGGCAGCCCGGCGAGGTCCGGCGGCGGGGTCGTCTGCCGCGCGTATCCCCACGTGAAGCTCAGTGCATACTGCAAACGCTGCAAGCCGAGGGAACCCTCGAGGGCCGCGTTGACGCCGTAGTTCTGGATGTTGCCGGTGTCCTGGAACTGCACCTTGCCGAGGGCGCTTCCCTGGCCGAGGCCGATCATGTCGTACCACTGCGAGACGAAGCCGGTCAGGAGGGCCCGCTGCGCACCGAACTTCTGCTTGATGCCTGCCTCGAAGGAGGTGACGGTCTCCGGCTTGAGGTCGCCGGCCAGCTCGACGGACGCGGTGGTCGTGTAACGCTCGAGGGCCGACGGGGGGCGGAACGCGCGACCGACGGAGGCGTGGAGGGTCGTGGTGCTGGTCGGCGAGACGACGATGCCGCCGCGAGGGGACACGGCAGAGCCGTCCATGCTCGGCAGCGGTCCGGTGACGACGGGGTTGCTGGCGGCCTCGGAAGAGAGGCCCGTCGCGTCGTTGTGGTACCAGTCGGCGCGAACGCCCGCGTTGATGCCGAGCCACTTCCAGGGCTGGGCCCGCAGCTGGCCGTACCCTCCGAGGCTCAACCCTTGTGCGTCGAACGAGCCTAGGGGTGCGAAGTACTTCGACGAGGCGAGGTCTTGAACGTTGTTCACGTTGCCCGTCTGCTGCAGACGACCGTCGACCCCGGCGAGCAATTGCCAGGCGCCATCCCCGGCGAGGTCCCACGTACCCTGCACCTCCAGGCCCTGGTGATTCACGACGAAATCGTTGGTGATGGCGCAGCGCGAGCCAGGCGTGCCGCCGGCGGGGCAGCCGCTCGAGCCCATCTCGCCCGCACGCGTGGACTGGTATTTGTCGGCCAAGATGTACGGTCGTATGAACCCCGAGACGCGAGGCCCTGCGTCGAACGAGTACAGGGCGTCGAGCCGGGCGTTCGTGATTGTCCACTCCGAGCTCACGCTGGGTGAGCCGTCGGGGAATGCATAGCCGGCGCCCGACCCGACCAAGGGCTGTGTGCCCTGGTTCAACTGGCCGTCGATGACGAGCCGGCCGACCTTCATCCGTGCATATCCGCCGGTGTTCGCGTCGATGACGAAGTTGCTGAGCGTCCCCCCGAACTGCGGGACCGCGCCCACGCCGCTGATCGTGGCCGGACTGGGGGTCTGAAGAGCGATCGGCGCGTTCGCGAAGGTGTTCTTCGCCCACTCCACCTGGGCCGTGAGCTCGGCGTCTTGACCGAAGAAGGTGAAGACGTGGCCCAGGCTCGCGGACCCGCGCGGGCTCGTCCCGTCGCCCGACGGGCCGAAGCTGCTGAAGTGCCCGCTGGCGGTCGCAGACGGGGAGACTCCATATTCGGCATAGACGTGCACGCCGCTCATGTGCCGTGCGCTCTTCGTCTTGATGTTGATGACGCCGAGCATGGCGTTGCCGCCGTAGAGCACCGAGCCGGGTCCGAGAATGACCTCGATCGTGTCGATCATCTCGAGCGGCAACCCGAACGACCAGCCAGTCGTCGTGCCCAGGTTGGAGGTCGCGACATTGCCGTCGATGACGAAGAGGAAGTGGCGGTTCGTGTCGCCGTTGATGCCCACCCCGCGGGCGCCGGTCACGCTGTCGACGGCGTTGGACCCGTCGTACGTGAAGACTCCCACGGAGAGGAATCGGAGCGCCTCCCCGAGCGTGCGGATACCGAACTTCCGCATGTCGTCCGCGCGAATGGTGGACGCCGTGACGGGTGCCGTCTCGATGCTCTCCGTGACGCGGCTCGCGCCGGACACCACCTGCTCGTTCAAGACGCTGGCGAGGTCCTCGGCCGAAGCTTCATCTACCGCGGCGGATGCCGAAGGCGGGGGGGGGGCGGTCTGGGCGAGCGCTGCCGTCGGCCACAGGCCGAGCGCGAGCAGCGCGAGGGACGAGGTGAGAATGGCGCGCATGTTCGTCAGCCCCCTGTGATGATGGCGAGTTTCAGGAGGGCGCCGGTAAACTGAACTCCCTGGCGCTCGGCCTGTTTGAGGTTGACTACGATCTTCGGCTGGTTGGAGATGAGGTCGAACCCGGCGACGATTCCCTTTTCGACGGCGTCGGGCTCCGCGGCGATGGTGAGCACGTCCAAACCCGTCAACGCTGCGCCGATGGCGTGCGCCTCGTTCGTGAATCCCGCCGAGAAGTAGACGATCGCCGGGTGCTGAGCCTTCACCGCGGCGGCCAGCGAATCGGCGCCCGCATATTCGGCAGTCGCCTCGTCGTGCGCCAAACCGCCGATGGCGTCGACCTGCTTGAGGGCTCCCGCGAATTCGTCCGCGAAGCGCATGGACGCCGGCTCGCCCGGCCGAATCACGATGAGCACGTGAGCCCGATCGCCCGCCCGGCCAGCGAATGCGCGATCGAAGAGGGCGAGCTTGCCCGCAAGTTTCGCCTGCAATGAAGGCGGAACCGCCACCGTGTCCGCGAGGGCGATCGACGCACACAGAATGAGTGCGCAGATCGGCGCGATGTTCTTGGCAGATACGTACACGTCGGCCATCCCCTTTCCACCTATCGAGTCGCGTTTCTCGCGCGGTGAGCGCTCATCTGGGCCGCCCATCTGCGCACATCAATGCACGGACGGGAGAGCGATCACGCGGAAGAAGGTCGAGCTCGTGGCGGGCGTCTGCCCGACGTTGCCGATGGCCACGAAGGTGTAGGACTGGCCGGTCATGAAGAGGGCCGACGCCGTCTGCGGGACGCCCCCGTCGGCGAGGCCCAGGGTCGCCGTGGCGACGGTGTCGAGCGAGATCGACGCGAGCGAGGGCGCCGGAACCGCCAAGGAGGCCGTGCGGATGCCGATGCCCGCGGTCTCCAGGTTTGCCGCGGCGGCCGTCGTCCCCGTGAAGGTCTCGGTGGGCTCCGCCACCGTGGAGCCGGGCGGACCGGCGTAGACGCCATTGTAGGCGACCGGCGTCGTCGTGATGTTCGCGTAGTTGTAAACGGGCGCCGGCGGGGCCGCGTCTCCCCCATCGTCGTTGTCGACGCCTGCCTCACCCGGCGAGGTGATGCCGGGAATGACGCCGGCGGGGAGGATCGCCTGCAGGCTCGGGGACAAATGGAGGAACTGCGCGCCGATCGCATTGGCGGGCACCACTGTGGTGTTGTCGACTTCGACGATCTCGAGGCGCAGATTGCCGAGCGCCGTGCCCGACGGATACGCGGTGGTGCCGCCGTCGGTGGTGACCACTCCGCATATGGCCGCGCCCCCGTCGATGCCCGGGTTCTGGCAACCGTCCATCGCGACGATGTACGAGTGGTCGTACTGGACGGTGCCCTTCGGAATCATGGCGAAGAGCATGGAGCCCGGAAGATTGACGGCCGCGCTGCAGGCGCCGTAGTCCTGCCCCGCATCGCCGGCGTCGGCGAAGCTCGCGGCGTTCGCGGCGTTGATGGAGCTGGCAGGGACGGCCCAGATGTAGATGTCGACGCTGGAGATGATCGCCGCGTTCGACGGGGCGATCGCGAGTGCGCCGCCTGCGCCGAAGGGCAACCCGCTGGGAGCAACAGGCTTGGCCTCGGTCCCTCCGAGGGCGCCCGCCGGGCTGAGGCCGAAACAGAATCGCACGGGCGGGACGTCGGGCGCCGCATGTACGAGGGAGATCAGCGGGGGAACGCCGGCGTCGATGCTGCCCGTGTCGGCCGCCGAATCGGCGAGGGAACCGCTCTCGCTGCCGACGGTGCCGTCCGTCGCCGAGGCGCCGGTATCCGCGGAGCCCGCGCCCGTGTCAGGAGCCCCACCGCCCGAATCGAGTCCCGTCAAATTGGGATTGTTGTTGTCGCTGCTGCAGGCCAGACCCCATGTGCCTGCGCCCGCGGCGACCAGCGCGACCGACCCGAACCCGCGGCGAACCCATTTGCGATTGTCCATGTTCTCTCCCACCGTCTTGACGAAGCGGCGGGCGTTGGAGCAAGCGCCGAGCCAAGCGCTACCACGCGAGATTTTGGGCCTATGCACCATTTGCTCGTTCGGGATCTGGACGCGCGCCCTCTCTCGATGGTTCGGGTTCCGAACGGTGAAACCGCTTTGTGCGCTGGGTACGCGAGACTTGCGCTGGCGTGGTCCTTGCGATGCGACTTCGCATCAAGCGATGGCGCCCCCCGTACGATTCGTGTCCATCGGTACGCGCCTCGTCGCGGCCACGACGCTCCTCCTCACGGTGGTCGCGCTCCTCGTCTACGCGGGGTTGAGTCGCTACGAGCGCCGCAGCCTGCTCCGCGCAAAGGAGACGGCCGCGCAGATGGTCGTCAGCCTGTTCGCGGCGACCGCGCAGGCGCCGGTGATCTTCGAGGACAAGGGCGGCGTCGACGACGCGCTCGCGGGGCTCGGCCAGAACCCCGATGTGACCTTCGCCGGGGTCTACGCCCCCTCGAAGAACGCCCCGGACAAGCTCGACGAGGCGATGCGATTCCTCGCGCGCGGCGACGTGCCGGAGCCGGGGGATCTCTCCTCGATTCCGCCCCTCACTCGAACGCGCTGGGCGGCGGACCATCTCGTGCTGGTCTCGCGGATTCCTGACCCAAAGGGAGGCAAAGCCGTCGGAGCCGTCTGCGTCATCTTCTCCCTCGCGCGAGAAAACGCGGCCATCGCCCAGGTCGAGGGGGCGATTCTCCGCGACTCCTTCGGCGTGGCCTTCGTCACCGCCGCCCTGCTGGTGGTGTTTGCGCGACGGGCCATCGTCTTTCCATTGCGACGCGTCGCCGACGCAGCAAAGCAGCTCGAACGCGGCGAGAAGGTCGAAATCGACGTGTGGTCGGCCGACGAGATCGGCGTCCTCGCGTCGGGATTCCGCGCGATGGCGGAGGCCATCGCCCAGCGCGAGGCAAAGATCAAGGCGCGCAACGCCGACATGCGTCTCGTGCTCGACAACCTCGAGCAGGGGCTCATCACGCTTAAGCGCGACGGCTCGATCTCGGAAGAGCGATCCGCGACGGTGGACCGGTGGTTCGGTTCGCCCGCTCCCGGGACACCGATCTGGACGTACCTCGGATCCGTCGACGCCACCTTCAGCGAGGTGCTCCGCGTGTCGTGGGACGCACTCACCGACGGCATCATGCCGACCGAGCTGTGCCTCCACCAGATGCCGCGCCGCATGCGCAGTTGCGATCGCACCTATGAGCTCGCGTATCGCCCCGTCATGGCTGACGCCGTCATGGCCGACGAGGAGTGGTCGAAGCTCGTCCTCGTCATCTCCGACATCACCGATCGCCTCGAGGCGGAGAGGGCGGAAGAGTCGCAGCGCGAGACGGTCGCGATGTTCCAGCGCATTCTGCGCGACCCGAGGGGGTTTTCGAGCTTCTACGACGAGTGCGCGCAGCTGGTCGCGACGGCCAAGGACGCGACGGTTCCGCTGGTCGTCGTCAAGCGGGCACTCCACACCTTGAAGGGGAACAGCGCTCTCTTCGGGCTCGGGAGCGTCGCGCGGGTCTGCCACGACATCGAGACGCGCATCGAGGAGAGCCCCTCGCACCCGAGCCCCGAGGAGAGCGCCGCCATCGCCGACGTGTGGGGCGCGGTCGAGAAGAGGTACGACACGCTGGGTCGGCTCGGACGAAAGCAGGTGACGATCGAGGAGTCGGAGTACGAGGCACTCGTCGAGGCGACACGGCGCGGGAACGGCACCGAATCCCTGGCTCGGATGGTGGCCTCGTTCCGGAGCGAGTCGGTCGTGTTGAGCCTCGAGCGCTTCACCGAACGCGTCCACGGACTCGCGGCAAAGCTGAAGAGGGCCGACGTCGACGTCGTGGTGGAGCCGAGTCGTCTGCGGCTGCCACCCAACCGGTTCGGTCCGTTCTGGTCGGCCTTCACGCACGTAGTGCGCAACGCGGTCGACCACGGGATCGAGACGGCCGCGGAGCGCGAGGCGGCTGGCAAGCCCCCCCGGGCCACGCTTCGGATGCACGGCTACGCGGCGCCCGAGGCGATGTTCGTCGTCATCCATGACGACGGTCGCGGGATCGACTGGGAGGCCGTCGCCGCGAAGGCCCGCGCGCACAAGCTCCCCGCGTCGACGCACGACGACCTCGTGAACGCGCTCTTCGCCGACGCCTTCTCGACACGCGACGTCGTCACCGAGACGTCGGGGCGGGGCATGGGGCTGAGCGTCGTGCGCGAAGTCGTTCGCGGCATGGGCGGGCGAATCGAGGTCGAATCGAACACGGGGAAGGGGTCGCTCTTCCGCTTCGTCTTCCCCCTCGACTGCCTGGAGTCGCTGGACATCGAGTCGCGAACGAACGCGGGGACGACCGTCGTCGCGAGGAAGCTTCTGTCGTGATGCGCATCTCCGCCGGGTCGTTCGTCCGGCCATTCGCGCGAGAGTCGGTCGCGGGCGATGCCTGTCTCATCGAGGCGTGGGCGCACGGCGTGGTGGTCGCGGCGGTCGACGGCCTCGGTCATGGCCCCGCGGCCGCGGCCGCGTCGTCCACCTTTCTCGATTGCATCCGCGAGGCGCTCGACGCGCCGCTCGGACTCATCCTCGAAAACGCTCACAGCGCGCTCTTGAAGACGCGCGGGGCCGTCGCGGTGGTCGCCCGCTTCGACGAGGTGGGGCGTAGCGTCGAGGTCGCGGGCGTGGGGAGCGTGACCGCGCTTCTCGCGAGCGGTTCGAACGACCCCAAGCACATCATCGTCCCTGCCGGCGTGGTGGGCAGCACGTTTCGCCCCTCGAGTCCGCAGGTGCTCGAGTTCTGCGAGGGCGACGTCCTCGTCCTGCACACGGACGGCGTGCAAGGGCGATTCGCTCTCCGACCGCAGCAATCCCTCGAGCCCGTTGTCCTAGCGCGGGCGATCGTCGAGGCTCACGGCAATCCCTCGGACGACGCCGGTTGCGTCGTCGCCGTCGGCATGGCGGTCGACTCGGAGTCCATGCGCTTGCCGCACGGCGAGAACTCGACGACGTTCGCGATTCGCACCCGGGTCGACGCGGAGCGCTGCGCCGTCGATGCGCGCCGGTTCGCGAGCCATCGCGGCTTTGCGGTCAAGGCGCAGTGGGAACTTGGCATCGCGGTGGCCGAGCTCGCCGCCCACTTGCTGAGGGTGGCCTACGACGGTCGGTTGACCGTGACGTTCGCCCTGGAGCCCCGCGAGGAGATCGTCGTCGAGGCCACTCCCGGAGGCGGTATGTCGGACGCGAGGAAGAGCGGCGTCACGGAGGGAGCCTCCGTGGCCCCCGAGCACCCCCTCCGGGGCGTGCTCGGAACCGTGCACCGGGTGATGGACAGCGTCACCGTCGAAATCAACCCCGCCTTCACGCGCGTCGTCGCCCGCAAACTTCGCAACTAGTGCCCCGAGTCTCTGAAACGACGGAGAGTCGGAACAGGAGGAGAACAGTCGGAAGTCGAGCCGCCGTTGCTTGCGGTTGCTTGACCCGAGTCGGTCGACCTCTATGAAACCCAAATCATGTGGGCGCGCATCGCGTACGCCAGACTCTGCGTACTCGGTGGAGTGCTCACGGTCACGTTGACGGTTCAGTGCGGCGGCAAGGCCGCGCCGACAGTACCGCCGCCTCCCGTCGTTTCTGTCGCGGCCGTCGAGCAGCGGGAAGTCCCCGGCTACCGCGAGTTCGCCGGCGTGCTCCAGGCGTACGTGAGCGCGGACCTCCGGGCTCGCGTCGAGGGCTTCCTCGTCGAGCAACGCTACGTCGAGGGCGCCTTCGTGAAGCAGGGACAAGTGCTCTTCGTCATCGACCCGAAGCCGTTCGAGGCCGCGAGGCTGCAGGCGGAGGGGAACCTGGCCCAGGCGAGGGCGGAGCTCGAGAAGGCCGAGGCCGACGTGGCGCGCGACCAACCGCTCGTCGCAAAGCAAGCGGTGAGTCGGCAAGACCTCGACCACGCTGTCGCTGCCAAGGACGCGGCCGTGGGGCAGGTCGCGGCCGCCGAGGGCGCGCTGCGAACGGCGAGCCTGAACCTGGGCTACACGCGCGTCGTCGCGGCCATCGACGGGATCGCCGGCATCGCGCAGGTGCGCATGGGCAACCTCGTCGGCCAAGGGCAGCCCACCCTGCTCGCGACCGTCTATCAGGTCGATCCGATACGCATGGTCTGGTCGCTTCCGGAGCGAGACTACATCGGTCTCGCGGCCACGATCGCCGAGTTCGAGCGGGCTGAGGCCTCGGGGGGGCCTGTCCCTCCCGAGGCGCGCGGGATCCAGCTCGTCCTCGCCGACGGCAGCATCTTCCCGTCCAAGGGAAAGATCGCCATCGTCGGCGGGCCGGTGGATCCGGCCACAGGCACGTTGACGGTCCAGGCGCTCTTCCCGAACCCCGACCCGTTGCTGCGGCCGGGCCAGTACGGGCGCATGCGAATCCGGAACGACATCCCTCGAGCCGTCGTCGTCCCGCAGCGCGCCGTCGCGCAGATCCAGGGGCAGGATCAAGTGGCGGTCGTCGGCCCCGACGACAAGGTCGACATGCGCGCCGTCACCCTCGGACCGCTATCGGGCGCGTTCGTGGTCGTCGAGAACGGGCTGCGGCCCGGCGAGCGGATCGTCATCGACGGGGTCTCGAAGGTGCGTGCCGGGCAACCGGTGATCGCCAAGCCCGCGGACACGTCGGCCTTGCCGATGGCGAGCGCGCCCGTCGAGGTGGAGAAGAAGCAACCGCCCGCCGCGCCTCCGGACCAGCGAGGGGTCACCGAGCAGCAGCCGACCGGATCGGGCGTCCCGGCACCCAGCGGGTCGACCGGAACCCCGCAGAGATAAGGCGCCATCATGGGCAAGTTCTTCATCGATCGACCCGTCATGGCGATCGTCATCGCCATCTTCATCACGCTGATCGGCGCCGCTTCGGTCACGCGCCTGCCCGCGGCGCAATATCCGAACATCGTTCCCCCGGAGATCCTCGTCCAGGCGTCGTACCCGGGCGCGGACGCGCTCACCGTCGAGCAGGCCGTCGCCACGCCCGTCGAGCAGCAGACGAACGGCGTCGACAACATGATCTACGTCACCTCGACGAACGCGAGCGACGGGACGTTCCAGATGCGCGTCGACTTCGGCGTCGGCACCAGCATCGACACCGACAATATCCTCGTGCAAAACCGCGTCACTCAGGCGACGCCGCTGCTGCCGTCCGACGTGCAGGCGCTTGGCCTCACCGTCCAGAAGTCCGTCTCGTCGCCGCTCCTCATCTTCTCGATTTATTCGCCGCACGGCTCGTACGACCAGCAGTTTCTCAGCAACTACGCCGTCATCAACATCAACGACGCCCTCCTGCGCGTGACCGGGCTCGGGCAGGTGCAGGCGTTCGGCGCCTCGAACTACGCGATGCGCGTCTGGGTGCTCCCCGACAAACTGCAGACGCTCGGTCTGACCTTCGGCGACCTCAAGCAGGCCATCCTCCAACAGAGCAATGCGAACCCGGGCGGCCAGGTCGGCGGGGAGCCCGCACCGAAGGGGCAGGAGTTCACGTACACGATCCGCGCCCAAGGCCGGCTCATCACGCCCGAGGAGTTTGGTCACATCGTCGTGCGCGAGAACCCGGACGGCTCGGTCGTGCGGATGTCGGACGTGGCACGTATCGACCTCGGGACCCAGACGTACACGCAGATCGCGCGCTACGACGGCAAGCCGGCGGCCATCGTCGCCGTCTACCAGATCCCCGGATCGAACGCGCTCGCCGTCGCCGACGGCGCGAAGAAGACGATGAAGGAGCTGAAGAAGCGCTTCCCGTCCGACATGGAGTACACCGTCTCTCTCGACACGACGCTGCCGGTCACCGCGGGCATCCAGGAGATCTTGAAGACGCTCCTCGAGACGCTCGCCCTTGTGATCGTGGTCGTTTACCTCTTCCTCCAGACGTGGCGAGCCACGCTCATCCCCATTGTCACCGTGCCGGTGTCGCTCGTCGGCGCGTTTGCGCTCTTCCCGGTCCTCGGCTTCTCCATCAACACCCTCTCGCTCTTCGGCCTCGTGCTCGCGATCGGGTTCGTGGTCGACGACGCGATCGTCGTCGTCGAGGCCGTCGAGGAGCACATCGAGCAGGGGATGACGCCGAGGGACGCCACGCGCAAGGCGATGGAAGAGGTGAGCGGACCGGTCGTCGCGATCGCTCTCAGCATGTCCGCCGTGTTCGTTCCGATGGCGTTCATCCAGGGCATTACCGGCCGCCTTTACCAGCAGTTCGCGGTGACGATCGCGATCTCGGTGCTCATCTCCGCGTTCATGGCTCTGTCTCTCAGTCCCGCCCTCTGCGCGGTGCTCCTCAAGCCCCGACGCAACCGAAGGGGCCCCCTGGGCCGCTTCTTCGACGTCTTCAACCGCGGCTTCGACGGGACCCGCCGAGGGTACGTCTCCGCCACGCGCTACTTCGCGCGCAAGCTCGCCTTCGCCGTAGGCCTGCTCGCGGTCATCGTCGCGGTCATTGCCTTCATCGGGCGCAGCCTGCCGACGGGCTTCGTGCCGGAGGAGGACCAAGGTTACCTCTTCATCAACGTCAACCTGCCGGACGCCGCGTCGCTCCAGCGGACCGATACGGCCAACCGGGAGATCGAGGCCATCCTCGCGAAGACGCCGGGTGTCCTCCACTATGCCTCGGTCTCCGGCTACAACCTGCTCGGTCGGGCGGCGACCACGTCCGGTGGCCTTTTCTTCGTCAGCCTCGAGCCCTGGGAGCAGCGCAAGACGAAGCGCCTGCACGCCGACGGGATCCTGCAGACGCTAAACCAGCAGCTTCACGGCATCGCCGCGGCGAACGCGTTCGGATTCCCGCCGCCTGCGATTCAAGGCATCGGCGCCTCGGGCGGCTTCGACCTCATGCTCCAGGATCGGAGCGGCACGGGGACGCCGCGGGACCTCGGCGACCAGGCCGCACGCTTTCTCGAGGCGGCGAAGAAGCGCCCGGAGATCGCGCAGATCGCGACGACCTTCCACGCCGACGTCCCGCAGATCTACGCTCGGGTCGATCGCGACAAGGTCCTGCGGCAGGGCGTCGCGATCGCGGACGTGTACTCGACGCTGCAGGCGTTCATGGGGAGCGCGTACATCAACCAGTTCAATCGCTTCGGCCGCACCTGGCAGGTGTACCTGGCGGCCGCGCCCGAGTACCGGGTGACCGCCGACGACATCAAAGACTTCTGGGTTCGCGCCCAGGGGCCGAACGGCCCGATGGTGCCGCTCTCGTCGTTCGTGAGCATCGAGCACACGACCGGGCCCGAGTTCACGAACCGCTTCGACCTGTTCCGCTCGGCCGAGATCATCGGCTCGGCCGCGCCGGGATACAGCAGCGGCCAGTCGATGAAGGCGTTGGAAGAGGTCGCGAAGGACGTGCTGCCGCCCGACTACTCGTACGCGTGGACCGCGCTTTCGTACCAGGAGGCGACGGCGCCGAGCGCGACGCCCATCTTCGTCCTCGCGCTGCTCGGCGTGTTCTTGATCCTCGCGGCGCAGTACGAGAGCTGGTCGCTGCCGCTGAGCGTCCTCTTCGGCGCGGCGCCGGTGGCTGCGTTCTGCGCGTTTCTGTCGCTCTTCGCAGCGAAGGTGGAGTTCGACGTCTACTCCCAGATCGGCCTCATCATGCTGGTCGGGCTCTCGTCGAAGAACGCCATCCTCATCGTCGAGTTCGCGAAGACTCGGCTCGAAGAGGGTAAGTCCGCCGAGGATGCGGCCGTGTCCGGGGCGGAGCTTCGCTTGCGGCCCATCCTGATGACGTCGTTCGCGTTCATCTTCGGCCTCTTGCCACTGCTCTTCGCGACGGGCTCGGGCGCGTTGTCGCGACGCATCGTCGGGGTGGTCGTCGTCTTCGGGATGGCTGGGGCCACCCTCCTCGGTCTCTTCGTCACGCCGTCGTTCTTCGTGCTCATCGAGCGCGTCGTGCATCGGCTACGGCGACGGCCGGAGGGCGCCCCCGCGGCGGCAACGTCGCCGACGCCGACGGTGGCGGAATGAGCCGCCGCGCTCGGCCAAGGCGGGGGCTGGCGGTACTTGCGCTGACGGCAGTCGCCGGCTGCGCCGTGGGTCCGAACTACCACCGGCCCAAGATCGACGTTCCGCCCGACTACCGGTTCGCCAAGCCGACGCGGAGCGCAGCATCGATCGCCGACCTGCCCTGGTGGGAGGTGTTCCGCGACGACGCGCTGCAGGCCCTCCTCCGGAGAGCACTCGAGAGCAACTTCGATCTTCGCGTCGCGGTCGCGCGCGTCGAGCAGTCGCGCGCTCTGGCGCGGGCCGCCGGGGCGAAGCTGCTCCCCGGTGTCGGCCTCACGGGAGCCGCCGTATACGCGAATGGCTCGGCGTCGCCGGCGAGCCTTTCGCTCTACAGTGGAAGCGTCATGGCGTCGTGGGAGCCGGACGTCTTCGGCGGACTCCGTCGGTCCGCGGAGGAGGCACGGGCAAACTACGTCGCCTCCGAGGAGTCCCAAGGCAACGTGTGGCTTACCGTTCTGGCGGATGTGGCGCAGGCGTACTTCCGGCTCCTCTCGCTCGATCTGCAGCGTGAGATCACACGACGCACAATCACCGCGCGCCAGGAGACGCTCGACCTTTACCGCACGCAGCTTCAGGGAGGCGTCGCGACGGGTCTCCAGGTCGCTCGCGCCGAGGCGGACGTGTACGGCGCCCAGGAGACGCTCTCCAGCATCGAGATGCAGATCGCCACCTCCGAGGATGCGATCTCGCTCCTGCTCGGGCTCGCGCCGGGCCCCGTGGCACGCACGCCGTCTTCCAACGCGCTGGCTCCGCCGCCCGAGGTGCCCGCCGGCCTCCCGTCGTCGCTCCTGTCGCGCCGGCCCGATGTGCGGCAGGCGGAGGCGCAGCTCGTATCGGCCAACGCGGAGGTGGGTGTCCAGATGGCGAAACTCTTCCCGACCTTTCCGCTGACGGCGGCGCCGGCGCTCTCGAGTCTCGCCGTCTCGGGCGTACCCTTCCCCTCGATCCAGGGATTCTCGTATCTGCTTCTCGGCACCGCGAACTGGACGGCACCGATCCTCCAGGGGAGCGCCCTCATCGCGCAGGTCGACGCCGCGAACGCCGCGAAGAAGGCGGCGATCGTCGTCTACGAAGAGACCATGTTCGCGGCGCTCCGGGAGGTCAACGACGCCGTCGTGTCGCTCGACGGGCTGCGCGAGGAGCGAACGCTCGCCGAGAAGCAGGTCGCACAGCTTGGGAGCGCGGTCGACATCTCCTTGTCGCAGTTCCAGGGGGGAACCGCGACGTACCTCGACGTGGTGACCGCACAGGAAAACGAGTTCTCGGCCCAGCTCTCGTTGGCGCAGCTCGAGGGCCAGCAGCTCGCGGAGTTCGTGCAGCTCTATCGAGCGCTCGGCGGCGGTTGGTGGCAGACGGAGCGGCCCAAATAGCGGGTACCCCATGGTTCCCCCCGGAGCGCCTTGTGGTACTGCAAGCGCCCCGAGGCTCGTCACCATGGTCGATCCCGTCGACATCTACACGGAACCCGACGCCGACGTCGACACGCTGAAGAATCTGGGTCCGCTGACCGGCATGGCCGGCATCTGGAAGAGCGCCGGCGGCGAAGACGTCCATCCCACGGCCGGAGGCCCGGAGCGGCAGGCCTTCATCGAGCGGTACGAGCTCCAGCCGATCGATCCGCAGACGAATGGCCCGCAGCTCCTCTATGGCCTCCGCTACCACACGCATATCGTCAAGCCCAACGCCGTGGAGACGTTCCACGATCAGGTGGGCTACTGGCTCTGGGAGCCGGCGACCGGCACGATCTTCTACACGCTGTCCATTCCGCGTGCGCAGGTTGCGATGGCGGTCGGCCACGCCGCCGTGGGTGCGAAGACGTTTCGCCTCGAAGCCGTCCGTGGCTCGGAGAACAATGGGATCGTCTCCAATCCGTTCCTGGAGCGAGCGTTCAAGACGCTGCGAGTCACGATCGATGTGACGTTCCATCCGAACGGCACGTGGTCGTACGAGCAGGACACCGTGATGGCCATCGCCGGTGCACACGACCCGTTCCACCACACGAATCGCAACACGCTGACGAAGATCGGCGAACCCACGCCGAATCCCCTGGCCGCGCAGCGCGTACCGGCACCAAACCTCGGCATCGGCAGCCTTCGCGGCTGACGTAGCGAGGGACGACGTCGTCAGAGGCTTGCTGACTCTGTCGCCGGGTTCTATCGTCTCGCGAGACGCTTTCGTCCGTGCGGGCACCGTCGCCGGCTGAATCGGAAGCCCACCGAAGAACGTGCCCCCCAACCCGGCCGATCGGAGCGTTGAGTCGGAAGGGAAAGGCCCCGGCGACGCGGGCGAGCTCGCCGCGACCCTCCTGGGCACTGAAGCCGAGTACCGCAAGCTCGCCAACGCGCTCCCCCAGATCATCTGGACGTGTGACGCGCAAGGGCGTCTGGAGTGGGTGAACGATCGGTGGATGGAGCTTACCGGCCTCAGCGAGGAGGAGTCGCTTCACGACAAGGGGGCCCTCGTCGCCGTGCATCCCGATGATCGGGAGGAGCTGCAGCGGCGCTTCGGGGATGCCCTCGCGACCTCATCCCCGTATGAGTTCGAGTACCGGATCCGGACCAGGGAAGGTGTGTATCGCTTCCACCTCGCCCGGATCGTGCCCCTCCGCAACGAGGACGGCATGATCGGGCGCTGGGTGGCGGCGGCCTTCGACGTGCACGATCGCCGCCAGACAGAAGAGGCGCTTCGCGCATCCGAGCGGCGATTCGAGACCGTTTTTCACCTCAATCCACAGCCAGCCGCCATCACCCGCGTCTCCGATGGGACGTTCTTGAGCATCAACGAAGCGTTCCTGAAACTGTCTGGCTTTACCCGCGACGAGGTGGTGGGCAAGAACGCCGTGGCGCTCGGCATGTGGACCGCGGACAAGCGAGCCACCGTCGTCGCCCATCTTCACGCGGCAGAGGCCTCCGAGACCGAAGCGACGCTCCGGACAAAAGACGGACGGGCTCTTACGCTCGCCCTTGCCAGTGCCAGCATCGACTTCGGCGGAGAGCCATGTCGGGTCAACGTGGCGACCGACGTGACCGAACAGCGCGCAACCGAGGCCGCGCTGCGGCGTAGCGAGGCGCTTGCACGCGCGCGCGCCGACGAGCTCGAGGCGCTGATGGACGCGGTACCCGCCGGCGTCCTGATCTCTCAGGACCCCGAGTGCCGTGAAGTGCGCGCCAATCGAACCGGCCGCGAGATCTTGCGAAGCGGCCGCGGCCAGAATCTCTCGAAGGGAGCCGTGGACCCGACCGCCACGCGACACTTCAAGGTCCTGGCCAACGACGTCGAGATACCCATCGAAGAGCTCCCGCTCCAGCGAGCCTCACGGGGCGTCGAAGTCAGAAATCACGAAGAAGAGATCCGGTTCGACGATGGGCAGGTGGTTCACCTGTACGCCAACGCTGTGCCGCTTCGCGACCCGAGCGGCGCCCCGCGGGGGGCGATCGGGGCATTCGTCGATGTGACTCGACTCAAGCAGGCGGAGGCCGCCATGCGCGAGGCCGATCGCCGAAAGGACGAATTCCTCGCGATTCTGTCGCACGAGCTGCGCAACCCCCTCGCGCCCATTCTCACGGCCGCTCAACTCATCCAGTTGCGGGGTAACGTGGCCGCGCCGCGCGACATCGAGGTGATTCTGCGTCAGGCAAATCACCTCGAGCGACTCGTCGATGACTTGCTCGACGTCTCGCGCGTTACCCGTGGAAAAATCGAGCTCACGAAGAAACCGCTCGAACTCGCGAGCGTTGTGGCGAGGGCCGTCGAAGCGATAGGCCCCTTCCTCGGGCAGCGGCAACACCGACTCCACGTGGCTGTTCCTTCCGAAGGCCTCCTGGTAGACGCGGACGAGGTCCGTCTCACGCAGGTGGTCAACAATCTGCTGTCGAATGCCGCGCGATACACGCCCGTCGGCGGCCGCATCGACGTGACGGCCCTGCGCCGGGGCGCCGACGTCGTCCTTCGCATTCGCGACAACGGAATGGGCATCGCCCCGGTCCTCCTCCCGCACGTCTTCGAGATGTTCGTCCAGGGCGCGCGGGGCCCGGACCGCCGACAGGGAGGACTCGGGCTGGGGTTGTCTCTGGCGCGAATGTTCACGACGCTGCACGGCGGCACGGTCGATGCTCACAGCGACGGACCCGGCCGCGGCAGCGAGTTCACCGTGCGCCTGCCCGCTTCGACCCGGCCTGCTCATGCGGCGAGCGCTCCGGCCCCCGGTGTACCGCCGGAAACCGCCCCCGACGGCGTCCGGCGGGTTCTCGTGGTGGACGACAACCAGGATGCCGCGGAGACGATCTCGAACCTCCTCGGGGACGCCGGACACGAGGTCCGGGTCGCTCACGAACCGTCGCAGGCGTTGTCGCTGGCGGATGCCTTTCGCCCGCAGATTGCGCTTCTCGACATCGGCTTACCGGGGATGGACGGACGCACGCTGGGACGTGAGCTGCGCGTCCGGCTGGGAGACGCCAGGCCGATCCTGATCGCGCTTTCGGGCTCTGGCCAAGAGCAAGACAAGCGCCGCAGCGAGGAAGCCGGTTTCGCCGTGCATCTGGTGAAGCCGGTCTACGCGGAAACGCTCCTGAATCTCATCCACACCCTCGGCGGTAGAATCGACTCGTCACGGTGAAGAAACTCGGTCCCCTCAGTAGGTCTTGTACGGCAAGAACTTCCCGCTCATCACGATGCGTACGCGGTCGCCTTTGGGGTCGGGCTCGCGGGTCAAATCCATCGAGAAGTCGATCGCGCTCATGATCCCGTCGCCGAACTCCTCGTGGATCAGCGCCTTGAGCGTGGTCCCATAGACGCTGACCAGCTCGTACAAGCGGTAGATGAGCGGATCGGTCGGCACGGCCGATGGCAACGAGCCTTTGTACGGGGGCTCCTGCAGGACGGTCATGGCCTCTTCGGAGAGGTCGAGCGCGGCGCCCACCACTTTGGCCTGCGCCTCGGTGAGGGCCATCTGACCAAGGAGAGCCGCGGTCGACCACTCTTTGCTGTGACCGACGATGGCGGCGAGCGCGGCCCAGGAGAGCTTTTTGCGGCGCTTCGCGGCGAGGATCGATTCAGTAACTTCGGTTCGATTCATGGGGGCGTCCTTCCCTCTGGCAGCGCGCGACCGCGCGAGGGCGATGATGCCGCGCGCGCCGTTTCCCCAACGTTGCATGCGAAACCGGACAATGTGCCGTTCACGGGCTCATCATGACGATCGTCACGGACCCGTGCGACCGGCGTCCGGCGCGCTGCCCGACGTGAAGGCTCCGGACTGCGCGGGTGGTGGCGGAACATTTACCGAGGCATCGCTCTCCGCCGAGGCGACTCCGCCCGACCCGTCGACTCGGTCGCAGCGGTACGCGATGCCGCTCACGGTGGTGGGGGTGCTGGACGAGCCCACGTTGCCGGAAACGCCGAGATGCGGGGGATCATGCTGGAGATAATTGGCGCCGAGCACGGCGGCCTGTTTGCGGAGATCGTTCATCGCGGAGGTCACGAGGTCCTGGCTCGGGACCCATCCTGCGCGACCCACGAGGGCGCCAAGCCACTGGCAATGCCTCGGGTCGCTGCCCGACTGGGAAGGAGGACTCGCGGACACGTCGATCGCCGCGGCTTGGGGCGACAGTCGCCCCGTGGCGCAACCCAAGAGAAGGGGGCTTAGGGCGGCCGCTCGCCAGCGAAGAGGGAGCATCGTCACCCGTGGGGAGGGTAACCGATCCAGTCACTTCTGGCACACGTCGGCGCACTTGTGTCCGCACTCGAAGATCTGCATGGCCATGCCCGATGCCTCCGCGGTGTTCGTGAGGTTCTCGAGGATGTCCGGGCCGTCGGCCTGCGCGAAGCCGCTGCCCGCGGCGATCGCCGAAGCGCACGAGCCGTTCTCCGCGCTGGGGTCCGAGTTGCACGTCGTCGTCGTAGGTGCGGTCCCGCAGTAGCAGATGCTCACCGACTGCGCGGCGCACGCGCTGGAGAGGACGCAGCTTACTGTGGAGATGCACTCGGAGGACGTGCCGGTCGTGATGCTGGTGGCGTCGCCGCACTCGTTGCCCGTGTCGCCATGGCTGTCGTCGATGCAGTCGTTGCCCAACAAGCACGAGTAACAACCGCCCGACGGATCGGGCCCCGGGGCCGTGGCGATATCCGCCGTGATGTCCTGCTGCACGAACAGCGCCTCCGTCGGGGTGCAGACACCGTTCGAGTTGCCCTGGCACTCCACGCAGCCCGTCTGACCGCTGGTCGTGCAAGGCACGAGCGGAGCCCTGGCGCAGCGAAAACCGTGGCCGTAGTCGCGCCCCGTCGCAGAAAAGCTGCCGCGGAGTGTGGGGCTCAAGTCCGATTTTGACTCTTTGAAGTCGGCGCCCCGGGACACCCGGTCACTGCTCGAGCCTTCGGTCAGGAAGGCGCAATTCGTGCACGGATCCACGTACGTTGCGTTGTAGTAGTCGAGGTTCCACTGCAGCATGGATCCCTCCAGATCGAGCTGACCCCACTTGCCCGCACCCAACGTCGCGGCGCCTACCGGCGCGATGTTCGTGACGCCCGTGCAGATCCCCGAACCGCTCGGGTATTCGCATTTGTAGATGGCATACTCGCAACCCGTCCCCGGGCATGCGGTCCCGGGCGACTTCGTGTTCCACGGATATTCCCTTTGCTTGTTGCCCCCCGCGGCCGCGTACTCCCACTCGGCCTCGCTCGGCAAGAAGCCCCCGTCCCAGATACAGAACGCGTACGCCTCCCACCAGTTCGCGCAGTTGATGGGAAGGTTCTCCTGGCTACCTGCCGTATCCGTCCAAGTCGAAAACTCGGTACTGCAAGCTAGGTTCGCGTTGGTTGGCGCGATGTAGTTGTCGTGCTTCGCGACCCAGCCCTCCTCGTAGGTCAGCGCTCCGCCGTCGACGAGCTCGGACGAGCTGTTGAGGAGTCCGAGCCCAGCGTTGAGGTAAGTGTGCTTTCCGGAGCCATTCGGCGGCGTCCAGCCCAGCGGGGCCCCGCCGTCGCTGTTGGGCTTGACCGCGTTCACGAACTGCCGGAACCGACCCACCGTCACGTCGTACTCGTCGAGGCGGAAGGTGCTGATGGTCGCGGGATCGGCTTCGCCCGTGCCTCCGTCGCCGACGTTGGTGTACGTGCGGAAGTACGTTCCTCCCGGGACCTCCAGGCTCGTGCAGCAGCTCGCGCCGCCGTCCCCGCAGTTGCTGAGACCCGCCCCCGTCGTCTGGCAGCTCGCCGGACTCGCTCCTGGCCCCGCATCGACGGAGCCGGCCATGATGTGGATGACGGGGTCGGGCGCCGCTGGAACGGCGTCGTCTTCTGCTTTGACGCCACACCCGACGAGGACGCCTGCGACGAGGATCAGCGGGAGAAGGAGAAAGAATCGCGGTTGCATCGTGGGCCTGCCTTGGTGTGAGAGGAGCTGCCGCCTCCCGACCAACACGTGAGCCGGTTGGGCCCCGACGTCAATGGTCAATATCCGAGCGCAGGCTTGGTCGCGGGACCATTCGAATTTCGGAAAACGAGCCTTCGAATTTCGGAAAAGATGCTGTTCAGCCGTGCTCAATCCGCGGGCCGAGCGATGAGGACCGCGGCCATCTCATCGGCCCACTACGATCCGACGACGCGGTTTCGGCCCTCGTGCTTGGCTTGATAGAGGGCCTTGTCGGCGAGCGCGACGAGGTCGGTGTTGGGCTCGATGGCCTGGTCGGTGCTCGCGATCCCGATCGAAACTGTGACGCGTGGGAAGTCCCGTTCGGAGGTCACCTGGGCCTCGATGCCTCGGCGAAGTCGTTCCCCCAGAAACATCGCCTGCTTGAGCGACGTCTCCGGTGCGAGAATCATGAACTCCTCGCCCCCGTAGCGGCCGACGAGATCCGTGTCTCGGATCGTCCCCGCGAGCGTCCCGGCGACGGCGGCCAAGACCATGTCCCCGACGGGGTGCCCATGGGTATCGTTCACCTTCTTGAAGTTATCGATATCGATCATTAGGCAGGAGAATGGATTTCGGTAACGCTTTGCCCGCTTGAACTCCAGCGTCAGCCTTTCGGTCAGCACCCGACGGTTGGCGAGTTGGGTCAACGGGTCGAGTGTCGCGAGCGCGGAAAGGCGAACGTTCGCGGCCTCCAGCTGGTCGGCGAGACGCTTGATCCGGAGCATCGACGAGACGCGGATCTGCAACTCCAGGAGATTGACGGGCTTGCTGAGAAACTCGTCGGCGCCCGCCGCCAGACCCCGACGCTTGGACTCGATATCTTCGAGCGACGTCAAGAGAATGACCGGCACGAACTGAGCCTCGCGCTTGAATCGGCCGGCGATCTTGAAGCCATCGACGTGCGGCATCACGACGTCGAGCAGGACGATGTCCGGGGCGGCCTCCCGATGCAGCCGCAGCGCTTCGGCGAAGGTGTGGGCGACGAACGGGATCGCTCCCCATTCTTCCACGCTGCGGGCGAGATAACGACACTGGAGCGGTTCGTCGTCCACGATGAGAATGTGCGCTCCCTGGATGGAGGCCTGAGCCGCCTCGAACGGGAGGGAGGAGTCGCTCATCGCATTCCACCCTCTCGGCAAGCTAATCCCGGGCGCACGTCCTCGACCGGAGCCAGAGAGATGGTGTCCACCACGTTCGTTCCCCCCGTGACGCCGACTCGCAGTAGGCGTGCCACGTCGGCATAAGAAGGGGGGGGCGGGCGGAAGAGGAGGCACGCTCTCAAAAGCCACCCACTTCCGTCGCGCCGGCAGGAGCGCACTGCCTTAGAACGATTGGCGTTTTCAGCCATTGCACACGACGATCGAAATACGGCGCTTTCGGGGACGCGCCAGCAATCGCGGGAGTTCTCCGGTCGCCCAATGGCCCCACATTTGTATCTTGCGAACGGACTTGGGCAATCTACCTCGACTGCGGAGTCGGACATCGCGAACTGGGCGTGAGCGGCGGCGCTCGCTCGTCACGGATCGACGCGGCTCGGGGAGACGGACCGACCCGAGGCAAACGCGTACGCTGCGCCCGCGACAAGTGAAGCCAGCGGAAGGAGGAGCGCCATCTGGTGAAACTTGGTCGCGCCCGCAGCGCCGGCGACGGCCCCGCTCGTGAAGGCCGCCGCGATAATTCCGAGCAGGCCAATCCGCGCCACGACCGGTCGCTGCGGTGGCGTCGCCCCGAACGATAGCTTCGGCCGCCAGGCGTCCGAGGCTCGGCCGTGCAGCCACCGGAACCAGCGCGCGCTCTCGATCCCCAGGTCAGTCACCACCCCCGTGAGGTGGGTCGTGCGGATGACCGCGCCGGACAAACGCGTCACGAGGCTGTTCTGGACCCCCATCGCCACGCAGAGCGTGGCGCCCTCGAGAGATCGAATGCGGTCGCCGCCCGCGGTGAACATTGCCAGAAACCCAAAGAGGAGGAAAGCCTCGAGGGCCAGCGAGGTGCCGTATGCGTAGGCCGCGCTGCCGAACACTTCGCTCTCGATAATCATGCTGGCCACGAAGGAACCGCAGAAGAACGCGACGATCATGGCCATGGTACTCGCGGCGGCGGTCCATTCGCGCGACGCGACGTCGTTCGCCAACCTCCCGACGTTGCCGGTGACGTGCGAGGTGAAGGCTCCGATGAGGACGAAGCCCGCCGAGTTGACGAATCCGCCGACGAGCGCCAGGTAGGCGGCCAAAACGGCGTTCTGGCGAGGCGATCGGCTCGGGCCCTGATGCTTGAACAACGGACGCTCGGGGGAAGGTATCGGTTGCCGCGGGCACGGGGACGATGCGCGGCGAGTGATCCGCGCGCCGTCTCCTATTCGGCCTTGGCGTTGGCGGTGGTCGGGAGTTCGGACGTGGCCGCCACCTCGTTCGTCGTTGCGACGGCGAACTGGGACGCCGAACTGAGGACGACGCAGTTTCTGCCGGCGCGCTTCGATTCGTACATGGCAGCGTCGGCGGCCTCCACGAGCGAGCGTGGCATCGGCGTAGCCGCCGAGAACTCCGCGACGCCGAAGGAGGCGGTGATCCCCCGCGTCCCACCCGACGTGAAACGCTTCTCGATGCGCGCGCGGAGCCGCTCCGCGAAGTGCATCGCGTCGTCCGCGGTGGTCTCGCGCAAGAGGACGCAGAACTCCTCGCCGCCGTAGCGATAGGCGGTGTCGGTCGTGCGTACGCAGCCAGCGATGACCTCGGCCACTTCCTGCAGAGCCGTATCGGCTTGCGGATGACCGTGTGAGTCGTTGAACGCCTTGAAATGGTCGACGTCCATCATCACGAAAGCCAGCGGACGTCGATAGCGCGCGCACCGTTTGCACTCGGCATCGAGGTCTTCTTCGAGACGGCGCCGGTTGAAGAGCCGGGTCAGCGCATCCTGCTGGCTTCGCTCCTCGACGACTTCGTGAAGTCGCGCCGATTCGACGGCGGTGGCCGCGTGCGTGGCGAGCATCTCGAGGACCTCGACCTCCTTTACCGTCGCGACGGTCGCCTCGGCGTGGCGCGCTTCCAGCGCGCCTCGCCTCGGCGTGGCGCGCTTCCAGCGCGCCCACGACACGCGCCCCCACGATGAGGGGTACCGCGATCGCCATGACCAGCCCCACGTTGCCGTCGCCGAATCGCACTTGACCGCCGGCGCCCTCGAACGCGATTCGCCCCGACTTCGCCGCGCGCCCCGCGACTCCATGTCCCATCTCGACCGGAGCCTCCGACTGCGCGGCGCTTTCGCCCGCTTCGGAGTTGACGAGGCGCTTCTGCTCGTCGTCCATGAGCCACACGAGCACGCGCTCGTAGCCGCCGACGGCGGCGGTACTCTGCCGCACGGCCCCCACGACGTACGCGAGATTGAGGCTCTCGGAGAACTCGCGACTCGCGTCGAGGATCTGACGCAATTGGATGGAGTGGGCGCGAAGCGCCTGGTCACGGGATTCGCCGATCGTTCGCGCCGCAGCGAGCGCGCCCACCATGTCGTTGAGCCCCTCGCCAAGCTGGCGTAGCTCGCGCGGACCGGCGGGGGCAACCGCCTCCAGAGTTCCGTCGCGAACGCTGCCAATATGGCCCAGCAACGCGGCGACAGGCGTGACTATCGAATCACGTAGCGCACGATGCTGACGAATGGCGAGAAACAATATGGCGATGAAGACTGCGAGCTCGAGGACGACGCGGGCCGCGACCGCTTGCTGGTCCTGCCGAGACAAGACTTCGTTGCGCCGATTGAGGCTCTCGGCGAACTCACGCTCCTCGGTCCGATAGGCGTCGAAGAGTGCCTTGCCTTCGGGCATCGCCGGGGCGATGCTGCCGGGCCGCGTGTCGGCCGCAGCGGCGGCCCATCGCGCGCGCCAGTTCTCTTCGGCCAACCGCGTTCCGAGCATCGATGCGGCCAGTTCGGGGACGGAGCCTACGTACGCGGGGAGGACGTCGTTGGCTCGAGCCAGCCGACTGGCCCCGCTGGTGTAGGCCTCGAGGAAGCGAGCGTCGCGAGTCATCATGTAGCCGCGGAGCCCATTTTCTTCGTCGATCATCGCCGCGTAGGCGGCGCCCTCCGCCGTCACCGCCAGGCGGCTCCGTTCGAGCTCGGGCGTCAGCCAAACCCATGTGACCCCGTACGCGAGCGCCGTCAGCAAGCCCGCCGCGGCAACGAGCGCGCCCAAGAGTATGAACGCCCTGCTGAGCTGCTGCGCAAGCGAGCGATCCTGTGGACGGGGTCTCACGGCGCCAAACCCGCGGCCAAATCGTCTCGCGAGTAGGCCACCATGGCCAAGAAGGCATCGTTGGCCGCCACGATCTTGCCGGAATGCTCGGCCACGATGATCCCGGCGAGCCCGGACTCGCCCAGTCTCCGAAACCGTCCCTCGCTCTCCCGTAGCGCGTCTTCGGCCACGCGGCGTGCTCGACGCTCTTTGCTCTCTCGGAGCTCGCGCGCCACGGCCGGCACCAACCGACTGAGCGTGTTTTTGAGCACGTAGTCGTGCGCTCCCGCGCGCATCGCGTCCACGGCCGTCTCTTCGCCAATCGTGCCCGACACCAGGATGAACGGGATGTCCCGGCCCATGCCCCGCGCATCGGCGAGCGCGGCCGCCCCGTTATAGCCGGGGAGCGCGTAGTCCGAGATGATCACGTCCCAGTCCTTCTCTCGAAGGGCGT
>Ga0302326_10007324_pt1 | contig 24593 bp, 25 predicted proteins | sample Palsa_T0_3_FD_202264 | JGI IMG/M metagenome (GOLD analysis project Ga0302326, IMG submission 202264) | Peat permafrost microbial communities from Stordalen Mire near Abisko, Sweden - Palsa_T0_3 | ecosystem: Environmental > Terrestrial > Soil > Palsa > Peat permafrost | place: Sweden: Abisko... | reverse complement strand
TCCACGTCACGTGGAAGGCGGGCCCAGGCTACATAAGCAACGAATATCACGAGCCGATGCCCTGGGCCGTGTTCTTCATCAACGGGGTGGCATTCCATGGCGGCAGCCTCACCAAGCACTCCCATGGCTGCGTCCACCTGGCTATCGGCAACGCCCGCTACTACCACGACCACCTGCCGGTCGGAGCCGAGGTAGTGGTCTTCTGAGATTCGCGGCATACCGGGACGGCCTGCTGTTCCGGTGAGATCCAAGGGGGAACATGAGGCGCTACGGTCGCGGGTCCCAGGTGGCCGCGGTCCTGATCGTGATCACCGGCGTGGCACTGCTGGCCACCCTGGCCTTCCTGGTGTCCTATCCGGGGGCGCGGCAGATCGCGCTGACGGCGGGGGTTTCCCCGGCCCTGGCCGGGCTCTACCCGGTGATCATCGATGCCGTGCTGGTGGTCGCTTGCGTGGCCGCGCTGGCGCTGCGCGGCGCCGCCTGGTGGCTGCAGCTCTACGCCTGGCTGTCGATGTTCGTGCTGGTCGCCGCCATTGCCGCGGTCAGTGCGGTGCATGCGGCGGGCGTCAGCCTGTCGCACCGGCCCGCCGCGGCCACCATGGCGGCACTGCCCTGGGGGCTGTTCCTGCTCGGCTTCGGGCTGTGCCTGTCGATGCTGCGGCACCTGCGCACGGCGGCTCCGGCGCAGCGCCCGGAGGGTGCGTTGTGGTGGCCGTGGAATCCGGACCCCGACCCCGCCGTCGCAGCGGATACCGCGGGCACGGGGACGGAAATGGCAGCCGGGGAAATGGCGGTTGCGGAGGCCGCGTCGGAGACGCCAAGCCGCGAGCCGAGTCCGGTGGCCGAGGCGCTGACTTCATGGCATACGTAACGGATTGCCCTCCCGTTCCTGCGCCGGGCTGGGAGGCTTGGTTAGAAAGTGGGCAGACCGCATAGGGAAACAGCCTGCCCAGCACAGACGACGGAGGTACCCATGACCACCACCAGCATGGCCGAACTGCCCTCGCTCAAGGGCCAGGAGCTGGGCAGCAGCCCGTGGTTCGAGGTCACCCAGGATCGGGTGAACACCTTCGCGGAGGCTACCGACGACCGCCAGTGGATCCATCTCGACGTGGAGCGGGCGAAGAAGGAGAGCCCGTTCGGGGGTCCGGTCGCCCACGGCTACCTCACCCTCTCGCTGCTCATCCCCTTGTGGTCGCACGTACTCACCGTCGTCGACGCGGCCGCGGTCGTCAACTACGGCCTGAACAAGGTCCGTTTCCCTGCGCCGGTACCCGTCGGCGGCAGGATCCGGCTGACCGCGACCCTGACCGACGTGACGGAAGTCACCGGCGGCCTGCAGGTCACGGCGAGCGCCGTCATCGAGCTCGAAGGCAGCGGTAAGCCCGCCTGCGTGGCGGAGCCCATCTTCCGCTTCCAAGCCCCGAAGGAGCCGTAGCTGCCCCGAAGGAGCCGTAGCTGCCCCGCAGGCTCGGTCAGCTGCGACGTGCCCGTGAGCGTCCTGACCATCGCATCCCTCAGGTAGTTTTCTGCAGGTCGGCCAAGGATCCTGGCTGAAGCGCTCGTCGTCCATCAGCCTGGGCCGACCCAGCCTGAGCGCCGGGCGCGGCCGCAGGTGCCGGTCCGCGTTGGAGCGGCGGCTCGCAATTCTGCGCGGCGCCGAGAACGGAGGCCGCGCCCAGCTCGTGATAGGCCTCGAACTCAGCCGCGTCATACAACTGCTCCAGCGTGCTGTCGCATGGGAAGGTCGGGTGACTTCTCGCGTAGGCCAGAACGTCCCATGGCGCGCCATCCCACCAGCCGAGCTTGCACACCCAGATCTGGCCCTGCTGCGGCAGACCGGATTCCGGTTGTGGCCTGGTGAAGGTGCCGTGCACCCAGGGATGGATAACCTGGCCGGAAGCCAGGCCAGGTCCCCGCATGGTGGTCGGGTTCAGCTCGATGGCTACTCCGGCATCGACCCGGGCCAAGGCGATGGCGCCGCCGAGCGTGGACCACGTGTCCGCCTTGTCGCCGGATGCGTCGAGCACCACGATCCGGTCGGCACCTCGGTGCAGCGCCTCGACCAGCCCGAGGTTGTCATAATGGCCCCCGTCCGTCGCATACATCCAGGTGTCGCGGTAACTCAGTTTCCCGGCCGCCTCGGCCCACAGCAGTCCCAGCGTCGGTTGCATCACCCGGTACCAGAGGGCGCCGGCCCGCAGTTGGTTGACCCTGAGGTCGAGTACATAGGCCCAGAGCCGGCTCTCCCGCTGACGGTTCGTTTCCTGCCGACGATCCCAGAGGGGATGCGGCGACAAGTACCAGAGCAGCAAGAACAGCGGCCGGTAAGCCCACCATCGGTCGGTGCGGTCGTTGGCCTGATCGGCTTGCCGTAGCAGCCGCTTGACCTGCTTACGCCGGTTGTGCTTCTCGGCCTTCTCGAGCGGGGAAGGGGCGGGCTCCCCCAGCAGCTCGCGTGCGTCGTGGACCACACTCGGATGCGGCAGCCACACGCCGAGACAGACGTTGGTGAAAGTGAACAGGATGCGGTAGGCGTGCCGGGTAGCGGATCCCATCAGCGGCGAGATGGCAGCTCCGCTGATCGCGGACACGTCGAACAGGGTGCACCGGCGCTTACCCACGAGAGCCTCGTAGTCCGAGGTCCGGGCCTGCGCGGATTCCTTCGTCAGGCCCCGCTCGCGGCGCAGCGTCACATGGTCGGCGTCAAAAGCGATGCAGAAGCCATCTTGTCCCGGTGGTACCTCGCGCGCGGCGTTGATGTTGGCGGTGCCGCAGATCACCAGGCCCGGTTCATCCGCGGCGCCGGAGGAGTCCCGCAGCTCGGAAAGACAGGTCGCAGAGGCCTGGTTGAACAGCAAGCGTGCCTGTACCGGGTCTTGCTCCGCTGCCGCCTGCCGGGTCACAGCGAAGGCGTCAGCCAGCCGCCACCGGTAGAAATCGTGCATCGACAGGCGGTTGACGTTGACGCCGATACGCGCAAATACCATGACCGCCAGGGCCGCGATCACCGGCCAGAGCTGGGCCGTGCTGAATCCCGCCCGGACTCCGTTGCTCGTCCACAACACGGCCAAGACAAGACCGCCAAGGACGATCACGGCGCTGGCCACCCACGGCGTCAGCCGCTGGCGGATCCAGCCGGCCAGCTGGGCAGGCAGGCCGGGCTGCGAGGCTGACTGACCCTTGGCCGCGCCGGCCATGGCATTCCACTTGGCCAGGCCGGCCTGGCAGTACTTGGCCACCGCGGCCACCGCACTGATCAGGCCCGCCAGCGCCGCCAGTGACCAGGTTGGCCTGGCGCCGAAACCAAGGAAGTGCGCGATCGTGCCCGCCGGCCCGTTGCTGCGGGTTAGCCACGAGATCAGCGGCGGAACCGCGAGCATGGCCACAGCCAGGCCAGCGGTCAGGACGGCGGCCGAGCTCACGCCCTTGGCCCGGTTGGTCCCGCGGTCGCGGTCGTCCGGCTTCAGCCACGCCCACCACGGTGCGGAAGTGCGGCGAATGCCGTACGGATGGAGCGTCAGCCACCAGAACACAAACAGCAACAGCGTGATCCCGGCCATGATCACCGACGGCAGCCACCACCCCGGGGCGGTCACGGTAGCGCGGATAGCGTACTTCCCGGACGGGACAGCCACGCCCTGCCAGCGCAGCAGCCACCCCCACGCATGCGCTAGCGCGTACACCGGGGCGAGCGCGAGCACGAAGGTGACGATCGCCCCGAGCAGCAGGGACAGGACACCAACCAGGACCACCGCCCCATTGGGCGCGATGTACCGGGTATCAAGGCGAAGGTTGCGCTCCTCGGGAGTACCGGAAGCGTAGGCGGGCTCGGTATCCGGATTCTCCTTGGCAGGAGAAAGGCCGTGCGCCACGAGCGCACGGGAGGCGGCGATATAGCTCCCGCCGGACACGCCCAGGATCCATTGAGCCCTCGCCAACAGGCCGCCGTCCTGCTGCAGGCTCTGCAGGGCGCCCAAGCAATAAGAGGCGGAACGGATGCCGCCACCCGAGCAGCAGACCGCCCACTTTTCTTCGGCGGCCGTTCCCTCTGCTAGGGCCGCGCCCGCCTGCTTAGGCACCAGTGCCGCCGGGTCATGGCCGGGCTGATGGCCGTTTTCCTGCTGCGATGTCATACCGTCTGCCTCCCCTGGTGACTCGGGCGCTCATGTGTTACAGAGCGATCGAGAACCTGCTTGATACACGCCGACGGTGCCCGCAGGCAGGCAGCATCCGGGGAAGCGAGATCGGCGGCCAGCGGTGATGTCTACTTAACGGCTAGCGGTTATGTCTACTTGATGAGCGGGTCACGGGGGAGGCCGAGGATCCGCTCGGCTATCTGGTTCCGCTTGATCTCCGAGGTGCCGCCGCCGATCGACATGGCCCGGTTCATCAGCACGAGCGTGGCCGCCATCGCGCCCTCGCCGTCCAGGAACGCCGCGTCCGGCCCCGCGAGTTCGGCCATGATCGCGGCCGTCTCGTGGCCGATCTCGGACAGCAGCAGCTTGGCGATGTTGCCCTCCGGCCCCGGACCGCCGCCTGCCACCGCGCGGTAGGCGCTGCGCTGGTTCAGCACGCCCATCGCCTGGGTGCGGGAGATCTGCCTGCCGACCCGCCCGGGCCCGCCGGCCAGCCGCTCCGGGTGCGCGTCGAGCGCGACGATGAACGCCTTGCCCGGCATCGCCATAATGCCGCCGTCGCCGCCGCCGATGCTGACGCTCTCGTTGCCGAGCGTCGCGCGCGCCACGGTCCAGCCGGCATCGACCGGTCCGACGACGTCGGCGTCGGGGACGAATACGTCGTCGAAGAAGACCTCGTTGAAATCTGAGTTCCCGGTCGGCATCTTCAGCGGCCGGACGGTGACGCCGGGGGCGTGCATGTCGATCACCATCGTGGTGATGCCCTCGTGCTTAGGCGCGTCCGGGTTCGTCCGCACCGTAGCCAGGCCAAAGCTGGCCTGGTGCGCGCCGCTGGTCCAGACTTTCTGGCCGTTGATCCGCCAGCCTCCCTCGACCCTGGTCGCTCTCGTCCTGATGCCCGCCGCGTCGGACCCGGCGCCTGGTTCGCTGAACAGCTGGCACCAGGTCACGTCCTGGTTAAGCGCCGGGCGGACCCAGCGTGCTACCTGGTCCGGGCGGCCGTGCTGGATCAGGGTCAGGATGACCCAGCCGGTGATGCCGTAACGGGGCTGCTTGATCCCGGCCGCGGCGAACTCCTGCTCGATCACCAGCTGCTCGAGGGCGGACGCGTCCCGGCCCCACGGCTCCGGCCAGTGCGGAATCGCGTAGCCGGTCTCGATCAGCGCCTGCTTCCTGGCCTCGCCGGTCAGGTCGCGCAGCCGGGCGACGTCGGGCCTGACCGCGGCCCGGATCGGTTCCGCCTCGGCAGGCAGGTCGATCACGGCCGCCCGGCGCACGCCGCGGCGGACCAGATCGGTCACCTCGATCGCCGGCTGCTCGGCGTCCACCACCGCGGCGATCGCCGCGGCCCGGCGCAGGTACAGGTGCGCGTCGTGCTCCCAGGTGAACCCGATCCCGCCATGAACCTGGATGTTCAGGCTGGCGTTGCTGACCGCGGTCGGCCCGGCCAGGGCCGCCGCGATCGCCGCGGTGTAACTGAGCTGATCACCGCCGCCGATCCCGGCCCGGCCCGCATCCCAGCTGGCGGCCGCCGTCACCTCGGCCGCCACCAGCATGTTCGCGCAATGGTGCTTGACCGCCTGGAACGTCGCGATCGGGCGGCCGAACTGCTGGCGAACCTTCGCGTACTCGGCCGCGAGCTCGGTGGTCTGGCTGGCGACGCCGGCCGCCTCGGCCGCGAACACCGCCCGGGCCACCGCGGTCAGCAGCCCGCGCGCGCCCGGCAGCACCGTCGCTGGCGCTGCGTCAAGCCTGACCCTGGCCGCGGGCCGGCTCGGGTCCAGGTTGGCGGGCACCTCGGCCTGAACGCCGCCGACCGACTTCTCGATCACCAGCACGTCCTCACCCGCCGGGACCAGCAGCACGTCCGCTAGGTGGCCGCTGATCACGACGCCGGCCTTCCCGGTCGCGGCGCCGTCGGCGAGCCGCACCTCGCCGCCCAGGGCGACCGCGCCGATCACGCTGCCGTCTGCCAGCCCAGGCAGCAGCCGTTTGCGCAGCTCACCTGGCCCGGCAGCGGTCAGCACAGCGCTGGTCACCACGGTCGGAACGAACGGCCCTGGTGCGAGGTACCGGCCCATCTGCTCGGCCACGACCAGCGTCTCGAGCAGCCCGAAGCCCGAGCCGCCGTGCTCTTCGGATATGTGCAGCCCGAGCAGGCCCAGACCGCTCAGCTCGCCCCAGAAGGCCGGCCGCGCGTCCGCCTCGGCCGTCAGCAGGTGGCGGGCTGCCGCACGGGACTGATGCCTGGTCAGCAAGCCGGCCACGGTCTGCGCGAGGGCACGGTGCTCTTCGGCGATGGCGATCGGCATGGTCAGCCGATCCGGAGCGGAAGCGCACGCGGCCCGCGGATCTGGCCCGCGGACCAGGTCACCGCGCCGGGGTCGTCGAGGGTGAACGCCGGAATCCGGTCGAGCCACACCTCCAGGGCGACCCGAAGCTCCATCCGCGCCAGGTGCGAACCCACGCAGCGGTGGATGCCCAGGCCGAAGGCGGCATGCCGGTTGACCTCACGGTCGATGACGACCTCAGCCGCCCGGTCGAACTGCGCCGGGTCACGGTTCGCCGCCGGGAACGACAGCAGGATCCAGTCCTCGGCCTTCATGTCGACGCCGTGCCAGTGCATGTCCTGCTTGACCAGCCGCGCCATCGTGACCGGCGCGTAGACCCGGAGGAACTCCTCTATCGCGGTCGGCAGCAGCCAGGGTTCGGCGACGAGGCGGTCGCGGTCGCCGGGAGTCTTGGCTAGATGCCACAATGACGCGCCGATGGCGCTCCAGCTCGTGTCGATACCGGCGATGAGCAGCAGCGCCATCGCGCCGGTGACCACGGACGGGTCGAGCTTGCGGCCGTAGAGCTCGGCGTCGATCAGGTACGTGGTGAGGTCGTCCCGCGGTTGGTCCAGGTGGTCGTGGACCTGCGCGAGCAGGTAGTCGAACAGCCGTGAGACCCGCTCGATGCGCTCATCCGGCGGCAGGTTGATGCCTTCGAGCAAATCCTCGACAAACTCACGGAACTGCGGCCCGTCCTCCGGGGGGAAGCCGAGCATGTCGGCGATGACCCGGATCGGGATGTGCTGGGCGTAGTCATGGGCCGCGTCCACCACATCGCGCCCTTCGAACGAGTCGATGAGCGAGTGGCAGAACGCCCTAGTCGCCGGTTCGCACCTGGCGACGACCTTCTTGGTGAACGCGGGCAGCAGCAGCTTGCGGGCGTCGTGGTGAAACGGCGGGTCCGAGGAGATCGGCGGCGAGCCCCCGATCGGCGCCAGCTCGCGGGGTGGCCGGAAGTTGCTCAGGATGATCGACCGCGACGAGAAGCGATCGGTGTCGTACGCGATCGCCGCGACGTCTTCGTAGCGTGTCGGCAGCCATGCACCGCCGAACCGCTCGGTGCGGGCGATCGGGCAGCGCTGCCGCAGGTCGTCCTGGATCAGGTAGGGATCGGCGGACCACTCCGGCTCGAGGTGGGAGAAGTCGGTCGCCCAGTCAGCGACCGGGCCGGTGATGATCTCGCTGCGGGTGCCGAGTATCTCGTCTTCGCCCGTCTCGGGAGTCTCCTGGGTAAAGCGGTCATCGACGGCCATGTCACCCCTCCTCGAGCAGCTCGACGGCGTGTTCGGGGCAGTTGAGGACGGCCAGGCGGGCGTCGCGCTCCGCCTCCGGCGGCACGGCGCCGTCGGACAGGACCCGCCCGTAACCCTCGTCGTCGTCTCCGAACAGGCCGGGCGCGAGGTCGTAGCAGCGGCCGTGCCCTTGGCAGAGCCCGGGATTGATCTGCGCCTTCACTGTGCTGCTCCTAGTGAGTCTGGGCTGTCCGGCGAGTCAGTGACCGCGTTCGCCGACGTAGTCGCCATTTTATTGGTCAACACCGGGCCAGCGGCTCCGGCCGTACCGGATCGCCGCGTGCTGGCTAGGCCAGCACGCCGTCAACCCGGGCACCGTCCTAGCGCCGACTGAGTGCGTCTGGGTTCTCCGCAAGCATCTCCGTTTCCGGCATCTCGCCGTCACGGGCGAGGGCCGGGCGTGATGCGTTGCGGGATCGGTGCATGGTGATGACGACCGAGGCGAGGACGAGGGCAGCGCCGAGTCCTTCACGCCAGCTGAACTGCTCGCCGAGGAACATGATCCCGGCCAGCACGGCGACGACGGGGTTGACGTAGGCGTAGGTAGAGACGGTGGTCACGGGAAGATGGGACAGTGCGTAGCCGTAGGCGGTGAAGGCAAGGATCGAGCCGGGACCGATGAGGTAGGCCAGGGCGATCCAGGACGTGGCCGGAACCGAGGACCACTGGATGCGGGAGAACTCCCCGGTACCGGCGCCCACCGCCAGCAGCACCACGCCGCCGGCGAGCATCTCGATGGCGGCGGCGAGCATCGCATGGCTCGGCACGGCGAGCCGGTGACTCAAGACGGACCCGAAACCCCAGGCGGCCGCCGCGCCGAGCACGATGATCACGCCCGAGATGCGGCCCGACGCCGTGCCGTCGCCGACCAGGATGATCACCCCGCCGAGTCCTACGGCAAGGGCCAGGGCGGAGCGCAAGGTGACGCGCTGATGCCGGACCGGCCAGGCGAAGACGATCATCCAGAGCGGCACCGTAGCCACCAGAACGGCAGCGAAGCCGGAGGGCAGCGTCTTCTCCCCGATGGTCACCCCGCCGTTGCCCGCGAACAGCAGCAGGATGCCGATGACGGCTCCGGCGAACCAGTCCCTGGCACCTGGCTTTGTTCTGTCCTGGGCCGGTCCGCGACTGCGGGTCGTCGCCCGCAGGGCGATGGGGTAGAGCAGCGCGCCTGCTATAACGTACCTGGTGCCGGCGAACAACAGCGGCGGCAGGTGTCCGACCCCGACGCGGATGGCCAGGTAGGTCGATCCCCACACCAGGTAGACGACTCCCAGCGCGATCCAGCTCAGGACTGGTCTGCGGGTATCGACTGCGGTGCCGTTGTTAGCCATGTTCCCATCTTCGACCCGCCAGGCTGGCGGCACGAGTGGCAGAATCGACAACTTAAGGTAGATTACTGCCATGCACCGGATTGCCATCCCCGTCACACCGGGCTTGCAGATGTTCGAGCTGGCCATCCCGTGCGAGGTCTTCGAACCCGGCCGGGAGGACTTCCCGGTGCCCTGGTGGTACGAGCTGCAGTTGTGCGCCGTCCAGGACGGTCCGGTCCGGACCGCCGAGGGTCTGCTCTTCGACAGTTCGCTCGGGCTGGATGAGCTGAGCCAGGCGGACACGGTCATCATTCCTGGCTGCGCCGACAGGCAGACCGATCCGCCTGAAGCACTGCTGCAGGCCCTGCGCGCCGCCTACGACCGCGGTGCGCGGATCGCCTCCATCTGCACCGGCGCCTTCATCCTCGCCGCCGCCGGGCTGCTTGATGGCCGCACGGTTACCACCCACTGGATGCACGCTAGCGAGCTCACCCAGCGGTGGCCGGCCGTCCGGGTCGAGCCCAACGTGCTCTACATCGACGATGGCCAGATTCTTACCTCGGCCGGATCAGCAGCCGGGCTGGACCTGTGCCTGCACATCGTCAGTAATGACCACGGCACCAGGATCGCGAACGCTCTCGCCCGCCGGCTCGTCATCCCACCGCACCGAGAAGGCGGGCAGGCCCAGTACATCGAGCAGCCGCTGCCTGCCAGCGGCACCGAGGGTCTCGGCTCATCGCTGGACTGGGCCAGGGAGCACCTCGAACTGCCGCTGACTGTCGAGGACCTCGCCCGCCAGGCCATGATGAGCCCTCGCACCTACGCCAGGCGATTCCGCGAGACGACCGGTACCACGCCGCTGCAATGGCTGTGCGCCGCGCGAGTCCGCCGCGCGCAAGACCTGCTCGAGAACACTGACGACACCATCGAGCGCATCGCCGCCTTGTGCGGCTTCGGATCCGCGCACCAGCTGCGCACGCACTTCAGCCGGATCAACCGGGTGACCCCGCACGCGTACCAGCGAAACTTCCGGTCCCGCGCCGCAGCTTGAGACCGCGACCCGGCGCCACGGCCTGGCGAACCTGGTCAGTCGCCGTGGCTGTCCTGCTTTCTCCAGGCGGCCGTCGGCGGCGGTGCGGCATCGACGGCGGCGGCGAGTTCGGCGGCTCGGTCGGCGCCGATGACGGGGGTCAGCCAGGCCCGGAGCCGGCCCGCGTCCGGTGTGGCTATCCGCTGGGTGCCGTAGAGGTCTTCGGTTCCGCCGGGACCGGGCAGCAGGATCTTCCACGTGGCCGGCTCGTCCGCTACCGCGGTGTAGGTCAGCACACACGACAACCCGGCGCCTTCGTCGAGCGCGTACCGGGTCTGGTGGCCCGCGTGAGTTCTCTCAACGGTCAACTCTTGCCTCCGATCTGGGTGGGGGATGCCGGCCCCTGCGCGCGGACCCAGGCCGGGTCCCGCTTTCCTAGTGTGTAGGTCGCCGCGGCGCCGAGGATGATCACCACCAGGGCGATGACGAGCGGGTCATAGGCCTGGGCGTGGCGGATCAGAACGGCGCCGATGAAAGCGCCCGCGAGCATGGTAACTACCGAGAGCAGGCGACGGCCCGCCTTGGACCCGCTGCCGCCGGCCAGGGTGCTGTCGGCGGCGATCCCGGTGATGGTGAGGGTCAGCACGGTGGTGGTCAGGTCGGGGACCGCGATCTTGCGGGCGGAGGCGTTCTGGATGCCCATGGCGATGCCGAGGACCGCGATGAGACCGTAGCGGTATCCGGCCGTCACCGGGCTGCCGCTAGCGGCGAGGACGACGGAGACGGCCAGGAAGAAGGCCTGGAGCACGGCGGCGGAGCTGTGCAGGCGGCCTCGGTGGTCACGGTACCGTGAGCCGAGGATGCCGCCGAACAGGGCTCCGAGGGCAAACGATGCCACGGCGGCCAGGGATGCGAGCACCGAGAATCCCGGGACGCCGGCCAGGGCGAAACCTAGGAATACGACATTCCCGGTCATGTTGGCGACGAAGACGTGTCCCAGGACCAGGTAGCTGAACGCGTCGACCAGACCCGTGACCAGCGTCATGCTGAGCAGCAGCGGTGGCAGCGGGCCATGCCTGCCGTCGCGATCCGGGATGATCGTGTCGCGGATATCCGCGAGGAAAGCTGTGCTCATCGGGCCGTCCTCCTTGTCGCGTGCGGCAGATAGGCCGCTGTTCCTGCTCGCCCTCTCAGGATCACGCGCCGCAGCCATCTTGTCCAACGATTGATATCGCTGAGCATCATCGAAGCTATTGATGGCAGCTGAGCGAGGACTTAGCCTGGATCCGTGGAGATCCGTGACCTGGACTACTTCCTCGCCTGCTGCAAGGCGGGGAGCTTCACCGCCGCCGCCCGCGAAGTCCACATCGTCCAGTCGGCCATGTCCAGCGCGATCGCCCGCCTCGAGCATGATCTCGGTGTGCCCCTGTTCGACAGGTCCGTCACCCCGGTCGCCGTCACCGAGCAAGGAGCGGTCTTGCGGGCCGCTGCCCAGCGCATACTCGATGCCGTGCAGGCGGCTCGCGACGATGTCGCGGCAGTCTCCGGCCAGGTCCGCGGCACCGTCATCCTAGGATGCACCCTCAGCACGGGCCCGCTCGACCTCGCTGCCGTCCTCGCTGAACTCCGTGACCGCTACCCAGACGTCATCATCAAGCTGCGCCAGTCGCTGACCGGGTCGGCGGGAAACCTGCGAGCGGTCTTGGACGGCTCGATGGACATCGCGCTCACCGCCGGCGCTGCCCAGCCGGGAACGGGCCACCCGGAAACCGGCCAGCCAGGAACCGCGCAGCCGGGAACCGGCCAGCCGGGAACCGGCCACCCGAGAACGGTCGAGGCGGGAACGGGCCAGGCTGGAACGGGCCAGCCAGGACCCGGCCAGTTGCCGCGCGGGGTCATCCTCAGCCCGCTGGTCAGCGAGGCGCTGGTCTTCGTCTGCCCGGCAGATCACCCGCTGAGCCACCGACCGAGCGTGACGGTGGCGGACCTGGCGGACGAGACAATCCTGCGGTTCCCGCCCGGGTGGAGCGTCCGGGACACCGTCGACCGCGTCCTCGGCGCCGTCCCGTCGGCCATCGAGATTGCCGACTACACCCTGATGCTCAAGCTCGTCCAGGGACATTTCGGCACCACCCTGATGCCGGCGTCCGCCATCCAAGCCGGGCCCACCGGCCCGCGGGCCGTGCCGGTCGACGATGCCCGGCTGCGCTGGAACCTGTCCGCTGCCGTCAGCGCCAGCCGGTCGCCCACCGCCGCCACGACCGCCGTGCTCCGTGCGCTCAGCCAGGCCGCGCTGTCCGTCGCCAACTCCAGCCGCGAGCCGTAACGAGCACGCGGTTCAGCGGGGCGGGGCGGGCAGCCGGACGGACACGGTGGTGCCTCGGCCTGGCGCGCTGGTCAGCTGCAGCGTCCCGCCGAGCGCCTCGGCCCGTTCCCGCAGGCCGGCTAGCCCCGAGCCGCGCGGGTCGGCGCCACCCACGCCGTCGTCCCGCACTGAGAGGCTCAGTACGCCCCGGTCGGCTTCGGCGGAGATCTCGACCATCGCGGCCTTGGCGTGTTTCGCGACGTTCGCCAGCGCCTCCGAGACGATGTAGTACGCGCCGATCTCGACCTGGTCTGGCAGCCGACCCGCTACCTTCAGATTGAGGTTCACCGGGACGGGCGAGCGCCGGGCGAGGGCCTTCAGCGCGGGCTCCAGACCTCGCTCGGACAGGACCGCCGGGTGGATCCCGTGGGCGATCTCCCGCACGTCCTGCAGGGCGCTCATCAGGCCGTCGGCCACCCGCGTGAGCTCCCACTTCAGGTCCGCCTCACCGGGCGAGACCGACATCTCGGCCACCCGCAGCTGCAGGCCGAGGGTCACGAGCCGCTGCTGCAGCCCGTCGTGCAGGTCGCGCTCGATCCGCCGCCTGGTGTCGTCGACGGCCGCGATGACGCGGGCCCGGGCGGCGGCTTGCTCGCTGACGCGGGCCAATTCCACCCTGGACCGGACGCCCAGCTTGCGGAACACGTGCCGCAGGTGCGACCGGACGGCTTGCTGGGAAAGCAGCATCCGATCCGCCACCGCCCGGCTGGTGAGGCCCTGGGCGGCCAGGTGAGCCACGGTCCGTTCCGTATCAGTCAAATTGAGCCAGTCGCCAGGCTCCGGGCTACGCGGGTTCGTGCCTTCCCGGAGGCGCTGGCCGATCTCCCGGGCGGTGCGCTTGGCGAACGGGAGCAGCATCGGGCTGAAGTCCTCGGCGGCGCAGGTCAGGTCGATCACGCCGATCAGCTGCCCGGCTCCATCGGTGACCGGGGTGGCCGCGCACGCCATCGGGCTCAGGGCATCGGCGAAATGCTCGGCTCCGGTCACCACCGCCGGACCCTGCTGCGTGATCGCGGTGCCGATCGCGTTGGTCCCGATCAGGTCCTCGCCGTACAGGAAACCGGGCGCGAGCTCGATATGGTCCAGCCGGTTCAGGATGCCGGTGTCGGCCGCTCTCCGGTCGACGACCTGGCCGCGCGCGTCGGTGAGCAGGAGCCCGACGCCGGTACCTTCGAGCTCGCCGGCCAGCTGGTCCAGGATCGGGGTCGCGGCCCAGCGCAGCGGCCCGTCGGCGTCCAGGTCTGGCTGGTAGGGCACCTCGAAGTGGTCGGGACGGAGCCCGGCGACCAGGCATCGTTCCCATGACGTCAAGATGTCCTGGCGGACTGCGCTGGGGCCGCCGGTTGGGACGTGCAGAATCATGACACCGCCTGACTCGGTACTCCGCGCAGTTTAATCAGCGCAGGTGGACTCGTACCAGCTAGCAGGCATCCGGCGGGTCCGGGTAGCGGCGATGCGCCGGCCCGGCCCGGGCCGGCATACTGGGGGTGACGGCCTGGGTCCTCGCCGCCGGCGGGGCGGGCCGCGGCAGGTAAGGAGCCGTTATGGCTGGGGAGAATGGCAGCGACGCCCGCGCGACCGTGGCGGTGATCGGCGCCGGCATCATGGGTTCGGCGATGGCGCGCAACCTGGTGGCCGCGGGCCTGACCACGCGGGTGTGGGACAGGTCGCCCGCGGCGACCGGCCCGCTGGGTGACGCGGGCGCGGTCGTGGCGCCGTCGGCGCGAGCCGCGGTGCAGGACGCGGACGTGGTGATCACGATGCTGCCCACCGCCGATGTGGTGGAGTCGGTGATCTTCGACGACGGTGTGGCCGACGCGTTCGCGGACGGATGCGTGTGGGCGCAGATGGGCACGATCGGCGTCGAGGCGACCCGGCGGATCGGCGACCGGCTGGCCGCGCAGCGGCCTGGGGTCACCTTCGTGGACGCTCCGGTGTCGGGCAGCAAGGGACCGGCCGAACAGGGTCAGCTGCTGATCCTGGCGTCGGGCCCCGCCGCGGCGGCTGACCAGTTGCGCCCGGTGTTCGACATCCTCGGCCGCAAGACCGTGTGGCTGGGTGAGGCCGGGCAGGGCAGCGTGGTCAAGCTGGTCGTCAACGCCTACATGTCGATCCTCATCGAGGGCGTGGCCGAGACGATGGAGCTCGCTGATCGTCTCGGCATCGGTCACCAGGAGCTCGCCGAGGCCATCGAGGGCGGCCCGCTGGACGCGCCGATCGCCGACGCCAAGCTGCACAAGATGGACCGGGGTGATTATGCCGCGGAGTTCCCGCTGGAGTGGGCGCTGAAGGACGTGGACCTCGCGATCAGCGCCGCAGGCGACCAGACGCCGCCGCTGTTGGCCGCGCTCTCGGGCCAGTGGCATGCCGCCGTCGCCGCCGGGCACGGCCGCCAGGACATCAGCGCCGCCCGGCTGGCCCTGGCCAGTCCAAGCCGGGCAAGGTAGAGCACTCAGGCGCCGCCGATCGAGCGCTTGGAGGCCGCGGGCGACAAACCGGACGCCGGCTGGCCGCCGGTCACGGCGTGTAGCCGAGGATCCGGCTGATCGCCTGCGCCGACAGCTCCGGCTTGACCAGGAATCCGGCCGCCGGGCTCTCGGCGATCAGCTCCGCGTAGTCGCTTTCGGCGCGCGCCGAGATCAAGATCACTTCGGCGCGGCCGGCCTGCGCGTCCTGGGCCAGGAGCCGGGCCAGGTCAAAGCCGCTCTCGTGGCCGAGCCCGATGTCGACGAGGATGACGTCCGGCCGCAGCGCGCGGGCCTGCCGGAGCGCCTCGGCGCTGCTGACGGCCACGCCCAGCACCGTCACGCCTTCTCGCTGCAGCAGATCGCTCGCCGCCTTGAGGAAGGCGTCGCTGTCATCTACCAGCAGGCACCGTATCGACACGCGATCATGCTGCCAGGTACACGGTGCCGCTGCATTACGGCTAGCAGGAATTCCCGCGGCGGCCGGCAGGGGCGGTCGGCCGTGGCCGTTGGCTGGTTCTTTCAGCGGGTTTCGAGGAACCTGAGGACGGCCAGCACCCGCCGGTGCTCGGTTTCGCTCTCCGGCAGGTCAAGCTTGGTCAAGATAGCCCGGACATGCTTTTCCACCGTGCCCTCGGTGACAAAGATCCGCCGGGCGATCCCCGCGTTCGACGCCCCCTCCGCCATCAACGCCAGCACCTCCCGCTCCCGCGGCGACAGCACATCCAGCGGATCCCGCCGCCGCCGCGCCCGGATCAGCTCCTGCACCAGCGACGGATCCACCACCGACCCCCCCGCCGCGACCCGCCCCACCGTCTCGATGAACTGCGCCACATCGGTCACCCGGCTCTTCAGCAGGTACCCCGTCCCCTGCCCCCCCGCCAGCAGCTCCATCGCCTCCTCCACCTCCACATGAGCCGACAGCACCATAATCGCCGTCCCCGGCAGCTCCGCCCGGATCACCCGCGCCGCCTGCAACCCCTCCGTCGCCTGCCCCGGCGGCATCCGGATATCAATGATCGCCACCTCCGGCCGCACCGACCGGACCAGCGCCACCAACTCCGGCCCGCTCCCCGCCTGCCCCGCCACCTCAAACCCCGACCGCGCCAGCAAACTCGCCAGCCCCTCCCGCAACAGCACATCATCATCAGCCAGCACCACCCGGCACCCAGCCCGGCCCGGCACCGCTTCCGCTGCTCCTGGAGGTGTCACCACCCCCCGATTATCGACCACCAGCACCCGCCCGCGGCAGGCTCTGCGCACATCTCCGGCCGCGATTCGGCTACCTGCCCGCGGCAATCAGGGAACTCCAGCCAGCACCTACAGACAGGCAGTACGGCGACGGCTAGTGTTTAAGGCCGGAGGAGGCATCGTCGAAGGAGGTCTACATGGCACCCAGTCCCCACGCCACCGGTGACAACGAGGCGGGTGGCTCTGATCTGTTCGGGCACGAAGCAAGCGACACCGACGAACTCGGGCACGAACTAGGCGACACCGACGAACTCGGGCATGAAGCAGGCGACACCGACGAACTCGGGCACGAACTAGGCGACACCGACGAACTTGGGCATGAAGCAGGCGACACCGACCTATTCCGGCCCAAGCCAAGCTGAGCTGTGCGGAGTGTGGCGCGGGCGCCGGCGAGCTATTTTGCGGCCTAGCACTTCCCGGTCGCGCCGGAGAACGCGACGATAGCGCTGTTGCCCGCTTCGAGCTGCGGCACGGCACCGCTCAAGTCGCCTCCCGCAATAGCCGTTCCGGCCGCCGCGTAGTCGACGGTGAGGATTTTCCACGAGCCTGGGTCGACGGGAGGAAGCGGTAGCGCGGCGGCGGCGATGGCATCTGAGGCGAGTATGCGGCCGGCCTTCGCGACCCCGGGCAGGTTGTTAGCGCTGCCGTCCGCCGACAAGGCCCCGGTGTCCGCGTACAGCGCCGTCACCGACGCGGCTCCGCGCTTGTCCCAAGTCGTCTGCTCGGAGCATGCGATCCGAGCGGAATCGGCCGCGGCCGCGGCGGCCGCGGCGGAATCCTTCGAGGCGGCCGCGGTGGCTGGGGCGGCGGCCGGGCTCGGGGCATGATGCAGCACGTTTGCGCAGCCGGTAAGAGCGGCGACGGCAAGGACCGGTCCGGCCAGGGTGACGACGATCAGGCGCTTCATCGCATCCTCCCAAGACCCGGTGGCGGCCTCGCGGGGAGCGACCGATCCCTGTCTACGCGGCTGTTACGCACAGTGTAGATGTGATTACTTAATGTACCATAACCGTGACCAGGCCTCGGCCGCGGGGTTGCCCGACTCGCCCGGCTCGCGGATGGGAAGATGGAGGCGCATGCGACCGCGTGTCAGCGTGCTGCTGATCAGGGAATGACGTGGCTTGAACAGGTCACGAGCGGGATCAGCGCGGGTCGGTGAACCGGGGCGGGCGCTTGTCGAACTCCGCGCCGACCGCCTCGACCTGGTTCGGGCTGCCGATGAGGGCGTCGATCTCCTTCTGCTCGGCGGCGAAGCCCGTCTCCAGGTCCACCCTGCCCGCCAGGTCCAGGAGCCGTTTGGACGCCCGGATGGCGTGCGGGCTGCGGCCGGCGATCCTGCGGGCCAGCTCGAAGGCGGCCTGGCGCGGATCGGCATCGACCCTGGTCGCCAGGCCCAGCGCCACGGCCTCCTCGCCGCGCACGACTCGGCCGGAGAAGGTTAGCTCCTTGGCCACGTCCCGGCCGACGAGCTCAGGGAGCAGCTGCGTACCTGTCATATCGGGTACCAGGCCCCACCTGATCTCCAGCACCGACATCCTCGCGTCCGGCGCGACGATCCGGATGTCGGCGCCGAGCGCGAGCTGCAGGCCACCGCCGAGCGCATTCCCGGTGATGGCCGCGATGACCGGGACGGGAATCTCGGTCCAGACGTAGGCCGCGCGCTGGCCGGTCGCCTGGGCCGGCCCACGGCTAGCGGGCAGGTCGACCTGGGCGCTGAGACGATTGCCGTTCCGCATCGCCTGAAACATGCCGAAGTCCAGGCCCGCACAGAAGTCCGGCCCGTCACCTGAGAGCACGACGGCACGGACGCCGGGTTCGGACTTGAGCCGCTCGCCCGCTGTGACCAGGCCGGCGAACATCGCCGCGTCCAGGGCGTTGCGCTTGTCCGGCCGGGCCAGCCGGACGTCGGCCACCCCGTCCGTGATCTCCACTGTGACCCGCTGTTCGGCCATGACCGCTCCTTTCCCTGCGTCCTTGCTCAGGAGTCTGCCCCGGCGGGATCGCGGACGGAAGAGGCACACCGGCCGAGGTGATCAACATTGTGGTCGGGCGGCTCCGTAACTGGGTGCTGGCGGGGGTTACCCCGGAGCGGTGGGCGGCGGCCTGAAAGCTAGGCAGAGCACGAGGAGACGGCGGAGCATCCGCCCGACTTGACACACGCCACGTTACGGTGCTCATGCCGCAGTCTCCGGCGTAGCCGTCCAAGTGCCATTCTGACCATCGCTGGGGAAATCATAGGTTCCGGATATGTCGCCGGACGGCTCACGCACGGTGCCGGTAAAGTCTGCTCCAGCCTCCGTCTTAAACGTAAGTGCGTCACCCGTAAGCTCCCCGGACAGGCTGCTAGTTCCGTAAAGAGGCGGATTCACTGTCAGCAGGCCGCTGACAGCACCTGCAGCATTCACGGACATATTCGTAAGGGACCCTGTAGAAGTTATTGCGTAGGTGAGGTTGTCATAGGCAACCGAGTACGACGAAGCCAGCACGCAGTCAGCGGACGATAGCTGGGCGCTGCCCAGTTTCCACTCGTTGCCCAAGAACTTCTTCTTGAATCCGAACGCGTCAACGAAGGTGTCGAACTTAGCGTCCGCCAAGACGCTGCCCTTCCAGCAAACTGTTCCGGTTGCCGTAGTCCCGTTTACCGTACCGGTAATGGTTGGACCGAGGTCACCTTCCACGCCGACTGCTCCGCCGACAGTCTCGATGACGGCATGCAGGTCAAGAGCCATCTTCACGGTTCCGCTGCCTCTGAAAACGACACCAGTGCCGTTGACAAACGAATTCGCGCCTTCGATGAACCCAGTACTGCCAACGGTGAAGCCAACCTTTATGGACGGATGCCAGGTAAAATCCGCACCGATCTTGCCAGTCACGACGAAGTTCATCATTGGCGTGATCTTCAGGATCAGTCCAGTATCAGCGATAGGAAACTTCTCCGTAGGCAGGTCCGCCTGGCATGTCGCGGCTCCCGCGAAAGCCAGGCTCAGGCCGAAGCTCGGTGCCGCGCTGAGCGCGAATTCCAGTTTCGACTCTTTCTTATTCCACGTACCGCTCGCACTCGCACCTGGCGGACCGACGCTCACAGTAGCCGAAGCGCCATCCAGCTCGCTGCACGTTCCAGTCTGCTTAGAAACGCTAGGAGCGCTGTGAAGTGCCGCAGTATGCGGGATAACTGCCGCGGCCGCCGCACCGGCGCTGACAGGCATGGCCATAGCCACCGTGACCGCGAGCGCGCCCAATGCGGCCAGGATGATTTTCTTCACGTTCCCCCCTAATCCTACCTACCCCGTACATTGGAATAAGATGGCCCATCGCATGTGAATACGGCAGGCCACGACCCAGCCCGCAAATATGGGTCGCGGCTAGCAAGGCTAGCGTAGCGATCGGGACCCAGGTCAGCATTTGCGCGCCCGGCTCGTTTCACATCGCGAGAACTTATCAGTCGGGGGCGGAGAAAGACCATGGGCATGGCTTTATAGGGATGGGCTGAGATGTTCCGCCAGATTTCGGGAAGAATGAACTACGCCTTTCAATGAAGGCGTAGTTCACGAATGTAAAGGATTTGGATTGGTAGTAGCCAGGTAGCTCATCATGGAGGTCAGCATCCCCAGCGCTCCGGTTGTGGTCGTGGAGACGCTGCGGCGCTCACCTGGCTCACCTCCTCGGGCATTACACGGGTCGGTGGGCGTCGAATAAACTCGCGGTGGCCAGATGACGTCCTGGCGCGGAAGCCATGCTTCCCGGACCGACGTGCGCCGTGGCTGATGGCTCCTTCTCAGCTTCCGAACGGAAATGGAGTCTTGCGCGTGCCGAAGCCGTCACCGGACAGTGCCGGGCTGCCTGGCGCCGGCGCGGCCGCGGCCGCCGGGACGGCCGGGACAGGCCGGGACGGCGTCCGTGCGCGGCGGCTGCCGCAGGTCGACCGGCGGGAAGTCGCCGCGATCTTCGCTGGCGGCGCGCTCGGCACGCTGGCGCGGGCGGGGCTGGCCGAGTCTTTCCCGCAGCCGGCTACGGCCTGGCCGTGGCCCACGTTCGGGGTCAACATCGCGGCCGCGTTCCTGCTCGGCTACTTCGTCACTCGGCTCGCCGAACGCCTGCCGCTGTCCAGCTACCGGCGGCCGCTGCTTGGCACCGGGCTGTGCGGGGGACTTTCCACCTTCTCCACGATGCAGGTGGAGATCCTCAACATGCTCGACGCCCACGCCTGGGGCCTGGCGGCCGGCTACGCGGCGGCCAGCGTGGCCGCCGGTTTCGCGGCGATTCAGGTGGCTAGCGCGATGGTCCGGCGGGTTCGGGTCCGGGTCCGGGTGCGGTGATGAACGTTTTGATCTGGGTGGGTGTCATGCTGATCGGCGGGACGGGCTCGGTGGTCCGGTTTCTGGCCGACGGCCTGGTGGGCTCCGCCGCGGACCGTGATTTCCCGTTCGGCACCCTGGCCGTCAACGTGTCCGGCGCGGTGATCCTGGGTCTGATCACCGGGCTGGCCCTCGGCCATGAGCAGGCGCTGCTGGCCGGCACCGCCGCCGTAGGCTCGTACACGACGTTCTCGACCTGGATGCTGGAAACCCAGCGGCTGACCGAGGAACGCCAGTACCGGATGGCGGCGGTCAACGTGATCGCCAGCCTCGCGCTCGGCATCGCCGCCGCGGCGCTGGGCCGCCTGCTCGGAGGACAGCTGTGACGGCCGACTGCCTCAAGCTCACCAGCTACTTCGGCGAACGGCACCGAAGCGAGGGCGCCTTCACCGCGGACGCCCTGATCGAGTTGTACGGGCGGCACGAGATCGCGGTCAGCATCCTGCTGCGCGGTACCGAGGGCTTCGGGCTCAAGCACCACCTGCGCACCGACCGCTCCCTGACCCTGTCCGAGGACCTTCCGCTGATCGCGATCGCCGTCGACACCCGGTCCCGGATCGAGGCCGTTCTCCCGCAGACCGTCCAGCTCAACCGCACCGGACTGGTCACCTTGGAGCGAGCCCGGCTGCTGACCAGTGTCACCCGCCCCAGCTGGTCGCCCGAGGACCTGTACGAGGCGACCAAGCTGACCATCTACCTCGGCCGCCAGGAACGCGCCGGCCGGGTCCCGGCCTTCGTCGCGGTCTGCGACCTGCTGCATCGCCGCGGCCTCGACGGCGCCACCGCGCTGCTCGGCGTCGACGGCACCGCGCACGGCCGCCGGGAACGGGCCGCCTTCTTCGGCCGGAACGCCGAGGTGCCGATGATGGTCATCGCCGTCGGCACCGGGGACCGGATCCGCGGCGTCCTGCCCGAGCTCGGCCCGCTGCTGCAGCGCCCGCTGCTGACCCTCGAACGGGTCCGCATCTGCAAACGGGACGGCCGGCTCCTGGCCACTCCCGCGGCCCTGCCGAGCGCCGATGACCATGGCATGGCGCTGTGGCACAAGCTCATGGTGTACACCTCCGAGGCGGCCCAGCACCAGGGCCAGCCGGTCCACCGGGCCATCGTCCGCCGGCTGCGCTCGGCCGGGCTCAGCGGCGCCACCACCCAGCGCGGCATCTGGGGCTTCCACGGCGACCACGCGCCGCACGGCGACCGGCTGCTCCAACTGGGCCGCCACGTCCCCGCCGTCACGATCGTCATCGACACCCCGGACCGCATTTCCGCGGCGTTTTCCGTGATCGACGAGCTCACCAGTGAACGCGGGCTCGTCACCAGCGAGACCGTCCCCGCCATGCGGGCCAGCGCCGGCCGCCGCCAGCGCGGCGGAACGCGGCTCGCCACCCATCATCTTCCCGAGGGCGACTGACGATCCCGTTGGCGCGGAACGACGGCACGCCAGGGCAGGACTACGCTTGTGCTCTAGGGCATCCCATCCGGGAATGACTGTGCGCACCTGCAATGCCGCGGAAAGGTAGGCGGGCATGTTCGAGGCAGGCGATATCCGAGAATGGCGGGGCCACGACGTTGTTGACCCTGACGATCACAAGATCGGGGAGCTAGAGGCCGTCTACGTCGACACGAGCACAGACCTGCCGGCGTTCGGCACCGTCAGGGTCGGGATACCTACCCGGCATCGGCTCGTGTTCGTTCCCCTGGCTCAGGCGACCGTCGGTCCGGGATACCTCAAGGTCGCTTACGACCGGAAGCAAGTGAAGGATGCTCCCTCGATCGGCACCGACGGCGAGCTGCCGGCGGCCGACGAAGCGGCCGTCTTCCAGCACTACGGCCTGACCTATCAGCCAGGCGCCAGCGGTGAGCGGCAACTGGCCCGCCGCTGATACCTGCGACTGAGCGGAGCATCAGATGCTTGCCTTGTTCCTCCTCCTCGTGATCGTGGCGATGGTGCTCGGCATCCTGGGTGTCGTCGTCAAGGGCCTGCTGTACCTGCTGATCATCGGCATTGTCGTGTTCCTCGGTGCCCTTCTCCTGGGTGTCCTGCGAATGCGGCGGCGGCCCCGGAAATCTCCGGCCCGGTAATCCCTCGCCAATCTCCGCTACGCTCAGAACGGTCATGACACATACCGCCCTGGTGACCGGGGGCGCGAGCGGGCTCGGCGCGGCGTGCGCCGCCCGGCTGCGCGCCGAAGGCCTCGCCGTGACCACGCTGGACGTCAGCGATCGGGCCGACGTCGTCGCCGACGTGACCGACGAGGCGACGCTGCGCCTGGTGGCCGCCCAGATCGGCCCCGTCGACGTGCTCATCAACTCGGCCGGCATCGTGGGCGCGAACAAGCCGCTGCTGGAGACGACCGGGGAAGAGTGGCGCCGCGTCCTCGACGTGAACGTACTGGGCACGGTGAACACCATGCGGACCTTCGTGCCCGGCATGCGCGAACGGGGCTGGGGACGGGTGGTGAACTTCGCCAGCATGGCCGGCAAGGACGGCAACCCGAACCAGTCGCCCTACTCGGCGTCCAAGGCCGCCGTGATCGCCCTGACCAAGTCGGCGGGCAAGGAACTGGCCATGACCGGGGTACTGGTCAACGCCATCGCCCCGGCCGTCATCGCCACCCCGATGAACGACAGCACGGCACCGGACGTGCTCGCCTACATCACCAGCCTGATCCCGATGAAGCGCGTCGGCCGGCCGGAGGAGGTCGCCGAGCTTGTCGCGTTTCTGAGTTCGGACCGGGTGAGCTTTTCCACCGGCGCCGTCTACGACATCAGCGGCGGCCGCGCCACCTACTAGTGCTACCGGAGGTCGCGAAGGCTCCGGCCACTTGCGCCCCTCTCTCCTCATCCGCACCATTACGGCACGACCAGCGCCCCTGCCTGCGCACGAGAGCAAGCCGGTCTGTGCATGGTTGTGACAACCTACACAGAGGAGTGTGCAGGCTGTCACAACCATACGTAGGTAGTGCTACCCGCCGACCACCTCGACCGTAGGCACCTCGCTGACAGGGCGAGGTGGGCTGCCGGAGCTAGCCGGGCTGGCGGACCGAGCTGGGCTGGCCGGGCTTACGGAGCCGGCTGGGCTGGCGGACGGAGCCGGGCGGCGGATGGTGCGGGTGGTGAGCAGGATCGCGGCCACGACCGCGGCGCTGGCGAAGAAGGCGATGATGAGCACCAGCCCATGCTGGTAGGTCGCTATCGGGTCTGACCGGTCCACGTGGGCCAGGATGGCGACCAGCCCGGCCACGCCGAGGACCGTGCCGACCTGGCGACCCATGTTCAAGATCCCGCTGCCGGTGCCGAAACGGTCCGGCGGCAGCGACGCACTGCCCGCCGCGAGCAGCGACGGGATCGTCAGGCCCACGCCCGCTCCGCCCAGCAGCTGGGCCGGCAGCAGGTGCGTCAGGTACGCCGGATGGGCCTGCAGCCGGCTCAGCCACAGCAGCATCGCCGCCGCGTTGACCAGGCATCCGAGCACCGCGACCCGGCCCGGCCCGCCGAGCCGGGCGGCCAGCCGCGGGGCGACCAGCCGCGCGAACGGCAGCACCATGAGCGGCCCGGGCCCGATGGCCAGGCCTGCCCGGACGGCTGAGTAGTGCCATTCCCCGGTGAGGAACTCCACCGAGTTCAGCACGAACGCGCCGAACCCGGCGTAGTACAGGATCGACACGGCGAACGCGCCGCTGAAGGTGCGGGACCGGAGCAGCCCGAGCTCGATCACCGGTGAATGGTGCCGCCTCGAGCGCGCGACCATGGCCGCGCCGCAAGCCAGCGAGGCGATCAGCAGGGCGATGAAGCCGGCCGAGCCCCAGCCCCAGTTCGGCGCCTTGACCAGGGCCAGGGCGACCAGGCCCACGGCGGCCGCGAGCAGCGCGGCGCCGAGCAGGTCCGGCCGGCCCCGGACGTGCTCATCCTTGCTTTCCGGGACGACCCGGGCGGCCAGCAGGACCGCGGCCAGGCCGACCGGCAGGTTGATCCAGAACACCCAGCGCCAGCTGATCTGCACCAGGCTCCCGCCGATGACCGGGCCGAGCGCGGCGCCGAGCGCGGCCA
>Ga0302326_10007323_pt1 | contig 24594 bp, 21 predicted proteins | sample Palsa_T0_3_FD_202264 | JGI IMG/M metagenome (GOLD analysis project Ga0302326, IMG submission 202264) | Peat permafrost microbial communities from Stordalen Mire near Abisko, Sweden - Palsa_T0_3 | ecosystem: Environmental > Terrestrial > Soil > Palsa > Peat permafrost | place: Sweden: Abisko... | reverse complement strand
CTTGAGGGCGGCGGCAGCGATGACGCCCTCGGGCGTCCCGCCGACACCGAAGAGCACATCGGCGCCGGAGTCGGGCCACGCGGTGGAGATGGCGCCGGCTACGTCTCCGTCGGTGATCAGCCGAACCCGCGCCCCCGACGCCCGCACCTCGGCGATCAGGTCAGCGTGACGGGGGCGGTCGAGGATCACTGCGGTCAGATCACGGACAGCCTCGCCCTTGGCCTTGGCGATGGCGTCGAGGTTGTCGGTCGGCGACCGGGTGATGTCGATCACGTCGACAGCCTCGGGCCCCACGGCGATCTTCTCCATGTAGACGCAGGGCCCCGGATTGAACATCGTGCCGCGCTCACTCACGGCGATCACGGCCAGAGCATTGCCCCGGCCGAGCGCCGTCAAGGTGGTGCCATCGATCGGGTCGACGGCGATATCGGTCGCCGGCGGCTCGCCTGTGCCGATCCGCTCCCCGTTGAACAGCATCGGGGCCTCATCCTTCTCACCTTCGCCGATGACCACGATCCCGTCCATGGCGACCGTGGCGAGGACGGTGCGCATGGCGTCCACGGCCGCTCCGTCAGCGCCTTCCTTGTCGCCACGGCCCATCCAGCGGGCCGCGGCAAGCGCGGCCGCCTCTGTGACGCGAACCAACTCCATGGCGAGGTTGCGGTCAGGCGCCGCCCCTTTGGCTGAACTGGTCATGAGACGCCGACCCTACCCACTTTTCGGCCTGCCTCGTGCGCTCCTCTACGCTTCGGCCGTGCTTCTGGCCGAGTTGGAGGTCCGGCACTCGCGGCCGATCGCACCGACCCGCCGGCTGGCGCTGGGCCAGCTCTACCTGCCGACCGACCCGGCGCCCGGATTCGGGGGCCTGCTGTTGGCCGGCCTTGTCGGCGGTTTCGCGCCGCAGCTCGACGACGAGTTCCGCGACCGACTCGATGTCTTGCTCGACGATGTGGAGCGGAGTCGGCGGATCGTCCAACCGCGCCTCCGCTACCGGTTTCAGTCCGACACCGTCGGCCTGGACCACAGTCGCCACAAGCTGGTGGGGGATGGCGAGAAGCTCACGTTGGAGATTGACGACCACGCCAACGGTCTGCCGCAGATCCTCGGCGCCGTCTACGCCGCCGGCCAGCTCACGCGGGCCGCTCGACCCGGAGTGTTCCGCCTGATGCGGCGGGCCACGCGTTGGCAAGGGGCTGTTGACGACGGCCTGATCGGGTTCCTCACCGGCGAGTCACCGCGCTCGGCCGGGGAGGCAGACGAAGGTTGGGCGCTTGCCGTGCTCGGGTTTTCGCCGGGCAACGAACCCAGCCGTAGCGAGATCAACCGACGTTTTCGCGACCTCATCCGCGACGCCCATCCCGACCACGGAGGTGCCGTCGAAGATGCCGGGAAGCGGATCTTGGACCTCACGGAGGCCAAGCGCACCCTGCTGGGCGTGGGCTGAGGGATGGCAAAGCCCTTGTCAGGCGTTGGCCTTCTGCTGGCGCCAGGCGCGGGCGCCGACCGCAACCAGTCGAGCCTCGTTGCTGTCGACGCCGCCGTCTCAGACATCGGGGCGAAGGTCGTGCGCATGGACTTCCCGTACCGGCAGGCCGGCCGGCGAGCACCTGACCGAGAGCCGGTGCTGTTGGGCGCCGTGCGAGCCGAGGCAGCCGGACTGGCCGAGAGGGCGAAGCTGTCGCCGGCCCAGCTCGTGCTCGGAGGCCGGTCGATGGGCGGGCGAATCTGCTCGATGGCCGTCGCCGAGGGGCTGCCCGCTCTCGGGCTGGCCTTGGTGAGCTATCCCCTCCATCCGCCTGGTCGACCCGACCGACTCCGCACGGCCCACCTGCCGGCCCTCAAGGTGCCTTGCCTCTTTGTCTCCGGCACCAGGGATGCCTTCGGCACGCCGACGGAGTTGGAGGCGGCGACGGCGACGATCCCCGGCCCCGTCACCCACGTCTGGTTGGAAGGCAAAGATCACAGTTTGCGTGGCGCGGACCGCCAGGTGAGCGAAGCAATCGTCGCGTGGATGACCGCGCTGGTCGGCTGAGGAAGCGGCCCGCCCGCTGGCGGCCGGCCGCTGGTCCGTTGCCGGCGACGGCCGCGCCTAGCTGCTGCGGCGGCGAAACAGGCGGAAGCGGCGGCGGGACGCCCCTGCCAGTGCCATCTCGGGAGGAGCGACCGTCTCGTCCGGGGTGGGGACCAGGCCACTCAGGTCGGTAGGCACAGCCAGTCGAGCCGGGTCTGACGGGTCGTCAGGAGTGGGAGCCGGCGTGGGCGCGACGGGCGGCACCGCGCTCTGCCGAATCGTCTCGGCTTGATGTTGCGCGTGCAGGATCGCCGCATCGGCCGCTTCTTGTGCGGAGGCCCGTATGGCGGCGAACTCGTTCTCGATCCCACTACGGAGGGCTGTCGCTTCCTCGATCGCGACTCGACGGGTCTCGGCCGTCTCCCTCACGGCCCGAGCCACGATGGCTTCGGCCTCGGCTTCGGCGTCGGCGATCAGCGTCGCGGCGCGAGCCTCCCCATCCCGGAGCCGTTGGGCCGATGCTTCTGCCTCAGCGGCACGGATTGTTGCCCCGTCGCGCCGGGCCGACTCGACCAGTTCATCTCCCTTGGTACGGGCCACATTCAACAGCGCGGCCGACGTTGTCTCGGCCTCCGCAATGATGCGCTGCGACTCGGCCGTCAACTCCTGGTCGGCCTGGGCCCGCCGCCTGACGATCTCATCGTCGGCCTCGCGGAGCAGTCGCTCCCGCTCCCGGTCGCCCTGGGCCAGAGCGTCGGCGAGCGCTCGGCGTCCCTCGACGCGCAGTCGCTGGGCCTCGTCCTGGCCTAGCTCGACGAGGCGCTGATGCTCTGCCGCCGCCTCTTCGCGTAGCGCGGCGCCGGCGGCCGTGGCTGCGCTCACCAACTCCGCGGCGCGGGCCGTCGCTGTCTCGAGAGCCTCGTCGGCCTCGGCCAGCAGCTCGGCGCGGAGTCGACGGGCGTCGCCCACAATCCTGGCTGCCTCTGTCGCCGCGGCCGAGGTGGTGGCCGCCGCTTCGGCTTCGGCCTCTGCCAGCCACTGAGCCGCCGTCGCTTCGGCTTCTGCGAGCCAGTCGGCGATGGTGACCTCAGCTTCGGCCAGCCATTCGACCACGGTGGCCTCGGCCTCTACGGCTTGGCGAGTCCGCAGCAACGCCGCTTCCTGGTCCAACATCGCCGACTCGCGGGCGGCCGCAACCTGAAGCTGGTCGCAGGACCGTTGGACGCTCTCGACGCGATCTCGCAACAGCAAATCGGTGTCGGCACTCAAACGCTCAACGTGATCGCGGGCTTCATCCAGGAGGCGGGTGGCCGCCTCCTCGGCTTCTGCTTTGACGACGGCTGCCATCGCTTCGACGTCGCTGAGGATGGCCTCAGCGGCAGCTACCGCCTCGGCGCGGATGGCATCGGCGTCCGATAATCGGCGATCCGCCTCGACCCACAAGTCGCGGACGCGGGCCTCCGCGTCGGCGAGGATCTGCTGTGCCTTGCCCTCTGCCGCCTGGGCCTCTGCCGTGGCGTCGGCCTGGCGCTGGGCGAGGCCGGCCAGAGCCGCCTCAGCCGCTTCGATCTGGGACTTCTGGGCGGCTGCTTCCTGCTCGAGGGCGCCGATCTCCTCGCGGATCCGGCCTTCGAGCGCCATGAGCCCCGCCTCTGACGCGGGTCCGCGCTCGCGTAGCTCGGCCCGGAGGGACTCGATCAGGGCCGTTGCGGTGTCGTAGTCCTTGCGGAGGTCGGCGTTGATGGCACGCTGCTCGTCCGCCGCGCGGTAAGCCTCATCGGCGTCGAGGGTCTCGACGGACCCGACGGACCCGACCTCCAGACCACCGAGGTCTACAGCGCTGGACTGGCGCAGCGCGGCGAGCTCCAAGGTCACGAACTCGCGCTCGGACCGCAGGTGCGCCAACTGGTCCTGGGCCACCTCGTCCGATTGGGCGAGAAGGTTGAGCTCGACGATGAGGTCGGCTTGGCGAGCCTCCAACCGTTGGAGAGTGGCGGCTGTCTCCGCTTGCTGGCTCTGCAACTGCGCGAGAGCCGCCCGGCCCGAGGCCAACTCCTCACCGGCGGCGCCGCTCACCGAGTCGGTGCTCACGTCGGCGGTGCTCACGTCGGCGACGCTCACGGAGTCGCCGAGCTCGGCCAGGCGCTGGGCCGCCTGCCGGTTGGCGGCGGCGAGGACTTGTCGCGCCTCGTCCTCGGCCTCCTGGCGCAGCCGCGCGATTTGATCGTGCGCGGCGGCTGCCGCTCGTCGGCGTTGGACGTCAGCGAGGGCGAGCACTTCGTCGGTCAGTCGAGCTCGGATGGCCGCGGCTTCCTGCGACGCCTCGTCGATCAGTCGAGCCCGCTCCGCGGCGGCGTCGGCCCAGACCTGTCGAGCGGCCTCGGCTCGAAGGCGTGCAGACTCGGACCTGAGCACCTCCTGCGGGCCATCCATCTCTCGCTCACGGAGAAGGTTGGCCAGCGCGCTCGGTGTGCCCGCCGCCCCTCCGCCGCCAGAGCCGGCCCCGCCGGCCGCCCCGCCGGCCCCGGCTCGGGCCTCGGCGAGTGCCTCCCGCGCTGCCTCGTAGCGAGCCCATGCTCGATCGATGTCGGCAGCACGCTCCCGGAGCTGTCCCGCGAGATCATCGGGCTTCGCCACGCCGCCGTCCCCGTCCTGCGAATCAGGCGATGTCATCCCTCGCCACGATATCGAAAGGGCCCCTCGCCGATCATCAACCGTCTCTCTCGAGCGGCCCGATGATCGGGGCATCCCCCGGATTGAGGTCTTCGAGAGACCGGTTGGCCGTCTCGGGGAATGCAAAAATGATGAGCAGGACGAGGGCCGCAGGACCGACAGCGACGATGGCAAAAGCCGGGCCAAAGCTACCGAGTCGCTCCTCCAGTACGCCCACGCCGAGTAGGCCGATGACGGCCCCGACCCGACCGGCCGCGGTCAGCACTCCATTGGCTATTCCTCGCCGGTCCGTGCCGAAAAGCTCCGGCCCGTAGACGGTGATCGCCGGTGTCACCGCCGCGCCCGTCACGGCGGCGATGGTGGCGGCGACCCACATCGACCAGCCGTTGATCGAGAAGGCGATGACCCCAAACAGCGAGACGCCGGTGACGGCGACGATCCCCACTCGGCGGCGACCACGGGTGTCGGCGAGACGCCCGCCCACCACGATCCCGATGGCTCCAGGCAAGACGGTGAGCACGGTGAAGATGGCGATCCTCGTCGGTGAGAAATGGCGCTCGCGCCGGAGGTACTCATTCTGGAACTCGCTGGCTGGTGTGACGAACATCATCAGGCAGAAGTAGGCGGCCGACAGCAGCAGTAGCCGCGAGCGTCCGATCGCTCGGCGTGCCGCGCCCGCCCCCCCAAGACCTCCCCCGCCGCCCGCGTGCCCAAGATCGGGCGGCGCGTTGCGGCTGAGGGTGTAGCGCTTGCTCTCCTGCAGACGGCGCCCCACCACGAGGACAAGGCCAAGCCAGAGAAGGGACCCCGCGTAGAGGAGTCGCCACGCTCGGATGCCGAGGCCGGCGATGGGGAGGGCGAAGACGCAGACGCCGGCCCCGACGGCCGCCGCCATGGCCACGACGCCCATGGCCCAGGCCCGAGCACCCTTGGGCATCGCCTCGGCGATCAGGACGGACGACGAGATGGTCGCAGCCGTGACGAAGCCACGGGCGAGGACCTGGCTGGCGGCCAGCCATGCCAGGGACGGGGCGACGGCGCCGAGCGCGCTCAGGGCACACCCCATGGCACCGCCGCCGAGGGCGATCAATCGGCGTCCCTTGCGGTCGGCGAGAGCGACGAGTCCGAGGGAGATGATGACGTCGCCGCGGACCACGGCCAGCGCCACGCCTTCGGCAGCCGTACCGGCGTGGAACTCCTGGGCTGAATACGTCACGGTCTGGGTGAGCAGCGTGCCGAGGTAGCCGAGGACGACGGACAGGGTGAGCAGGGCGCCGACCTCTTGCCAGGCATCAGCGTCAAGCACCGCGGGCGGTCCCCACCATGGGGGTCGCGACTCGGGAGCGACTCGTCCCAGCTCGCGTCGTGTCGGCAGAGCGACAAGCCAGCCGAGGAAGGGCACGGCCAGCTCGTAGTCGACCGTCTGGGTGACGCGGGCGACTCCGTCTGACGGCGGCTCGACCTCCACGACTCGGGAGTAGCGGCCGACCGGTCCGCGTCGAGAGCTGAACGCGCCCCGCCCGTCGGGGCCGGCTTCCTCGACCAACCCGGTCCGGGCGCACAGGATGCCGGCAACGTCGGCCTCGGCGACGTCCTCTGTCCGAACGATTCGGGTCACCGCGCCCCCAGGGTCACGAGACGACGAACGATGCAGCCATCACGCCCACGCCGACGATCCACCCGCGGGAAGCATGGTCGCGCATCGGCTGGCGAGCATACTGACGGCCGTGGACCGCTTTGTTGTGCGACCGGCCGGCGAACTGTCGGGCCGCGTCGTTGTGCAGGGTGCCAAAAACTCTGCGCTCAAGCTCATGGCCGCCACCCTGTTGGCCGAGGGCGAGTACGCGCTGCGCAACGTGCCGCGCATCACCGACGTCGAGACCATGGCTGAGCTGTTGGTGTCGATGGGCGTGGGTGTGGCCCGCGGGCCCGACGGCGTGGTGCGCGTCCACCGCGGGGCCGACTGCAATCCGGAGGCGCGGTACGAGCTCGTCGAGCGCATGCGAGCCTCGATCGTGGTCCTCGGGCCGCTGCTCGCCCGCTTTGGTCGTGCCTGCGTGGCGATGCCCGGCGGCGATGACTTCGGGTCCCGGCCCATCGACTTCCACCTCCACGGACTCGAGGCCCTCGGGGCGAGCATCGACGTCAGCCACGGGATCATCGAGGCGCGTGCCGACCTGCTCCGCGGCACACGGATCGTGCTGGACTTCCCAAGCGTCGGTGCCACCGAAAACCTTCTTCTGGCCGCCGTGCTCGCCAAAGGAACGACCGTCCTCGACAACGCGGCGCGCGAGCCGGAGATCGCCGATCTTGCTGCCTTCCTCAACCGCATGGGCGCCGGCGTGGAGGGGGCCGGCACATCGACGATCGTCATCGATGGTGTTGAGGAGTTGCATCCTGCCGACCACGACGTCATTCCCGATCGACTCGAGGCGGCGACCTACCTGGTGGCCGTCGGCGTCGCCGGGGGTGAGGTCACGCTGGAAGGCGCCCGCCCCGACCACATGGACATGCTCCTCCACAAGCTGAGCGAGATGGGACTTCAGGTGTCGACGACCTCCGACGGCATCTGGGCCGGCCGGTCGCTCGCCCACCCGCTCCAAGCGACGGACGTCGCCACGCTTCCCTATCCCGGTGTTGCGACCGATTACAAGCCGCTCCTGGTAACCCTCCTCGCCGTCTCCGAGGGGGTGGGCCTCGTCACCGAAAATCTGTTTGGCGGCAACCGCTATGCCTACGTCGCCGAGCTCGTGAGGATGGGGGCCGACATCACCATCGCCGAGCATCACGCCATCGTCCGTGGGGTCGGTCGCCTTTCGGGTGCCCCGGTCAAGGCCCCCGACATCCGCGCCGGCGCCGCGCTCGTGGTGGCGGGGTTGGCCGCCGACGGCGAGACGGTCGTGTCGGGCGCACACCATCTCGATCGCGGCTACGAGGACATGGCGGCCAAGTTGGTCGGCATCGGCGCTGACGTTCACCGCTCGTAAGGACTTGGAGAATATGGCCGTCCGGACGCGCGATCCCGACGTGCTGGCATCGGCCGTCCTCGATGGAGACCGCACCGCCCTTCCCCGACTTTTGTCCGTCGTGGAGGGCGGCGGCGAAGCGGCCCGCGCCGTCGGCCGCCGCGTCTATACGCAGACCAAAGGTGGCTACACCGTTGGCATCACCGGCCCACCCGGCGCCGGGAAGTCGACGCTCACCGACCGCTTGATCGGCTCGCTGCGCGGCGGCGGGGCCGAGGTTGCCGTGCTGGCCGTGGACCCGTCTTCCCCCTACAGCGGGGGTGCTCTGCTGGGCGATCGGGTGCGCATGATGGACCACGCGCTCGATCCCGGGGTGTTCGTCAGATCGATGGCCACGCGTGGTCATCTCGGTGGTCTGGCCCTCGCCGTGCCTGAGGCCGTCCGGGTGCTCGACGCCGCTGGGTTCCCGACGGTCCTCGTGGAGACGGTCGGTGTCGGTCAGTCGGAGGTCGAGATCGCCGGGGCGGCCGACACGACCATGGTCGTCCTCACGCCCGGGGCCGGCGACGGGGTGCAGGCCAGCAAAGCCGGTCTGCTCGAGGTGGCCGACATCTTCGTCATCAACAAAGCCGACCATCCGCAGGTCGCCGAGCTCGAGCGAGATCTGTCGTTCATGATGGACCTCGCCACGTGGCCCAACGGATGGCGACCCCCGATCGTGCGAACGATCGCCGTGAAAGGTGACGGCGTCGGGGATGTACTCGCCGCCATCGAGGCGCATCGTGCTCACCTGTCCGGCGGGACTGGTCCTTCTGGTCTGTCGTTGTTGGAGGAGCGCCGAGCAGCCCGGGCCCTGAGCGAGCTCCGTCGGGTCCTCGCTGCGCTCCTCGACCGGCACGTGAAGGACGCGGTCGGCGAGTCCCGCTATCAGCAGCTGATGGATGAGGTGGCGGCCCGCCGGGTCGATCCGTGGACGGCGGCCGACGAGATCCTGCGCGGGGTGACCGGCAGCGGGCGCGACCGCTAGGTCCCCGATAGGGTCGCCGGCCGTGGCCGATGACCTCCCCCTCGTAACCCTCGAGCGTCGCGATGACGGTGTCGCGATCATCCGACTCGATCGCCCGAAGGCCAACGCCCTGTCCGTCGCCTTGCTCGCCCAACTGGAGGAGGCAGCCGGTGCTCTGACCGCGGACCCGCCCGGCGCGGTCGTCGTGTGGGGAGGTGACCGAATGTTCGCGGCGGGTGCCGATATCACCGAGTTCGGAGGCACCGAGGATGCCGTGCGAATCGGCGGCTCGTTCCGGCGAGCGCTCGATGCCGTCGCGGCCATCCCCCGCGCCACCATCGCCGCCATCAACGGGTTCGCCCTCGGCGGAGGATGCGAGCTGGCTCTGGCGTGTGACTTCCGGGTGATGGCCGACAACGCCCGTGTCGGTCAACCCGAGATCCTGCTCGGGATCATCCCTGGCGGCGGCGGGACCCAGCGCCTGCCCCGACTGGTCGGCACCGCCCGGGCCAAGGATCTCATCCTCACCGGTCGCCAAGTCCAGGCCGACGAGGCGTTGCGGATCGGCCTGGCCGACCGCGTCGTGCCCGCGGCCGAGGTGCTCGAGTTCGCCCTCGCCTGGGCAGCGGCGCTGGCGGCCGGTCCGCTCCAAGCCCACGCCCTCGCCAAGCGGGCCATCGATGAAGGCATGGATGGCGCCCTCGCCGACGGCCTCGGACTCGAGCAGACCCTTTTTGTCGAGGTCTTCGCCACCGAGGACGCCGCGTCGGGTGTCCAGTCATTTCTGCGTGACGGACCGGGGAAGGCGGCCTTTCGCGGTCGATAGCCGACGGTGACTAGTCAGGTCGGCGTCGTCTTCGCGGGCTCGTTTTGCCGCTCATTGCCCCGCTCCTTGCCCCCTCCGAGCAGCGGTTTTGGCGGTATGCGGCCTTTGATCCAAGACTTTTCAAAGTTTCTTGCCCCGGGGCGTGACTAGTCATTCTTCCTCTGGTATCCATGCCGGCATGGCCGAACTCACCCTTGTACCTGACCTCGCTCTCGACCACCCCAGGAGCCGTCTTCGCACCTCGATGTGCGTCGCCGTCGCCGCTATCGCCATCCTCAACCTCGCCGATCTGATCACGACCCACGCCGCCCTCGCACTGTCGGGCGGGATGGAGAGCAACCCGCTGTCTGCACTACTGATCTCCACTGGCATGGTCGGCGTAATCAAGGCCGCGGTCATCGTGGCCCTGATCATTCGCATCCCGCGCCAGCGGCCGACCGTCGGGCTGCACGCGATCCTCTGGTTCGTCGCCGGGTTTTACGGATTGACCGTGCTGAGCAACCTGCTCGTCATCCAGCGGCTGAGCTAAATCCGCCCGCGGTCAGACGTCTGCGCCGACGCGCAACTCGTCGGCCGCCGTCTCCGGCGGGCAGATGTTGATCGGCACTCCGGTGCCCAATTCGAAGCCGGCCTGCGTCGTGACCTTGGGCAGCAGGTGGACGTGCCAATGAAACTCGCCTTCCGTGCGGAAGGGTGCGGCGTGGAACACGACGTTGTAGGCGACGTCGCCGAGTCGCTCCCGCAGGCCACCGAGCGCAGTGCGTATCGCTCGGGCCACTCCGGCCAGATCGGACGGCGTGGCGTTTTGCAGGTGCCGATGGTGGGCCCGGGGGATCACGAGCATCTCGTAGGCGATCGAGCTCCAGTAGGGGCATACAACCAAGACGTGCTCGTCAGCGAGGACGACCCGATACGAGGTGGCCTCCTCTGCCTCGATCGTCGTGCACAGCAGACAGCTGCCCTCGAAGCGGGCGAAGCCGGCTTGCTCGTCGGAGATCTCCCGAGGGACGAAAGACATGGCGAGCAGTTGGCCGTGGGGATGCTCGAGTGACGCCCCGGCCTCGCGACCGGCGTTGACGATGGCTTGGCTGTAACGCAATCCGGGGACGGCCGCGTGCTCCGCCATCCGGTCCCGAATGGCGGCAAGGACGAGGGCGGCGTGCGCATCGGGCAGGTCGGCCCAACTGGCGTTGTGCTCCGGCGTCAGGACCAGGACTTCGTGGATGCCACTCGCCGGCGCCTGAGTGAAGACCGGTCCGAGATGGTCGACCACCATCGGCTCGGTGCCGGCGAAGGCCGGGAACAGGTTGGGCACAACACGGACCAGCCACTCGCCTCCCGGTCCGTAGGTCTCCAGAGCCGGCGGGGTGGACTCCTCGTGGCCGGGGCAAAACGGGCAGGGCCGGCTCGGATCGGCCTCCACCTGGAGCGAGCGCGGCGCGAAGTCCGTCGGCCGGTCACTCCGGTCGAGGCTGATGACGACCCACCTACCGGTGAGGGGATCAAGGCGCAGCTGACTCATCTCATCGACCGACGGTATCGAACTGGCGACCACAAGTGGTTTTCATCGGGGCCGGGCCCCGCGCCGGATCACCATTGCGGTGGGCAGCCCGTATCGTCGTCCGACGTGAGACCGCTCTCCTCGACCAAGCCGATCGGCCCTGCCGACCGACGCCTGGCCCACTATGTCCGGCGCACGGTGTACCCATACTCGGCGTACTACCGCGCCACGCTGGACAAGGCCGGCGTCGGTGCACGCATCCGGACCATCGACTTGGCGAGGGTGCCCCCGACGGACCTGCTGGAGGTGGCCGACCCCGCCTCTTTGGTCCTGCGGCCCGATCTGGCCACCATCGTTCGCGAGGGACAAAGGGGTCTCGCCGTGCGCGTGGCCGCCGCCAAGCTCTCGGGCGGCATGCACAGTCTCAACGGCAGGGTGATCGAGCATCGGTTCAAGCCGGTCCACTGGGTCATGGTTCAGGGCGTGCCGATCGGGTACTCCTCGGCCGACCTCCAGCGCCTCGCCGCTCGGGGGTCGGCCTGGCTCACCCGCGCCGGTGTGCGCCGGCACGACGTCGTGCTCAGCCTCGTCAGCAGCGGCCAGTCCGTCGCCCACTGGCAGCTGGTCTTGGGTTGCCGTCGGGCGGGTATCTCCGCCATCCACATCGAACCCGACACCGACGCCGCCCTCGTCGAACGGCTGGCCCCGTCGGTTTTGGCCGGCGATCCGCAGCATCTCGTAGCCCTACTGGCCCAAGCGCGTGCGTCAGGTCGGCGCCTGCCCAATCTGCGGACGGTCCTCGCCGTCGGTGACCCGATCGGCGGCGACTTGCGGACCCACCTGTCCGCGCTGGCGGGAGGCGCCGCCGTCGTCGGTGCCTGGGCGCCGAGCGGCGTGCGGGCGCTCTGGAGCGAATGTCGTCTCGGTGCCGCCGGCACCGACCCGACCGGCTATCACGCGTGGGATAGCGACGTACTCGAGTTGTCGCCGGCGCAGGATGGGTCGGGCGCACAGGAGCTGCTGTGGACCGGGGTCGGTTGGAATGGCACCGCGCTACTCAAGCTGCGCACCTTCACGTCCGCGGCTCTCGAGTCGGCGGTCTGCCCGGCGTGCGGTGTGGCGGGCGCGCGAGTGCTCCCGCTCGCGCCGATCGATCGCAACGGGTCGTCGGAGGCCGGAGGGGTCGTGACCGACGGCGGCATTGTCCGTGCACAGTCGCGGCCCGCGCCTCGAGCGGACGCGGAAGTCGCTCACGCGGGCGCCGAGGCCATCCTTGAGGCCGAGCCCGAGGTCGCGGCGTGGCAGGTCGAGTACCGGATGGTGGACGGGCATGCCGAGACCATCGTCGTGCTGGCGTTGGCGTGGGGCGCCGCGCTCGTCCCGCTCCTGCGGCGTCTGGACCGCCACCTTCGGGCCACCCAGTTCGTCGTGCTGTCTCTCGAAGAGGTCGCAGCGCGGATCGAAACAGCCGCCGGCCAGCGCGTCGTCGGTGCCGCCGACGCCCCTCCCCGCACCATCGCCTAGCCCTAGAGTTCGTCCATGCCAACGGCGGGGTGGTACGCCGACCCGGACGGCTCGGGTGGGTTGCGCTATTGGGATGGGGGGCAGTGGACGGCCTACGTCCATGCGGTACCCGCGTCGGCACCGTGGCCGGCGCCGGCGCCATTGCCGAAGGCGGGGAGCCCCGCCACAGGCCCCCTGCCGCTCCACCCGATGAGCGTCGCCGACATCCTCGATGGCATCTTCAAGCTTCTCAAGGCCAACTTTCGGACCATTGCCGTGATCGTCTGCGTGCTCGTCGTGCCGATCCAGATCGTTCTCGCATTCCTGTCCCGTGGCACCCTCGGGGGGCATGGGATCATCCAGGTCATCAACGATCCGTCGATCGTCAGCCGGACCAATCGCAGCCTCACCACGACGGTGCTTCAGCTGTGCGTCGAGCTGGTCGACGTGCTCATGCTCCCCTTCATCGGTGGAGCGGTCGCGACCGTCGTCGCCAACTCCTACCTCGGTCGGGAGATCGGTCCCGCCCAAGCGTTGCGGGCGGCCGCCGGTCGATTTTGGGCGCTCGTGGGCGGTTGGTGGATCCACATCATCGGAGAGCTTCTCGGCCTGCTCTGTTGCATTGTGGGGATCGTGCCGGCGATGGCGTTGTTCATGATGATCGCCCCGGCCATCGTCACCGAGCAGCTCGGCGCGTGGCAGGGAGTCAAGCGCAGTTGGCGCTTGACCAGCCGCCGCTTTTGGCCGACGGTCGGCATCATGCTGCTCGTCGCCGCCATGTCGTCGGTGATGGCCAACGTCCTTGGCGTCGTGCCCGAGACTCTGGGTCTGGCGATCGGCCTGCATTGGGGATGGATCCTCCTGGCCCTCGGTGGCACGGTCACCGCCCTCGTTGTCACGCCCATCGCCGCCATCGCCGCCACCCTTTTGTACTTCGACGCTCGGATCCGCTCGGAGGGCTTCGACCTGCAAGTCATGGCCGCCGGTCTCGCCGTCAGTGCCGGGTAAGCCGCTCGCCGTCGGCTTGCCTGTCGATCCGGCGTCGGCCCGCCAGGTGGCTCACGCCATCTTGTCCCGAGCCGAGTTCGCGCAACCGCCGGAGAATCCCGTCGAGTGGGTCGAGCATTGGATTGAGCACGAGCTGGCTCGCCTGTCTGACGCCGCCCTGTCCGGGCGGTGGTCGACGGTCGGCGGACTCGCCCTGCTCGGGATCGTCGGCCTTGCCATCTGGCTGATCGTCCGCACCTTTCGCGTCGTCCAGCGCGACCGGTCGGTCGACGGCGTGGTCGTCGGCGGAGGCCGACGCGCCCCGGCTGAATGGTTGGCAGAGGCCATGGCCTGCGAACGCCGCGGGGACTGGCGGGCCGCGCTGCGCGCCCGGTATCGCGCCCTCGTCGCCGAGCTCGCCCGGCGGGGCCTGCTCGACGAGATCGACGGCCGGACGTCGGGGGAGTACCGCGTGGCCGTCAACCAAGCGGCGCCGATGGCGGCCGATGAGTTCGCCGGCGCGACCGATCTGTTTGAGGTCGCGGTGTACGGCGACGGCCCGGCCGGCCCTGCCGAGTCGACCAGGATCCAGGAGTTTGCCGACCGCGTCCTGGCTCGCACTCGATGAGCCAGGACGCCACGGCACCACCAACCCGACAGTGGCGCAAGTGGGGCCCGTGGGTGATCGTCGTCGTGCTCCTCGTCCTCCTCGGCATCGCCGCCGACGGCGCTGGGGGCGGGGCTCCCCTCGACCCCAACGGCACCGGGCCCGAAGGGGCCAAGGCCTTGGTCCTGCTCCTGCGCCACTACGGCGCAACCGTCGATCTCACCGCCGCCCTGCCTCCGCCCGGCATCGGGTCGGCGCTCGTCCTGGACGATGAGCTGGACGGCGCCCGGCGGGACGCGTTGACGGCGTGGGTCAAGGCGGGGGGTCTGCTCGTCGTCGCCGACCCGTCGTCGCCCCTCCAACTCGGCGCCCCGGCCAGCCCAGACAGCGGGTTGACGTCGAGCGACCTCCACCCGGCGGGCGTGTGCGCCCTGCCAACGTTGGCAAACGTCACGACCCTCGATGTCGGAGCCAGCCTGCTGCTCCGTCCGCCCCCAGGCGCACCAATCCAGACCTGCTTCACCTACCACCTCGACGACCACGAGACGGCCTCGTTCCTGCTGACCGCACCATTCGGAGCCGGCAAGGTTGTCGCTCTCGGCGGAGCCGGACTGTGGACCAACGCCCGCCTCGACCGCGCCGACAACGCCACCCTCGCCGTCGATCTACTCGGGCGCGGGACTGCGATCCTTCTGCCGTCGGAGGCGGGCAGCGGCTCGAAGTCCGAGCTCGATCTGCTCAGTCCCCGACTCAAGTCGGCCCTGATCCAACTGCTCGTCGCCTTCGTCGCCCTCGCCTGGTGGCGAGGCCGGCGACTAGGGCGGCCGGTTGAGGAGCCCGGCGTCGTCCAAGTGGCGGCATCGGAGATCGTCGTCGCCGTCGGCGACCTGATGACGCGCACGCGCAATCGTGACGGCGCGGCCCGTCAGCTCCGCGCCGGATTCCGTCGGGCCGTGGGACGACAACTCGGCCTCGGGCCTCGAGCGACAGCCGAAGACCTCGCCGACCTCATCAGCATCCGTACATCCCTGCCTCGGGAGCGAGTCCATGACCTGCTCGCCGACGCGCCGGTCGCCGACGACAACGGCCTTGTCCTGCTCGCCCAGTCGCTTGCCCAACTCCGCCAGGAGGTCACCGGTGGTCACGTCCCAGCCCGTCCCTGATGCCCGTGCCGCCATGCACGCCGTCCGCACCGAAGTAGCCAAGGTCGTGGTCGGCCAGGAGGGCACCCTCTCCGGCTTGGTCGCCGCTCTGTTGGTGCGCGGCCACGTTCTCCTTGAAGGGGTACCCGGTGTGGCCAAGACCCTCATCGTCAAAGCGCTGGCCGCATCGCTGGACCTGGACTTCCGGCGGGTGCAATTCACGCCCGACCTGATGCCCTCCGACGTCATCGGTCAAAGCATCTATCAGCAACGCAGTGGTGACTTCCGCTTTCGGGCCGGTCCTGTCTTCACCAACTTGCTGCTCGCCGACGAGGTCAATCGGACACCACCCAAGACTCAATCCGCCCTCCTCGAAGCCATGGAGGAGCACCAGGTTTCCGTTGACGGAGAGACCCGGCCGTTGCCAGCGCCGTTCATGGTCATCGCTACGCAAAACCCGGTTGAGTACGAAGGCACCTACCCGTTGCCCGAGGCCCAGCTCGATCGCTTCCTCTTCAAATTGGTCGTCGGGTATCCGACCGCCGAGCAGGAGCTCGCCGTACTGGCCCGCCACGATGAGGGGCTCGATCCCCATGATGTGGGCGCGGCCGGTGTGCGCGCGGTGGCCGGCCCGGCCGCGTTGGAGGCCGGGCGCGTCGAAGTCGCGGCCATACGTGTCGACCCTGCGGTGCAGGCGTACATCGTGGCCCTCGCCCGAGCGACGCGTGACTCGCCGTCGCTCTCACTCGGGGTCTCGCCCCGAGGCGCCAGCATGCTGCTGCACGCCTCCAAAGCGTGGGCGTGGCTATCTGGTCGCGACTTCGTGACTCCCGATGAGGTCAAGGCCGTGGCGAAGCCGGCGTGGCGTCATCGCATCCAGGTCCGACCCGAGATCGAGCTCGAAGGCGTTACGGCCGACGGCATCCTCGACGGGGTGCTGGCCACCGTGCCCGTGCCGCGCTGACCACGTTGGCGCCCGTCCCCACCCGTCGACTTGTCGCCGCGCTCGCGGTGGCATCGCTGGTCGTGCTGGTCGTGCCCGTGGGCCCACCGATCGGCCTGCTCGTTGCCGACGGCGTGATCCTTGGTCTCGCTCTCATTGACGCGCTGCTTGCTCTCGATCCGGCCACCATCAGGATCCAACGCCGCTTGCCCTCGGCCGTGACCATCGGCGCCGGCGGTGCCGAGGTGGCGTGGGTCGTGCACAATCCGACCGCCCGTCGCGCAAACGTCGCCGTGGCTGATTCGCTGGCGCCCTCCCTGCGGGCCGGCGCTCGCCGCTTCCGGGTGCACCTTCCGCCCCGTGCGTCTGTCACCACCCGAACGAGGATCGATCCGTCGCGTCGAGGACGATTCGAGCCGACCGAGATTGTGGTGCGGGTCGACGGTCGGCTCGGGCTCGGCGCTCGTCAACGTCGACGCCAGCAGCCCGGAGTGATGAGCGTCCTCCCTGCCTTTCGGTCACGCGCCGAGGCCGAGCTGCGCATCGAACGCGCCCGACGAATGGACGTCGGGCTCCGCTCGGCCAAGGGCCGCGGCGGGGGCACAGAATTTGACGCGCTGCGCGAGTACACGGTCGACGATGAGTCGCGCCGAATGGACTGGGCCGCCACCGCCCGGGCAAACAAACCAGTGGTCCGCACCTATCGTGCTGAGCGCAACCAGCAAGTCATCGTGCTCCTCGACAACGGCCGGCTGATGGCGGGTCAAGTCGACGGTGTCCCGCGCATCGAGCTGGCCATGGACGCCGTGATGATGTTGACCGCGGTCGCCAGCCGGCTGGGCGATCGGTGCGGGTTGGTCGCCTTCGATCGTGAGGTCCGCGCCGTCGTCCCGCCCGCTCAGGGCACGGCGCAATTGGGCCGCGTCATCCAAGCCATGTACGACCTCGAGCCTCGCCTGGTAGAGAGCGACTATCTCGGCGCCTTCGCCACCACCCTGGCCCGATTCCGGCGCCGAGCGATGCTCGTCCTCGTCACCGAGCTGAGTGAGGAGGCGGTCAGCGAGACCCTCATCCCTGCCCTTCCGTTGTTGCTGGCCCATCACCTGGTCGTCGTCGCGTCGGTGGCGGACCCGGACGTCGTGCGATGGTCGCGCGCCACGCCCGCCGAACCGAGCGGGGCCTACCGGACGGCGGCGGCCGTCAGCGCCCTCCAACATCGAGACCACACCGCGAGCCGGCTGCGGGGCCTCGGCGCGACCGTCGTGGACGCGCCCCCGGGGGCCCTCTCGTCGCAGTTGGCCGAGACCTACCTTCAGGTCAAGGCGACCGGACGGCTCTGAGGGGCTCGTCGCTCCTCGCCGAGCGCGCCGGTCAGTCCTTGCCCAGCGGCCGCTCGCCCGAGCACGACGATGTAGAGCACGAAGACGACCTCGGCGATCACGCCGATCCCGACGCGAAGAGCTGTCGGTAGCGCCGATCCGGTCACGAATCCTTCGATGGTGCCTGCGATCAGGAAGGTGACGATGAGCCCCCCGGCAATGGTCACCGACCTTCGGCCCTCTGCTGCCAAAGCGGCAGCGCGCGACCGGTCCCCAGGCACGATCAAGGCCCAACCCAGCCGCAGCCCGGCGGCGCCTGCGACGATCACCGACGAGAGCTCGAGCAGGCCGTGCGGAAGCACGAGCCCGTAAAACTGCGCCTGCTTGCCGGCGTGGGCAAACAAACCGGCGGCCTCCCCGAGGTTGGCGCCGTTCTCGGCCAGGACCACCATTGTGAAGAGGCACGCGGTGATGCCGCCGGCGAAGGCCTCGAAGGCCACGCGGATGTTGTTGGTCTGCACCTGAGCGGCGAACGCGGCTGAGGGCTGGGCCCGGTAGTAGCTGGCGAAATCATGAGTGATGTAGGCCTGGCGCAGGGCGGCGGAGCCCGTGGCCTCGATGGCCTTGGGGGAGTGGGCCAGCCAGACTCCGATGACCACCGCCGGGACGAAGAAGATGGCGGCGCTAGCCAGGACGAAACGTCGGGCATCCCACACCGCGGCCGGGAAGGTGGTCGTGAAAAACAGGCTCAACGTGCGCAGGGAACGCGGCCGGGTTCCGTAGACCACGGCGTTGGCGCGCCCGACCAACGCGGTGAGGTGGGCCGTTAGCGCGGGGTCGGCGAAGTAGGTCTGCGCGTAGGACAGATGAGCGGATACGCGTTGGTAGACACGGACGAGCTCCTCGAGCTCGTCGCCGTCGAGACGCCCGATCCCTCGCTCGGCCCGGCCGCACAGAGCCGTCAGTTGATCCCAGACCGGCTGATTGGCGGCGAGGAACCGGTCGATATCCACGCTGCCACCCTACGAGGGACGGCTGCCGCGGGTGCCGTTACCCTGATCGCTTGTGACCACCTCGAGCCTGCCTTGAGCTTGAGTGGAGACGCCGGGAGCCCGGCGGGGATCGTCACCCCCGAGGCGGTGCGGCTCTCGTTCGAAACGGCTGGAGTCGGGTCCCGAGTGGTTGCCGCGGTGCTGGACCTGGCGACCCAGGGGACGGCGCTGCTGATCCTGCTCCTCGGCCTCGGCCTCTTCGGGGCGACGGCGGCCGGAGAGGCCGGGTTGTACTTCGGCCTGTTCGCGATCATGTTCGCCTACCCCGTTGCTATCGAGACGCTCTGGCGCGGGAAATCGGTTGGGCGCGCCGTCCTCGGGCTCCGGGTCGTGACCGTCGAAGGGGGGCCGATTCGGTTTCGGCACGCGCTCGTGCGGGGAGCCATGGGGCTGGTCGACTTTTGGCTGACCAGCGGCGCGGCGGCCGTGCTCAGCGTCCTTTTGACCCGTCGGGACCAACGTCTCGGTGACCTGGTCGCGGGGACTCTGGTCGTGCGCGAGCGGACCGGGGCGACGGCCCCGTCGGCCGCCACGTTCTCCGTGCCAGCCGGTTGTGAGGGTTACGCGGCGACCCTTGACGTGAGCGGTCTCCACGCCGGCGACTACCAGGCGGTCCGCGCCTTGCTGTTGCGAGCCAGCTCCTTGCCACCGTTGACACGGGATCGACTGGCGCGCGAGATCGCGACGCCCCTACTGGGTCGGATGCATCACCAGCCCCCGCCGGGGGTGCCGCCAGAGCTCTTTTTGGTGTGCGTCGCCGCCGTCTACCAGCAGCGCCAACGCCGCATCGGCGAGCGCCAAGCCGCCAGCCTGGGGGCGCCACCTTCTGTCGCGGCCCCGGCGGCCCCGGTCGTTGCGCCGGGTGCGGCGGGTGGGGCGTCAGGCTTCGCGCCGCCCAACTGACGATCCGGGCCCGGGCTCGCGGGTCTGCTGTCACGATCACTCGCAACTCGGCCCCGCAGCGAGTGATCGTGCCAGGCGTTCCCGCTTCCGGCGCCAAAGCTCGTTCATGGTATTTGGTGTCATTCCCACGCGAGATCATCTCGCAACTCGACCGAGTTGCGAGATGATCTCGCAACGACGTTGCGGCGGTTGTCACGGTCACTCGCAACTGGCCGGCCGCAAGCGCGGGAACGTGACACTCCCGTGCCGCCAGCGCCGCCTGACGGTCGGGGGCGTCGCCGCGGGGCGCCGGTAGGCTGGAGCAGTGACCGTCTACCTCGACCACGCGGCGGGAAGCCCCCTGCGCGTGGAGGCACTGGAGGCGATGCGACCGTGGTTGACCACGTCGTTCGGCAACCCGTCGGGCGGCCACGCCGTGGCCCGGCGGGCGCGGCGGGCCGTCGACGAGGCACGGGACGCGGTGGCGGAGGTGCTCGGCTGCGACCCCGGCGAGGTGGTGTTCACGGGTAGCGGGACGGAGGCCGACAATCTCGCCATCTTCGGCGTGGTCGCGGCGGCCGCCGGTGGCGGCCGGCCGGCCGGGGTGGCTTGCTCGGCCATCGAGCACCCCGCCGTCCTCGAGTCGGTCGAGGCGGTCGGCGGCGACGTGTTTGCCGTTGACGAGCGGGGCGCCATTGACCTGGGCGATCTGGCCAAGGTGATCGGTCCGGCCACCGGGTTGGTCTCGGTCATGTTGGCCAACAACGAGGTGGGCACCATCCAGGATCTGTCCTCCGTGGCTGCGGTGATGGCCGATGTCGCGCCGGCCGCCGTCCTGCACACCGACGCGGTCCAGGCCGCGCCGTGGCTGGACGTCGCCACCTTGGCCCGCCCCGCCCAGCTGGTGTCCGTGTCAGGTCACAAGTTCGGTGGCCCCCAGGGGGTAGGGGCGTTGGTCATCCGTCGGGGCGTCACCGTCCGGCCGTTGCTCCGCGGCGGCGGCCAGGAACGCGAGCGGCGCAGCGGCACCCACAACGTCGCCGGCATCGTCGGGATGGCGGCCGCGCTCACGGCCACAAGCGCCGAGCGAGAGGTCACCGCGGCGCGGGTCGCCCGGCTGCGGCAGCGGCTGGTGGCCAATCTCGGGCAGCGACTGGATGGCGTCATCGAGTCAGGGGCGGGGGGCGAGCTGCTTCCGGGGATAGCCAACGTGCGGATTCCCGGCGTCGAGAGTGAGTCCCTCCTCGTGCTCCTCGACGACGCCGGAGTCGCGGCGTCGGCCGGGTCCTCGTGCGCCAGCGGCGCCATGGCGCCATCGCACGTCCTCGCGGCGATGGGCGTGGGCCGCACTGACGCGCGCACGGCCATCCGGCTCTCCCTTGGGCGCGACACAACCGAGGCCGATGTCGACGTCGCCGTGGCGGCGATCGTCGCCGCCGGGCAGCGACTCCGCCAGGCCGAGCCGGTCGGGGTCTAGCTATGCGCGTCCTGGCCGCGCTGTCGGGCGGGGTCGACTCCTCGGTCGCCGCCGCCCTTCTGCTCGATGCCGGTCACGAGGTCGTTGCCGTCACCATGAAGCTGTGGGGTGGGGCCCAGGACTCGGGTTGTTGCTCGGTCGGTGATGTCGAGGACGCCCGCCGTGTCGCGCAACAGCTCGACATTCCCCATCACGTCTTCAACTTTGCCGATGACTTCGACCGTCACGTCGTGTCGCCGTACGTCGATGCCCACGCGGCTGGACGCACCCCCAACCCCTGCATCGAGTGCAACCGCCACATCAAGTTTGACCGGCTCCTGGTCCGGGCTCGACAGCTCGGCTTCGACGCCCTCGCCACCGGTCACCATGCCCGTCGCACGGTCGACGCCGATGGCGCGGTGCGGCTCCGACGCGGCGTCGACCGGGCTAAGGACCAGAGCTACGTGCTCTTCGCCCTTAGCCAGGCCGACCTGCGCGACGTGCTCTTCCCGATCGGTGATCTGACCAAGGCCGAGGTGCGGCTCAAGGCGGCCGGCCTTGGTCTGCGCACGGCGGCCAAGTCGGAGAGCCAAGACACATGTTTCATCACCGCCGACGCCGGTCGTCGAGCCTTCCTCGAGGATCGGATCGACCTGCACGCTGGACGTCTCGTCGACCCGAGCGGGGCGACGCTCGGCACCGTTGCGGCAGTGGAGTTGATCACCGTCGGTCAGCGCAAAGGGTTGGGGGGTGGAGCCGGCGAGAGGCGCTACGCCGTAGCCGTCGACGTAGCTGCCGCGACCGTCACCGTCGGGTCGACCGACGACCTGCGCACCGATGGCGTGCGGCTCGAAGGGGCGACGTGGGTGAGCGGCCAGGCACCGCCGCCGGGCACGGCGGTCGTCGTGCAGATGAGCGCCCACGGGCAGCCGGTGGCGGCGTCGTGGGACGGGAGCACCGTGCAGTTCGTGGCGCCCGAGCGTCGGCCGGCGCCGGGTCAGGCCGTCGTGTTGTACGACGGCGTCGACGCCGACGAGGTGCTCGGAGGTGGGACAGCCGCCTAGGTCAGCTGGATGATTGGGGCAGGCCCACTCGGATGCGCCGCGTCGCCGCTTCCGCCAGGACCATTCCCGGGCGGGTCGGGGTGAAGAGCAGTCGGGCTGACGCGCCCGCTTCCCCGCCGCGGTGTTGAGGCGTGATCCGCGACATCTCGACCTTCTCCGTCAACTGGAGTTCGAGGGCCAATCCGAGGGCCCGTTGCGTCAGGTCCAGGCTGTCGGAGTCGGCGGCGGCCGGCCCGAGGCTGTCGATGACCTGGCGGCGAAACAGCACGGGCTCGGCCAGACTGGCGGCATCGTGCAGCACGAGGCCAGCGGGGACGAACACGACCCAGCGACGGGTCAGCCGGTAGAGGGCTCGACCGAGCACCCAGACGGCGGCGACGGCTAGGACCGAGCACACTCCTCCGAGCACCCACTGGCGGGCCGCGAGCAGGAGCGCGGCGGCCGTCGGCAATCCCGCCACGCCGCACCAGGCCAGCTCCACCGGCCCCAACAGCAGAGCTCCCGGCACGCCCAGCAAGTAGCGGCGCTCATTGGGATATGCCGGTCCGTTGACGAAGATGACCCCAGTCAGCGGCAGGAAGGCGGCGGTCACGACGATCGCCGCCCAGCCCAGCGCAAGAGCGAGGGTCAAGACGGGCACGTGGCCCCGCCCCAAACCGACGGCCAGGACAACGGCCACGAGAGACGCAGGGGTGACGCACCGCAGGGCGGTGAGCCCGAGTGGATGAGGGACGAGGGGGGCGATGAGGACCACGGCCCACACGGCCCAGGCACCAGCGGCGGCAGTGATCCGCAACGGGTCGGACTCACCGTGCAGGGCATCGCCGATGGCCGGCCATACGGTGAACGGTACGGCTGCCCAGGCCAAGCCCAGGCCCCATCTCAACAACCGTTCGGTCACGGTCACCGATGCTCCCAGGTCGTCGCGATCGGGACCAACCGGGGCATCAGCCGGGACCAACGAGGCGGCTCCCACATCGCCCGGCGGCTCACTATGGTGCCAACGACGCCGAGCGAGGAGATGGTGTGACGGACGTCCGCCTGGTCGATCTTGAAGTGATCAAGCGCTACAGCCTGGCCGTGCGCCGCGACACCGTGCCGGCCGACGAGTTGCTGTCAGTGCTCGATGCCAGTCGGACCGTAGTCCTCGCGGCGTTGGGCGCCGCCGACGGCGCACCGACCGCCGCCAGGACCCCACGCAAGCCCAAGGCCACCGCGACGAAGACAACCAAGGCCACGCCGACGAAGACAACCAAGGCCACGCCGACGAAGACAACCAAGGCCACGCCGACGAAGACAACCAAGGCCACCCCGACCCGCCCCGCCGGGCGCTGAGTGGGTCATCCGGCAGCGCCGGCAGGTGAACGTGCCTGAGGATCCAGACCCCGCCGCCGCCCCACCTCGTCCACCCGGCCCCGACGCGGGTCTGGCACCGCGGGCCGAGTGGTTGCGCCTCGCCCTCGCCTATCACAACCGGCGCTACCACCAACTAGACGACCCGGTGATCAGCGACGTCGACTACGACGAGCTGGTTCGCGAGCTGAGCGCCATCGAGGCCGCGCACCCCGAGTTGGCCCAGCCGGATTCGCCGACGCAGACCGTTGGCGCCGCCCCCGCGGCACAGTTCAGCGAGGTCGTGCACCGCGTCCCGATGCAATCCCTGGACAACGCCTTCAGCGAGGAGGAGTTGGACGCGTGGGGTAGGCGTCTCGAGCGGCTCATGGGCGACGTCAGCAACCTGGCCCTGGTCTGCGAGCTCAAGATCGACGGTGTCGCCATGAGCCTGCTGTACGAGGACGGGCGTCTCGTGCGCGGCGCCACACGAGGCAACGGCCGGGTCGGTGAGGATCTCACCGGCAACGTGAGCACGATCGAAGCCATCCCCGACCATCTGATCCTCGACGCTGTCGAAGGTCCGCCGCCCAAGCTTCTCGAGGTGCGCGGCGAGGTGTACATGCCGCTGTCGTCGTTCGAGGACCTCAACCGCCGCCAGGAGGAGTCTGGTCAGCGGCTCTTCGCCAATCCCCGCAACGCCGCCGCCGGCTCGCTCCGCCAAAAGGACACGCGGGTGACGGCGAGCAGGGACCTCTCCTTCTTCTGCTATCAGGTGGGCGAGATCGATCGGGTCACGCCGTTTACCTCGCATTACGAGAGTCTCGAATTTCTGCGCGGCGCCGGCTTCCCGGTCAACCCCGCCATACAGCGTGTGGTCGGTCTTTCCGCTGCCTATGCCTTCTGCGGACATTGGCTCCAACACCGACACGACCTCGACTATGAGATCGACGGCGCCGTCATCAAAGTCGACGACCTCGCCGAACGCCGAGAGCTGGGCTCGACATCCAAGGCACCCCGCTGGGCCATCGCCTTCAAGTATCCGCCGGAGGAACGCACGACGCTGCTCAAAGACATCGAGGTCTCGATCGGGCGCACGGGCAAGGCCACGCCCTTCGCCGTCCTGCGGCCCGTCTTCGTCGGTGGCTCCACCGTCAGCATGGCGACCTTGCACAATCAGGATCAGGTGCGTCTCAAAGACGTGCGGCCTGGGGACACGGTCTGGGTGAGGAAGGCCGGCGACGTCATACCCGAGGTCGTCGGGCCGGTGTTGGCGGAGCGACCCGAGGGCCTCCCGGTGTGGGTGTTCCCGACCGTCTGCCCA
>Ga0302326_10007322_pt1 | contig 24598 bp, 24 predicted proteins | sample Palsa_T0_3_FD_202264 | JGI IMG/M metagenome (GOLD analysis project Ga0302326, IMG submission 202264) | Peat permafrost microbial communities from Stordalen Mire near Abisko, Sweden - Palsa_T0_3 | ecosystem: Environmental > Terrestrial > Soil > Palsa > Peat permafrost | place: Sweden: Abisko... | reverse complement strand
CCGATACGTTCCAGGCTCTGCTGACGTATCCGAAAGGGTTTCTGGTGAGCTACTCCACCAGTTTTGGGAATGATGCGACTGGGTACACGCGCATCATGGGAAAGAAAGCCACGATGTACAACACTGGCGGGGAAGGTAGCCCGCGCTGGCAGATGGTCCAGGAAGTTGGCAATCATGAGGATGACAGCGAGATCGATCAGAAGCGCGTCGCTAAAGATATTCTGTTGCCTGGAGACACGAGCCTGCCACCGATAGGCATCGGGGATGACAATCTTTCGCACATGACGAATTGGTTCGAGTGTCTGCGCACACGCAGACAACCGAACGCCACCGTGCAGAATGGATTTTCGCATTCCGTAGCTTGCATGATGGCGACACAGGCGTATTGGACCGGCAAGAGAATCTATTTTGATCCGAAAACGGAGCAGATTCTCGACCATCCACCCGTGGCATCAATTTCGTCGATTGGGGCAAGACCGGCGGAAAACTGCGCAATTGGGAATGGTTCTGGTCATGAAAACTTAGTGCGGAAGGAAATCCAAGGTGCTTATTAAGGTATTTGAAGAAAAGAAAGATCTCGGGCGAGCGGCGGCCGAGCAGGCTGCTTCTTCGATTCGCAGCGCGATCCGCGAGTCGGGCCGCGCCCGCATTATCACTGCCACCGGCGCGTCCCAGTTTGAGTTCCTGGAAGTCTTGACGGAGGCTGCCGATATAGATTGGCGGCGCGTCGAGATGTTTCACCTGGATGAGTACATCGGTTTGCCGATGTCACATCCGGCTAGTTTCCGCAGGTTTCTCCAGGAACGCTTGATTCAAAAAACCGGGATCATTCACTATCACCTTCTCGACGGTGATAGCGATCCGTCAGCGGCGATTCGGAGCACAAGCGAAGCAATTCGCGCCGCGCCCATCGATATCGCCTTCGTTGGCATTGGTGAGAACGGCCATCTCGCGTTCAATGATCCGCCCGCTGATTTCGAGACCGAAGAGCCTTACTTGATCGTCAATCTGGACGAAGCCTGTCGGCTCCAGCAGGTCGGAGAAGGATGGTTCAAGAATATTTCCGAAACGCCCAAGCAGGCGATTTCCATGTCAATACGCCAAATCCTAAAAGCCAAAGAGATCTTGGCCGTCGTTCCCGATTCACGCAAGGCGAAGGCAGTAAAAGCTTGCCTCGAGGGAGAGATCAACCCGATGGCTCCAGCTTCGATTTTGCGCCGTCATGAAAACACGACCGTGTACCTCGACAAGAATTCAGCGGCGCTGCTGACGCAGACAACACTTACCTTTGTCTAGCACCAGCAAGTTCGTTTGCCAGGGAGATTGACGACTGAATTCGCCAGAACCGAGATATCCGGCGTGACTGCCCCGAAGCTTAGTCCGATTCCGGCGTTGCGCTGGTGGATCGGGGGGCTTCTGTTTGCGTCGACCGTCATTAATTACGTTGACCGCCAAACCCTCTCGTTACTAGCCCCTTATCTCAAGCTGCAGTACCACTGGACCAATTCCGACTACGCTGACATCGTCATCGGATTCCGCGTGGCTTACTCCATCGGGCAGATGATCTGTGGCCGGCTGATGGACCGTATCGGCGCAAGACGGGGTTTGACTCTGACGGTAGTTTGGTACTCGATAGCGGCAATGCTCACTTCGCTGGCAAGCGGCTTCTACAGCTTTCTGGGATTTCGCTTCCTTCTGGGAGCGGGGGAATCCGGGAACTGGCCAGCTGCGACTAAGGTCGTAGGCGAATGGTTTCCCGGGCGTGAACGCGCTTTGGCCACTGCGCTGTTCGATAGTGGCAGCTCGGTGGGAGGTGCGATCGCGCCATTTATCGTGCTCGAAATTTATTTCCGCTGGGGCTGGCGCCCCGCCTTCGTAATCCCCGGCTTGTTGGGTTTGCTTTGGCTGTTTGGCTGGCGGTGGCTTTATCAACCACCGGAAAAACATGCTCGCGTGTCCACTGCCGAGTTGGCCCTTATCCGGGCGGAACGAGTTGACGTCGGCTCTCGACCGGCTGGCGGGACCGTCCCGCGCTGGAAAGACCTTCTGAAGCTCCCGCAGACGTGGGGAATTATTATCGCGAAGACCTTCACTGATCCAGTCTGGTTCTTCGTTACCGATTGGTTCCCCATCTACCTGGTCGCAAAAGGGATCGATCTTAGGAGCGGCCTGATCGCGGTCTGGATACCATTTATCGCTGCAGACATAGGCAACTTTTTCAGCGGTTGGATGTCGGGCCACTTGATCACGGGCGGATGGTCACTTGGTGCGGCCCGCAAGGCACTGGTTGTATTTGGCGGGGTGGGCGTCATGCTGCTCATTCCGACGGTACTCTCTACGAATCTCTACCTGATTACATTGCTGTTCGCGCTCTCGACATTCGCCTACGCCAGTTTCAGCACGATCGCCAATGTGCTTCCCTCCGACGTATTCAACAACGAGTCTGTCGCATCAGTCAGCGGTCTGAGTGGGACTGGGGCTGGCGTTGGGACAATCATTGCTTTCAAGTTAGTGGGGCATTTTTCCGACGCGAGACAGGCGGCTGCGACTCACGCCTTCGATCCGATCGTGATCGTAGCCGGGTTGGTCCCATTTGTGGGAATGGTCTTAGTGCTGCTCCTTGTCCGCAACACGAAAGCGACGGCCGAAGGCCTCGTACGCGAACTCTAGGACCGATTGGGACGCCATCGTTGTCAAGGAGAAATACCGCCAGCAGGAGAAACAGGACATAGAGAACATCATTCCGCATTCACATGCGACCGGATTGCCTGGCAAGTCCACGCCCATTAGCTCATCGGAATGATGTTCAATCAACCGTACCAAACGTAATGCGATCGTGCCACCCTCTCAACTTTATTCGATGCTGATTCTGGTGAGCGGACGCACGCAAGACTGTAGGATTCGGGAAGAGTTTTGTAATTTAATGTAGCTCCTGACCAACCTGCAACCACTAAAGCTCGCTGGTATCTGTCGATTGCGAACTCCTCGAGCGCGTGACCTCTTCGTCACAACAATTCGACAGAAAGCCCACAGAAGTTTCACACCTGAAATGGTTCTCTTTCATATTCTGAGCCACAGTATGCGCGAGCCTTTCACAATAAGTTCTCAGCGAAGCCATCGCAGGGATTCTCCTAAACTGGCATACGGCTGACGACTGCCAAAAGAAATGCGAGCACAGGGGGTGAAGGTAGCGCGCGGTGATAGACCAATGAAACCAACTACTTTAGTGCCGAGCGCGGACTTCCTTAGGCGCAGTCGAATGAACTAGTAGCCCTGGTTCGCGTTTACAGAAAACTCGGCGGAGGCAGGCAACAATAGGACGCCGCGGGCCGTCTGAATCCTCGACCGCCCTCCGCACCACCGGGATGCACCCCGATAGATTCCGATCGACCAGCGATGGGAATCGCTGAACACACCCTCCGCCGTCACCAGGTGCGTAATGGGGATGCTAAATCCTCTCTGCCAGGTGATTGACTCCGTCAATCCAAAGCGCTCGGCATCAGCGTCTAGAAGAATTGCAGGACGATCTGCTTGTGAAAGACACTTGGAGATTCGCGAAATTGCGCGGCCGAGTTGCACCGGATCGCTGGATTGCAGGCTGAGATCGAGCGGTTTCCGGGTCGGATGTGTCCTGACGCCGGCGACATCCGCCGGAAGTTCCACATAAACAGGACGCTTTCCCGCCAACAAGCTCGCAAGAGACGATCGATTTCGTCTCTTGCTGTCATCCGGCTCGAGTCTCGCTTGTGTGACGGTAAATTCGCGATAACAGATCAGCATGTTGTTAAAGTTTCTATCCGCCACCCATGGGATTTTGCCCCGAGCCCTCAAGCCACCCCCCTTAACGACAGCCCATACAGGATATACAGGATAGACCCTATCGCACCCATGCCAAGACTCCCATAGAATGTCTCCAATTCCCGACGAACTCCAGACAGGCGCAATGTCATTCCATGGCCAATGGAATTCGCAAGCCGGTGGCTTTCTGAGTTACCAGCAAGAGGAAAGAAGAGAGGAGAAAGGCTTTGATTCGACGACTTGGAAAAACAGCAGTGGCAGCGATAGCGACGGGGGCGCTCTTCCTGTTCGTAGCCGCGACGCCGCCCGCGCGCGCCGATGACCATGCGAAGTGCCAACATGCTATCGAAAAGGCAGAAGCAAACCTTGACAAGGCAATTCATGACCATGGCGAGCACAGCCCCCAGGCCGATAGTCGCCGCCGCGATCTGAACACCGAACGCCAGCATTGTTGGGACCAGTATCACGGTTGGTGGAACGGCAAAGATCATCGCTGGGAAACTGAGCACAACTGGGACGCGGGGCCGGGTCATCCTTAAAGGTAAAATTTCCGCAAGACCCGTCTCTCTGAAGAATGAATTAAGGTTGGCGCGGGGGCGCGTTCCTGCATGGGGCGCGCCGCGGGCCGATTCCTGCGTTTGTGGACAGCAGCAACGTACTTGGATTCCTGCGCTAGAACCGCAATGCGAAAACCCAATCGCCGCTTTTTCTCCGGCTATGCCTACCAGGAATGATCTCATCGCTCGATTGGTTTGTAGCGAAAAGCATGAAAACAGAAGTCCGGCGGGTCACCCGCCGTTGCAGAACGTCATTGTATGAGATTTTACAGCCGCTAATGTATTTATGAACTAGAGCTTCATGCTTGCGAGGCCAAGCCTAGCGCCAAGCGAGAAGAACCGCAGTATACGCAGGCGCGGTGACCTGACCCTTGGTGCGGGGCGGAACAGATTCGAATCGTACTTCAGTCTGCGATGCGAAGTTCTCAAGCCGGTGAACAGAAGCCTTTCTGTGCTCGCGGCGTTCTTCCACTTCGTGGCACTCGAGACACCAATGCGTCGATACGTGTTGTCGCTCACTGGAGCGTGCCTGCTTCTGTTTTGAGTCCGCCTGCTCACGGGCAGACTTCCCCCTCACGGGCAGACTTCCCCTAAAGCCCCCTGTGGCGATCCCAAAAAGGCCGCTGAGGACAAAGACCCCATAGCCACTGTTGAGCTTGGCGCAGCAACTACCGTACGTCAACGGAATGGGACACCGACCTACTTTTCAAGAAGCCGTGGACCATATCACGGAAGGCAGAGTTCATGGTGGGCGTGGGGCCCGAATGAGTCCACCTCAGACAGAACGGGAAAGTGACCAACTTCATTTCTGGGGAGATAGCGGGAGACTTCATGTTCTGGCCGAGCAGCAAACACCGTTTCGGCTGGTTTCTCGAACCGGCTTACGACTACAGTTTTGGAGGAGGCCACCAGCAGTCCATCGGTATTAGCGGCGGCCTCCTCATCGGAATTCCGTGATAGTTACGGGGCATGGAAGTGGGCTCGGGCCAAACGCACTAGCTCGCGGGCTGGGGTATCCGGCGGCACGTTCATCTTCCTCTTTACCAATTCTTCGCGAATCTGCGCCGATTTCGATCGATCTGCCGATGCCAGTGCTCCGGATAGAGCAGCAGCATCGAGGTCTGTGCAAGTGTCAGATAAGCGCCCGGGAGCGATGGGTCGAAGCCCGGCGCTCCAAACTTCTCCCTCGCATTACGTCCACGTGGTTTTTACCCTGCCTCACCGACTGCAACCGCTGGCTTTGCAGAACCGCAAACTCTTCAATAGTCTGCTGCTCCGGATACCTCCTCGTCGAGAAAGTCTCGCACCGCCAGTCGGATCAGGAATACACGATCTGAGCCATACGATGCCCTTCTAAATCACCGCAAAGCTGGATTCTCCGGGCTAAATACGCCTGTGGGATTATCTTTCCAAATCCAGGCATGCACCAACCATTGAGTCTGAGGGATAAAGCGACCCCCTTGTTCGCGGCATTGGCTCTCACTCAATCCGTGAGGGTTTTCCAGGTGCGGCAATACGCAAATATTTTCATGGCGGTGCCAGACCGCCAACGATTTTGGAAATGGCGAGTTCAGTGGCTGGTGGTCAGGTCCTTCGGGCGCATCCCAAAAATAACCGACGCCGGCCAGAGAATATCCCTCCTGCGGGGCCGAGTTCTTCACATACAGCAAAACGGGAGGCTTCTCAATATCAAAACGATTCGGCTCCATAGTCAGAACATAGTGAACACCCATTCCCGGCATATCACCTCCAACCACCTGATATCCGTCGGCTTCAGCCATATGCACATCCTGGTATTTTGCGGTTGCTTGTCTGGCTTGTTCTAACTCGGCAGCAGTCTTCTTCAGTTCTTCATAGGTCAGGGCCGCGCCATTGGTATGGGAGTGATGCGGCATCATCGAGCCCGAGGACGCTTGTCCATTACCGGCTGCTGAGGTCTGTGCCATGGCGGTGACGCCCAGCAAAAAAAAGAGAGCCATCGTCCGACGGATCGCCTTCATTTGATTTCCTCCTTCTTGATTTCTACGAAGTTGCCGAGAATCGTGATCCGAACCACAAGACGTAGGCCCTGGTAGACGTATACTAGGCGTTCCTGAGATCTTGCATTTCGGTCACATTCACACAATATAGAGCCGTGCCTGAATGGCGTCTGAATACGCCGTTCAGGTGGCGTTCAGCTCGGTTCTCGTCTCCTTGCATAAACAGAGGAAACATGCGTGTGCTTGTCGTGGAAGACGAGGCGTCTCTAGCCAGGCAGCTCACCACCGCGCTTCGTCGCGCGGGCTATGCTGTGGATCATGCGGCCGACGGCGAACGCGCTGACCTTCTCGGCCACGATGAACGCTACGACGCCGTTGTTCTCGACTTGGGACTACCTAAGGTGGATGGGTTGACATTGTTGCGCCGGTGGCGCGAAGCGGGGCAGGCGATGCCGGTGCTCGTGCTAACGGCGCGAGGCAGTTGGCACGAAAAGGTTCAGGGGATTGACGGCGGGGCTGATGACTACATGTCCAAGCCATTCCGTATGGAGGAATTGCTGGCGAGGTTGCGCGCGCTTATTCGACGGTCGAGCGGACAGAGCAATCCCGAACTACGCTGCGGTCCGCTCGTACTCGACCCGCGGTCCGGCAAGGTGACCCTCGAGGGCGCGGAGGTGAAACTGACCGGCCACGAATTTCGCGTGCTTTCTTACCTAATGCACCACTGCCAGCGCGTAGTTTCACAAAGCGAGCTCACTGAACATATCTACTCCCAGGACTTTGACCGCGATTCGAATACGGTTGAAGTTTTTATCGCTCGCTTGAGGCGAAAACTAGGTCCCGCCTTCATTGAGACAGTGCGAAGCCTGGGTTACCGCATGAAGGCCCATCCATGAATTGGCTGCATTCTTTCCGGTGGCGAATTCTTCTCGGCACTATTCTCTGGACCCTTGGGCTGATCCCGCTAATTCATTTGTTGTTCCTCGTGGTGCACGGCCAGCTTCGTTTCATGACTGGGTATGGCATAGGAATCTTTCTGGTTTTTGCGACTTTGTGCATACTCGCGGGAATTTGGCAGTTCCGCGCCGGACTGTTGCCGTTTGGCCACCTGCGTCGGCAACTGTTGGGTCTGCGCGATGGTTCCGGCGACAGGATCGAAGGAACCTATCCAACAGAAGTGCAGCCATTGGTGAACGATCTCAATTCCTTGTTGGAGCATCGCGAGCGGATCATCCGGCGAGCGATGGCGAAAGCTGGCGATCTCGCGCACGGATTGAAAACGCCGCTGGCGGTGCTGGCTCAGGAGGCCGAACAGTTCGAGGCCGCAGGCCAACATGAAATCGCATCCGCGATCAACCTGCAAGTTGATCGTATGCGCAGGCAGGTTGACTATCATCTGACGCAAGCCCGCGCGACTACTCCCGGCAACGCGCCTGGTGCTCGCTGTCCTGTGCTGGCCTCTGTGGAAGGGCTGACGCGAACCTTGGAGAAAATCTATGCCGCTCGCGGGCTCGCGATTGAGGTCGATGTCTCGTCCGCACAGTTTGTTCGTGGGCAACGCGAAGATTTGGAAGAAATGCTGGGGAATCTGCTGGATAACGCCTGTAAGTGGGCAAAGTCCAAGGTCAAGATACAATCCGTGCAGGAAAATGGTGCGGTAGTTCTGACTGTGGATGACGATGGCCCAGGCCTGCCCTCCTCGATTCGCGATCAAGTGTTGCAGCGAGGAGTGCGCGCTGACGAAGCCGCCCCCGGTTCCGGACTGGGATTGGCAATCGTTCGCGATCTCGCCCAACTTTACGAGGGGACGATCACGTTGGACGACTCGCCTATGGGCGGTTTGCACGCGAGGCTTCGGTTGCCCTCCTGAATGCCTAGCATTGGGAGCGATGCCGGAGCACAACAGCAATCTCTTGTAGAGATACCCCTTCTCGCAACTTAGAGCTTGCAACAGAATGGCGAAGGACATGAGCTGCCCCTGGCTTGGCACACTCGATGCCGACACAGCTGATCGCGCGAGCAACCATAACCGAGATTGCACTATCCGTCCAGTTTTCGGTTTGCTCGTAATCAGGCACCAGAAAACTTGACTACAGGGTTGAAGTGACCTTAAGATTCATCCCCAAAATTGGGGAGCAATCCCAAACTCCAGACAAAATCTGCGGAGGAACGGGCCATGAAGACAACTCTATACGCGGTGGCGGCGATCGTCGTGCTGGCGCTCGCCGTCTCGGGCGGCAGGTCCAGCTCTGGGCAGGACAAAGCAGGACAAGTACACTTTGCAGGTGCCGGGCGGGCTCGCATTCTCTGAGGTCAAAGGCTACGAACGATGGCAGGTGGTCGGCCCCAGCATCACCGAAGCCGCAAACGTGATTCGGGTGATCGTCGCCAATCCGGTGATGATCAAAGCTTACCAGGAGGGCATTCCTGGCAATGGCAAGCCTTTCCCTGACGGATCGAAGATTGTGAAGCTGGAGTGGAGACCGAAAAAGATAACGGATCCGCCTTTTTCGGCGAGCACGCCGGACATAGTGCCTGGCGACCTGGCGCAGGTCGAGTTCATTGTGAAGGACAGCAAGAGATTCTCCGACACGCACGGATGGGGATATGCGATGTTCGACTACGATGCCGCGTCGGGAACGTTTGCCCCGGCCACGAAGGCCAGCAAGCCTCCGGTGAATAACGACGCCAAGTGCGGCGCCGCATGCCACGAGATAGCGAAGTCAAAGGATTACATTTTTGCGGCATACCCGAAAAGGTAAGCTTCATCGGGCGCTCTCCTTCTCGATTCGTCGGCAATCCGGAGACCGGTTTCTGGAATTCGCACCGGCAGAGCGCTTGGAACGCGATCTTAAGAGGAGGAACAATATGCAACGGATCGGTTTCTTACTGCTTGCAGTTGTAACCGTGGCCGGCACTGTCGCCCTCATGGCGCACGCGTCGGGACCGGCCGATGGAGACTCCTCCCCGATCTATGGCGTCAAGATCCCTGCCGGATATCGCGACTGGCAATTGATTGCCGTAAAGCAGCTCCATTTCGCCGGCAAGGGCGAGCAATTGCGCGCTCAAGTCGGCAACGATATAGCGATCAAGGCCTTCAAGGAAGGGACGCTCCCCTTCCCGGACGGTGCCATCATTGCCGCGATTCATTGGACTCGCGTCCCGTCGGAAGACAACAATAAGGTGCTTGATGTCCCATTCCCCGGCACTCAATCGTTCGTGATCGGGTCTCGGGTGAACGTGCAGTTCATGGTCAAGGACTCAAAGAAGTACGCCGCGACGGGCGGCTGGGGGTTCGCTGACTTTACGGATGCAAAGCCGGGCGACAAGGCGCTGCACGAGACCTGCTTCCCTTGCCACGTGCCTGCGAAAGATCATGACTACGTCTTCACCCGGTACGCACATTAATGAACTTCGTCTCCGATCAGGAGACCGCATAAGGTCAACAGCCGTGGCGCTCGATCACCATCCCTGTTTACGATTTCGCGTCAACTCCTGAGGGGTTGGCACTCGGAAACCGGCTAGAAACGGGTTTGGGACGCTACACGCAGCAGAGCGAGAAGTATAATTCCCGGATCAGAGGTGAACCATGAGCACCGTAACTATCCCCCCTTCCAGGCACCATGAACCGGCGCTTCTTAGCCAGACCCTTGTTGTGATCGGCGGTAGCGCTGGCATCGGATTCGAAACGGCACGCCGTGCAAATACTGAAGGCGCCAAGGTGATTCTCACCGCGCGTGATCCCGAGCGTCTCAAGCGTGCTGCAACCGAGATTGGCGCATTCAGCACCGCGGCCTTTGATGCCACGGATCCGGTTGCTATCGAGCGTTTTTTTCGAGACTTGCCAGTGATAGATCACATTATGGTGACAGCCGGCCGGCCTTACTACGGTCGCTTGGCGGAGATGGATTTCACGAAGGTACGCGAGCTTGTCGGCCAGCACCTCCTACAGGCGCTTTGCGTCGCCCGCAGCGCCATCAATAAAGTGAGACCGGGAGGAACGCTGATCTTCATGGGCGGCACGGGTGCCCGACGCCCAGCCATCGGCCTGAGCATTGCTTCCGCAATGACAGCCGCTCTTCCCGCCTTGACCGCCAGCCTGGCGGTTGAGATCGCACCTGTCCGAGTCAACCTTATCGCCGCCGGCTTCGTGGACACGCCTCTATCTGCGGAACTGCTGGGCGATCAGCTCGAAAAGCGTCGTAACCAGCTTCGCACCACGCTTCCCATCGGACGCGTAGTCGGGCCGACGGATGTCGCCGCGCTCGCCGTACACATCATGACCAATACCGCCCTCACGGGCGCAACCTACGACATTGACGGCGGACAGCAGTTCGTGGCCGCCTAGCCCAAGAAGCCAGTACAAGCGGTATCGATCGGAGCAATCAAAACTAGACTCAGAATCGCGTATGTTCGGGGAGAGAAGGGGGGGGCACCCATGCCCACAATCCACCTGCATCAGACAACTACCTTGACACCCTCGGAGTATATCGCCGGGCTCACCGACTTCGGGCCCGGCCGCTCGAAGCTGTTTGGCAACAGTGCCGACGAGTACCTCAAGGTGCACCACCGCGGCCCCTCGCAGGCCGACGTCACGGAAGGCTCGGGCGGTATCTGGGAACGGCTGCACTACGACTGGTCCGATCCCAACCACGTCGTCCTCACGACGACCGACTCCAACACGTGGGGAGAAGCGTCCGGCCATACCTACACCTTCACTCACCGTCCCGACGGTCTGACCGACATTGACGTTGTCGTCGTACGCGAAGGCAAGAACCTAAAGGGGCGGTTTCTCGGGTTCTTGCTCGGGTCCATTGGCAAGGGGGTTTTGGAGAAGGCGTTTGCAAACTCCGTCAAAGCGATCGAAGTGCGGAACGCCGCAGCAAGAGAGGAACGCGCATCATGAGCCAGGTACCTGTGCCGGACAATTCGAATTCGCTCGGCCGGGCCCGCCCGCGCCCTGTCCGTTCAGCAGGGCCAGACCGGCATGATGTCTGCTCGAATACAATGGGCACTCAAGTCAACAGGAAAGAAAGGAAGAGGGGTGTACATCGACAGCGAAGTTGAACCCGAAGGCGGATAGTGAACACTTTGGAACGCATTTGTAAGTATCTCTATGTGTATAGTAGCCTATGCCAGGCTCGCGAAGCAAGGTGCTTCTATCGCGCACGAACCTGGAAAGAGACCTGCGTCAGGACGGTGTCGACACGCTCGTCATCGTCGGCCTCACCACAAGCCAGTGCGTAAATTGAGCCACTGCATAGCGGTACCAAAGCGACTCTCGTAAAATTCGCTTCGCAAAACTGTGAGCGAGCCAATGTAAATTCAGGCTCCTGACATGCCCCCTGGAAAATGGTCGAGGGACTCGGTTTTATTCTCGCTGGGTGCGAACCAAAACCTGTCCGCTTTTTGAATTTTCCGTCGAAGGTGCGAAGGGTCCGGCGCTCCAGGCGATCGACGAAAAGCCGCGCCGGTTGCGCCGGGATCTCCTGCGGAGCCCGCAACCAGTCTGCCTTTTTCGTCTCCCTGGTGCGAACCAAAACCCGTCCGCTTTTTGAATTTTCCGTCGAAGGTGCGAGGGGTCCGGCGCTTCAGGCGATTGACGAAAAGTCGCGCTGGTTAGCGCCAGCTTTTGCCGGCACTCAGTTTCAAATGCGCTTCGCGTTTGCACCCGCCATTCTGAAGCAAAAAGCGGACACGCCTCGGGTATACCATGTCAGGAGCTCTGAAATTAGGCCGAAAATACCCATGGTGCAGATGCAAAGGACGGCTGAAAGCGTTTGGTTGGGAACGGTTAGCAGAGCGCTCATGATGAGGACGCTGGTCAAATAAATAACCTCAGGGGTCAGGTACACTTTGGTCTTGGATGCAAGTTGCCGCCCAATCCCCGGCGCAATGGTGATGACGACGAACAGCAGTCCGAGCAAGGTCGCGGACGCCGCTGACGTAATCGAAAAAACTGGACCATTGTCTGAAGCGGAATTTGTTCGCCCAACATTACCATCCATTCCAGTCTGCTATATAGCCAGGTATTGATGGATAAATGCAATGGCCATGCTGCCCTCGCCCACTCCACTCGATACTCGCTTGATGGAGTTGTGGCGCGCGTCGCCGGCGCAGAAGACGCCTGGCAGGCTCGTCTCCAGCGGGAAGGGGTGGCGATCGGGTTTCCAGGTGGTGAGGTCGCGCCCGGTGCAGATATAGCCGCGAGGATCCCGCTCGATTTCTATTGGCAGCCACGACGTGCAGGCATCCGCGCCGATCATCACAAACAAGGCATCGGCTTCGTACCCGAGAATCTTCTCCGCCTCCTGCGGCACTTGCACGCGAACCCCAATCCGTTCCAGGTGATTTTCGCCGTCAACCGAAACAACCTGAGTAAAGGGAAGAACCTCGATACTGGCCTTCGATGCAATCTGGTCAATCAAGTACTGCGACATGCTGAGCTTCAGTCCTTCGCCCCGAACCAAGACTTTTATTACGGCCGCATAGCTCGATAAAAACATGGCAGCTTGCCCCGCTGAATTGCCGCCTCCCACGATGAAGACCTTCTTGCCGACCACATTGGTCGCCTCCTGCCGGGCCGCTCCATAAAATATGCCGCGTCCAAGCAGTCGATCTTCACCCTTCGCCTGCAGGCGACGCCAGTCCACACCTATAGCCAACACTACAGCTCGGGTTAAGACTGTCTGGCCTCCGTCAAGCCCACACAGATAGCCTTCGCTCGAGGGAGTAAGCTTTTCAACGGAACGCGTCAATGCCACTTCCGCGCCGAAGCGAGTCGCCTGCTTGAATCCGCGCCCGGTCAGATCGTCTCCTGAAATTCCCTCTGGAAAGCCGAGATAATTCTCAATTCGCGATGACGTGCCTGCTTGCCCGCCGCACGCGCAGCACTCGACGATCAGCACGCTAAGCCCTTCAGAACTCCCATAAACGCCGGCGGCCATAGCGGCCGGCCCGGCCCCCACAATCACCACGTCATAACTCTCGCGATTGGGCGTTGTCTGCAGTTGCAAGGCCTCTGCAATTTCCCTCGTTGTCGGCGGCTCAATGAAAAGTTGTCCGTCAACACTTACGCCCGGACAATCAGGGTCGTCGGAGAGGCCAACCGGCACCCGCTCCGGGTAGCGATCACGATCAATCCACTCGTAAGGAATGCGATTCGCTGAAAGAAATGCCCGGATGTTATGGCAGTCCTCATCCTTGTTGCGGCCGAAGATGAGCACTCGCGATGTTGGTAAGGAAAGGGAACGTTGCTGGATCAGCAAAAGCCGTTCACCCAGCGTCTCCAGAATGAGGGTGCGGGCCTCTTTTGAGTCCCGAATCAATTGATGAAACTGCTGCTTATCCAGGCGTGCGAGGCGGCACGAGGTTTGGGCGCGCAATGAGCCGAAGGTCGGAGTGCCCATCAGAAGAGGCACTTCACCCAGGAACCCGCCCGGCTTGAGTTCGTACTGCGGAAACTCGGTCTGCTTTCCGTGAACATCTAGAACTATCCGCAGACTTCCTTCCAACAGTACATAGAACAAGGCGGGTGCGCCCTCCCGAAAGACCCATTCTCCCGGCTCGAGTCGCACATCAGCGATAGTACGCGCCAATCGAGCGGATTCGGCTTCGTCAAGACAGGCAAAGATTTTGGCTTGTCGCAATTCTTCTGGAGTAAACATGAAACCGGCCTCAAAATCGGCATAGATTATCGTGAAACTCTTGTACCACAGAACGCTGTGGTTCTTCCGATATCCGCTCCGGACAGCCGTAGCTGTGGCCGCGGGGTTGACGCAGATCGGCGATTGTTTTTTTATAGTACAAGTGTCTCGTTGTCAGGCCCTAGCTATAGCTAGTCGACGAGCGCGTTTTCAGTACAGGTTGCGCGAATCGGCACCGCTAAATGCCCTTGTGGAACGTTTGTCACAGCCTCAAGCGCTTTTGTGGGCCAGCCCCCCGGATGGTCGGCAAAGCGGACTTATATAAATCCTGCCCAAGAATGGCAAAGCGAAAACATTTCCCAGCTTTTTCTGCCAGGAATAATTGGTCGGTTCGTAATCGGCGAGGAGAAAAAAAAACTGGGAGCATCCCGGCGGAGCACCCGCCTGGGCAGAATGCTATTGAACGAAATTAAAATACATCCGCAAGAAATTGGTAATACACGAGATATTGGCGGAGGCGGCGGGAGTCGAACTAATCACGATGTTGACAGCACGTAAGTTAGTTATTGATTCAAGGAAGTGCCACAAGGGCTAAAAAGGGCCCATTGCTCGATCCATTGTACGTTTATTGTACGAAAATATATTGTACGAAAATACTCTCGCTTTGGGCCCACCCAACCCACATAATACCCAGGGTATCCCATACATTCGGGCGCCTGAATGGTATAAACATTTGAGCCCGCGCGCCACCGACCCGCCAAATCCTCGCTAGGCGTGCCAGCCATGCTCTCCCGTCCCGATTTGTCCATAATGCTCTCCGCAGGTGTTCAAGAGGAATAAGGTCTCTTTAGTTACCAGCGCACCCGAAGATATCTTGACGGGAATGCCCGAGAGAATTAGGGCCGCCGGCAGGGCATTGGAGCGAAAAGCTGAATCAACTTCCTAGACGTTGTCTTATGGAAGACGCGCCCACGGTACAATTTGAACATGGAACGATCTGGGATCGCCGACCTTCCGCTGCATGGCGGCAGTGTTCCCAAATGGCTAGCGGACCGGATGACTCGGTTGGGCACCGCAATCGCTGAGAACGTTGTTCATCATTACGGCGTTTCAGTGCTCCTGTCCCGTCTCGCCGATCCATTCTGGTTTCAGGCACTCGGCTCGGTTATGGGAATGGACTGGCATTCGTCAGGCATTACCACTTCAGTTTTGGGAGCGCTCAAGAGAGGGTTGAATCCTCGATCCCACGAGCTCGGAATTTATGTTTGCGGCGGCCGAGGCCGCCACTCGCGCCAGACGCCTAGCGAGCTATTGCGATACGCAGACGGAATCGGTTTGAACGGAGACTCGTTGGTCCGCTCAAGTCGTCTTGCGGCGCGCGTCGACAACAATGCAATCGCCGATGGCTTCCAACTTTATCTTCACGGATTCATTGTTGCCGCGAGTGGCGACTGGACGATCGTTCAACAAGGAATGAATGGCACCAGCGGAATGGCGCGTCGTTATCATTGGCATTCCCCATCGGCTAGAAACTTTACTGATGAGCCGCATACGGGTGTTGTCGGGGAGAATCAGGGCACAATTATGAATCTGGTCGCGGCTGCCGCAGCGCCGGCCCAGCACGCTCTATTGGAGGTCGTCCAGGGCCGTCCGGAAGCGACCTTAACCAATATTCGGAAATTGACAATGCCGATGCATGATGATGTGCGAGCGTCCAATGTGGATCTGAAACGCTTGGGCGCGGTTCTCGCTGTAGCGTACGAACGCGAATTTCAGGATTTCGCATCGTTGCTGCTGTTAGAGAAGCTTGGTCCTCGAACTCTTCAATCACTGGCCCTGGTCGCCGAGGTGGTCCACGGAACACCAACGCGTTTTTCTGATCCGGCGCGTTTTTCTTTCGCCCTTGGCGGTAAAGATGGCCACCCGTTCCCGGTTCCTCTTAAAACTTACGACGAAACCATAGACGTCATGAGGCGCTCGTTGGAAGCAGCCAGGATTGGAAATACGGACAAGATCGATGGATTGCGGCGACTTGATCGGTTCGTGCAGGCCGTAGAGCGTTCGAAGGCCCCGAGCGCCAATTTCAGTGAAACAGTCGCTCGCGAACGCCAGATCTCAGATTCGTTGGACGGAGCGACCGCTGGCTCTCGACTAGCAAGATCAAGGCGTGCGACTCAACAATTATCCCTTTTCCAGTCTTTCTGTCAGACGCTATCCACACAATTCTCATCCAAAGGACGGTCAGTATCTGCTCGGCATTTGTGGCAACAGCTCCGAGAAGGATCTTGATCAGACAATTCGGATGCAATTAGATGAAGGCTGAACGATCTGATAATCCCGCAATCTTGTTTGATCTCGACGGCACGCTCATTGACTCGGTTTACGAGCACGTTATTGCATGGGCTGCTGCATTGCGGAGTGTGGGCATTGTTGTACCAAACTGGAAAATCCATCGCCGCATCGGCATGAATGGCAAGTCCATGGTGCCGCAGTTACTTCGTGAGCCGGAGGTGGAGCGGAGAACCGTTAAAGTCGGACCGCTTGAAGAAAAACACGATGCCGCCTTTAGCAAAGCGGTGAGCGACCTTCGACTGCTCCCTGGCGCGCGAGAGTTGCTTCGATACTTGAGCCAATCCGGTATCCCATGGGCGATTGCCACCACAGGAAATCGAAAACAGACGACGCGTCTGCTGAGGGACTTGAAGGTCCCTCCTCACACCGTGGTAATCACGGGCGACGATGTGATAAAAGCTAAACCTTCTCCCGATGTATTCGTTCTCGCTGCGAAACGTCTGGGCGTGTTGATCGAAAACTGTATTGTGGTTGGCGACAGCCCGTGGGACATGCTTGCCGCCGGACGCCGGAGAGCGCTTGGCGTAGGGCTGCTGTCGGGAGGTTACAGCAAAGGAGAGTTGGAAGAAGCCGGAGCATTTCGCGTCTACGCCGATCCAGCAGAGATGTTGCTGCATATAGAAGACCTGGGCATCGAGGGTAAGTAGAGGTGGCGCAGTTTGTTGCTAGCCGAATTTGCTGCAAGCGAACAGCATGCGGCTTCAGATATTTCGGAAGCGGACAGCTTGGACTTGGCTTGGAAGGTTTTGCCTCAGGCATTCTGGTTCTCACAGGATTGAAAAAGATTGAATTTCGAATTCCGCGCCGGCACAGTGGCATACTTCGCATAAATGTTTTACCGAATGGACCAACCCAGGGTGAAATCGCCGCGCTGCTTACCCGCCAGGGTCTTTCGGTCACCGAACCCGCTCTCTCCACTGAGGGTTCACCGCATATGGACTAGGTTTATGCATGGAAGCTCGAATGGAAAGGCAAACACGAAGACACTACTCTTTCCGGTGCCGTGCAGGAGTTAAGTGCGCACGCTGCGATTCGAAAACTGGAGTTCATTCGGCAAACATCTCAGGCCAAGGCCGATTGATCTTCGCAATGAGCTGGGTCTCGCCTCTCATACAGGGACCAAGGTCAAGTATCCGTATGTTTCCAGACGGATCTTCGAAGGCAACGGACCGGTCGGCTACGCCCTTCAATTGACCCTAATCCTTGGCCACGCTACAACCATTGCCTTCGTGCGCCACAGCCTCCGGTGATGCCGCCCATGCGTCGGAGGCCAGGACAATCGCGGTCGCGACGAAGACGAGTAATCCGTAACGGCTGGCACCTGCTTCATGGTCTCTCCTCCTCAATTAACCAGCTCTTGCACCCCAAGAGTGATGTTTGGAGGATAAGAACGTTATCCCGGATTTCGGCTATGCAGCGAACCAAACCAATATCTTCGGCGCACACCTTTTTGAGCCAACATTTGATCTCTTCTATCCCTCTAAACTCTGCACAAAGTCGTCATGAAAGGGTAGCCAGGCCTATGAAGCAGGAGCCGAATTCGGGCTTTATCAATCGCCGTAGTTTGATGAACGCCGCAATCTCTCTTCTTGGGGCGATGAGTCTCAAAGGCATCCTTCAGGCAACTACAGGTGCGAAGATCGAGGAAAAATCGCAGGAGACGCGAGCGCGGGAGGCTCAAGGAAATATGAACGCACAAGATCGAATCGAGCCTTCGTGGCTTGCCCGGCAGGTTGGTTTTCAACTTGCTCATGAACAATTTCCAGTGCCGGAACTTGTCGATTTAGGCATTGCAGCAGATCAGGCCGGATTCGATCTCCTCGCAGTTAGTGATCATTTTCAGCCTTGGCAGGCGAACGAGGGACATTCGGGTCAAGCATGGGTCACGATGAGTGCCATTGGCCAGCGCACAAAACGCATCCGCATGGGAACAACCGTGACCTGTCCGACATTTCGTTATAACCCTGGCGTCGTGGCCGAGGGATTCGCGTCGTTGAGTCTTCTCTATCCTGGCCGTATTTTTCTCGGCATTGGCTCAGGCGAAGCGTTGAATGAAGAGGCGGCGGTTGGCTCCTGGCCCAAGTGGCCGGAACGTTCCGAGCGTCTGGTGGAAGCTGCGGAAATCATTCGCAAACTTTGGAGTGGCCAGCAGATCGATCACTCCGGCAAGTATTACAAGGTCAATGCCCGACTCTACGATCCGCCCTCGAAACCCATTCCTCTGATGATGGCTGGAAACGGCCCCAAGGCGATGCATCGCTGCGGACGGTATGCCGACGGCCTTATCACCGATCCCAAAACGTGGAAGGAACACAAGGCAGAATTTCAAAAAGGGACGGCTGGCGCGGGTAAAGACCTGGCGCATATGCCGGTCTTCATCGAACAGTACGTTGTGGTCGGCGGCAAGAAGGAAGCGGAGGAAGCGGCGGAATTGTGGCGCTTCGGCCCGAAGGCCTGGAAGCCTTATTTCAATATTCGCGATCCAAAAACTATCCAGGAGCGAGCTGATACGGAAGTTCCTTTGGAAAAAGTGACGGAAGGATGGCCTGTGGGAACCGATCCGGAAGTTCACGTGAAAGTTCTCTCCGATCTGTTTAACAGTGGCGCGACCGGTGTCCACATACATTCCGGCCAACATGATCAGAGAAGAGTCATCGAGTTCTATGGCGAGGAAGTTCTGCCCCGACTGCGAAAAATTACGGCCAAGGCAGCGTAAATTGGTCCCTTTTGTCTTGAGGATAGAGTACTCGATATTTCCAGGCAAAAAGCCCGATGACGATTGTCACCGGGCTTCCTTGGAGCGCGACGTCAAGCAGCTTTCCTCTTTTCTCCAAATTTTATTAATATTTTCGTATAGCCATCGATGCGCTTGTCGAATTTGTCGTAAGCATCAGGGGCTTCATCGATGTAGCCGGTGGCCCCAGTCAGCAGGACTAGCGGTCGGCCAGCGGAATCAAATGAGGACGCCAATGTCAGGATCCACCTCGTGAACGCAAGCGATCCGTTGGAACCGAATTATCTCTTTGGAAACCAAGGAAGAAACACGTTTGTTCTTCTTTTATACTCTGCGAAGTCAGGATTCTTCGCCATCTTCTTTTCAAGCATTGGAATCCCGGAAACCTTCAGGATCAGGAAGGTGATGGTGAAGGGCCCGAGAATGCCCCACCAACCGCCCGGAATACCGAGCGATACCAGCCAAATGCCCCACCACTGCAGGACCTCTCCGAAATAGTTGGGGTGTCGGGTGTACTGCCACAGCCCGGTTTGCAGTATCTTGTCCCGATTGAGAGGATCACTTGCGAACCTTGCAAGTTCCGCATCCCCCACCGATTCGAAAAGGAACCCGCACAGCCACACGCAGACGCCGAGTCCATTGAGGAAGCCGAATGTGCCCCCGGTGCTTCGATTGATCATGAGCACCGGCAATGCGACGAGGAACAAGAGCGCGCCCTGCAGAAGGTACACCTGGGCATACGAACGAGCATAGAACCACCTGCCCCATTCCCGTCTCCAGGCCAGGTAGCGGAAATCTTCCGGCTTGCCCAGACGGCGCGCATGAATGTGCCATGACAGACGTAGGCCCCAGATGCTCACCAAGATGCCCGCCAGTACGCCCCGCGCTCCCGACCCGCCAGATAGAAAGAAAGATGTCCAGGACAGAAGGACAAAGCCCAACCCCCAAGCTACATCGGCAACATCGTTCCTTCTCTTAATCAACGAGATCAGGAACCACAGAGTCATGTATCCCCAAAGCATGACGCCCAATATCGAGTAGTAGTTCATAGGCCGAGCTTGCGCGCGATGAGGTAGGTTGCGATGGATACGGAACCTGCCAATACCGCGCCCCAAATCAAGTCCACCATCGTCAGAGCAAGCGGCCAGTCCTTGAGCGTGGCGAGATTGGTGAGATCGTAAGTCGCATAGGTGATGAGACCGAACAAGGCTCCGAGTACGAGCGCTCGTGCCCATGAATCCGTTTCGACAGCTGGAGCGATGACGAAAACCACCAGGCCCGCCAGGAAGAGTAGGTAAAAGAGTATGGCGGCCGCCCAATTGACGTTCGACTTCATAAGGAATCCGATCTGCTTGGCATAGAAATTCTTTGCTGCTACGCCGAGCCAGATCATATCCGCCACGACGAAAATCGGCAGGGCAATGAAATAGAGTTTCAGAAACATAACGTCACCAATTTGTTTTTCAACCTCACGCTCCACAACATTCTGACTCTGATTCTGGCTGACCCACGCATTCACTAGGCTGACAGGTTCTGCTGAATACATTTCTTGCTGTCGAACTTCTTCCCCGTGCTCGCACCGGACATATATCGAATCTGCCCGAAGATAGGTCGTTCAAACCAGGGACGATCGAATTTTCCCACGATCGACCACGCAATTCCTGCATAGCCGTTGGGGTCGCGTCCATCCAATTCGTACTTGTCATTCAGTCGCACTGCGATCTGATATGCCTGCGCCGGCGATGAACTCCACTCCAGAATCTTTTTAGCCCAGTACATCCGCACATAGTTGTGCATCCAGCCGGTCGTGACCATCTGCGCCTGCGCGGCATTCCAAAGTGCATCGTGGGTTTCTGCCTGCTCCATCTGCCTCTCGGTGTAGAGTACCGGGCGATCGTCTTTCGCGTGGTTGGCCAGCGTGCGGTGCGCCCACCGCTCGGCGCACTCGAAATTGTCATAGTTGGGATTAAATCGGACTAGGTTCACCGCCAACTCGCGCCAGGTGATGAGTTGGCCCAGAAACGCTTCCTTGTCCACCGTGGACGCGTCAGCCTTCCGGACGGCGAGAGCAACGGTGAGAGAACTGATATGCCCGAAATGTAGATAGGGTGAAAGCCGGCTGGTCCCGTCAACTTCCGGCTTGTTGCGTTTGGTGCCATAGGTGGTCAGGCCGTGCTTGATGAATTCTTCCAGAAGCCTTAGCGCCTCGTTCGTGCCGCCGCGAAAGCCCGACACCGCGCCCACCGAGGTGTCCAGCGGCCAGCCCGGCGTGATGTCAAATTTCGGATCGAGCGACTGCAACGCCTGCGGCTTTTTCCATGCTACTCTTGCTCTCTTATTTTTCGGCGGGACCATGAACAACCTCAGCTGGGCCTGGAGTCTCGGTCGTATGATGTGCGCCGCGTACTGCTCTTTTTGCAACAGTTTCGAGGGCACGATCACATCGGCGTCCACCGTCCAAAGCGGCATCCTGAGTTTCTTCTCTGCTGATTGCCGCCAGGACTCCGGTTCCCGCATCGGATTTTCATCGCCCACGACAAGCGACGGCCTGACTTCGTCGCAGAACTTGATGAGGTTGTGCTCGGGGAATCGCCGTAGCACGAAGCCGATATTGCGCTTTTTGAGTGACTCCGCGATATCTGGAATACCTTCGGCTAGAAAGCAGTAGTGGCGAAGGTTGGCGTGCGGATAAAAAGGTACGGGCGCAAAAAATACGACTGCGGGCTTGCCCAGTGCGTTCGCTGCCTCCACGGCCACGTCTAGTGCTGGATTGTCCAGGCCCCGTTGCGCTCGCTGCATCCAGTAAACGACGCAGGTACCAGCGGGATCGGGTGGTCCCGCGAGCCTTACGGTTACGCGAGGGTTATCGGCTAGTTGTAGCAGTTCATCCATAGGGAATTGGCACCGTCCGGAGTTGGGAGTGAGCTACCTCCGTTGAAGCTCCATGATTGCTGTCTACATCTTTCCCTGCGATGATGTCCTGCAAGTAGGGTGACGAGGATGTCCGGAGCGAGACCTGGATCGGGTTGAGGCGACGACGGGAAGTTCCCGACCAACGGCAGGTCCATTTCGATCTGTGTCTTAGGCAGGAGGAGAAAGAAGAACGCTCCGCCATTGATGCCGCGTTGATTACCACCGGTTGGTTGTCCGATGAGAGTTCCTAGTTTGTTTTGCTGCACGGTCTGGGCGAACTCGAATGTCGCCGAGCTGTTGTTCGCGTCGATGACATAGAGCTTGCCGCGCAATGGCCTGTCCACGGGGCGGATCGCGTCTCCGCTGGCGTCGTCATACTTTGTCAGTGCGAAGTATTGCACTGGTGGAGCAGCGGGCCAGGGTTGCTCCAGTTCTGCTGCGGCCGTTCCCCAGTTCTCGAAACTCGGGTCCAAGGTGTCGAGATACGGGTCCAGTTCGGCCGGAGTCTCGCGATACCGAACCAGGCGGCGACACGCTGAAACTCTTAAATCGTTGCCCACCAGCCGCTTCAAGATTTCGTCGCCAATGTCGTTACCGCCCTCATTGCCCCTCAGATCGACGACGAGAGCGGGAGAATTCCTTTCGACGATTTCGTCCAGGCGAGCATTGAGCCAGGTTTTCCAGTCCCACTTGCTGTTGTAGAGAGGCCATGTTGGCATGCGCAGGTAGGCGGTGCCATCCTCCAGGTACTTCCAGTCAAAAACGACGTCATCGCCACCCTTTCGGCCGGCTTCTCTCTCTTTAATCGGAGCGATCCGTTGCTCAAAAGTCAGCGCTTCCACGGCAAGCGTCTGCGGCTTTGCCTCGCCGGGCCGCTGCGCAACCAACTGCATCCTAGCGCTCTTTTGAGGGGAGAACACGGGAAAGTAGACGTCAAATGCTTCGTACACGCTGTCTCCGTTGACATCAAGATACGCGATGCGCTTGGCATCGTTCGATCCGTCGGCCCGGGCAACGGTCATGAGCCGATCGAGGATGGCTCGAACCGGAGTTCCGTTAATCGAAAGCACCCGCGTACCACGCGGAAGTTTGTGGTTCGGAGTGAAGTCCCGAGTCACGACGATCTCTTGATCAAGCCAGCGAAAGTAGAATGGGACACGGTTATGCCCTTGAAACAAGGCGGTTGCAACCGCACTCTTCTGATTGAAAAATTCGCATAGGTGTGGCCGCACTTCACCTGGGCAGCGAAGACAGAGAAGGCGACGAAAGCGTCCCGCCGAGGCAGATCTTGCGAGAGGCTCTTCGGCAGCGCGTCAAACTTCGCCTCCATCCCGGCTTTACTGCTGTAGCGATAAAGTCCTGGAGGCAACGCTTCGTATGCTTTGCGAAGGATTGCCGCGTCGGTTTCCAAGTCTGCCGACGCGATGATCGGAGTCCCCGCTGGGGGAGGCGCCTGCGGACTCGCAATTTGCGCCGGGAGCACGAAGGCGCGAAGAAGTCCCGCGAACAGTACACTGGTCATTCGTGTTATTCGTGGCATGCGGGCCGGTTTCTCAGAACTTGGCTTCCATACCGACGCTGCAATCCATGGGAGGAGGCGAGTTGGCGAAGTACCCTGGAGAGCAGGATGTAAAGGAAGAAAATCGCAGGCGGACCAGTCAGCAACCAGGCGAAAACGGCGTGTACTTCCGCCAGCCACAGCGTCGAGACGGCATTAGGGAGGTCGGCGCGCACCATAGTCAGAATCTGCGCTAGAGACAACTGCAGAGACGCGACGCGAAACAGCTTCTCCCCCATCCGGATAAAGGGCACCAATAAGAACAACTGCATGGGATAGATCAGCCAGTTCACCAACTGGATGGCAGGCAGGTTCAGCCCGAAAAGCAAGGCTGCGGCCGCACACAGAACGGTAGTTGAACCGAGTACCGGAAGGATGCCCAGCACAATTCCGAACGCCAGGCTCAAAGCAATCTTCTCCGGCGTGATCCCTTGGGTAAGAAGGGCGACGATGGGTGCAACGACTCGGCGATGAAAGAACCCGCGTTTCATAATTGCCTGCAGCGCTCGGCTAGAACCTCGCTCCCCGAGCGGCCAGTTGGTGTTCCAGCGCGGAGAAATCCTCAAGCACCAGCCAGCGAGATCCCTCAGTGGCCTGATCCAAATGAAGTTCTGGAGCGCCACCCAGCCACAGAGCAGCTGAGCGCGGCACCTTGCGGGCGATGTAACTGAGCTCGTCGAGCACTTCTGAACTTGGCGCCGACGAAAGGCTGAGTAAAACGACGTCCGCTTCACTTTTTCGGGCGGCCAGGACAATGTCCGCGGCCGGCAAATCTGTCCCGAGATAAATGGCGCCGAGACCTCCTGCCGCAATCAGCATGGCAGCGGCGAGAGTAGGGAACGCGTGGCGTTCATTTGTCGGTGTGGCCAGCAGAATCCGCGCCGGGGGATTCGACGGAGAATAGGTTCGCACCAGCGAGGCCAGCACGCCGGTCAGCAGATTGGTCAGCATGTGCTCCTGGGCGATGCTGCACTTGCCCTCATGCCAGCGCTCGCCGACCGTCCGCATCAGAGGCAGCGCGGCTTGATGAACGAAGTTACGGGGGCTTCCCATCGCCGCTG
>Ga0302326_10007321_pt1 | contig 24599 bp, 24 predicted proteins | sample Palsa_T0_3_FD_202264 | JGI IMG/M metagenome (GOLD analysis project Ga0302326, IMG submission 202264) | Peat permafrost microbial communities from Stordalen Mire near Abisko, Sweden - Palsa_T0_3 | ecosystem: Environmental > Terrestrial > Soil > Palsa > Peat permafrost | place: Sweden: Abisko... | reverse complement strand
GACCCGATGCTGCCGGAAGCGATTGAAGCCAATCACACGATGGCGGATTTTTTTGTGAAGCAGCTGGCGAAGTGAGTTGACCCGATCAGTCCGGAATCGGCGTGACCGGGATGCGAAGCGATGAATTAATGCGCGCGAACATTTCGAACGCGGAGGCGACCGCTGTCAACTCGATGATCTCCTGGCAATTCAAGTGCTCGCTCACGGCGTCGAAGGCAGCCTCATTGGCAGCGTGACCGGATTGATGAAGGAGGCTGGCATAACGGAAGCCGGCCTTCTCTTTTTCTGAGAATGGGCCTTTTTCGAAGTTGTCGTAGCTGGCAACTTGTCCCAGCGTGGCTCCGCGCTTGAGGGCCAGATGGCGGTGTGCGCTGATGCAGTACTCGCAGCGGTTAAGCGATGCGATGCGCGTGGCGATGAGTTCCTTGTACCAGCCGGGCAATGCGCCGTCCGCCATGAGGGGCTTGAGAAACGCGGTGATTCCCAAGGCCAGCGCAGGGACGTTGGCGAGGGCCTTAAACATGTTGGGCACCACACCGCGATCGGCCTGGAGCTTGTCGTAGAGGTGCGCAATTTCTGTCGGAACTTCGTCCCGCTCAAGGAGCGGAACACGGGACTCAGCGATTGAAATTTCGGTCATAGCGCCCCAGGCGTCGGCTCCTGCCAGTGTAAATGCGCAGCATCTGATCCCAGTTTTTAAGTAGAGCGGTGTTTGCATAAGAACTCCCCTAATAAGGAGAACGCCGTGGGCGGGTTTTTTCCTTTGCGGGAGCAAGCTGGGCTTGGTTACCGAAAGGTTAAGAAACGCTCAGGGTCAAGGACGATCTTCGGGATTCGAATTGCACCTCACCGTGGTTGATGGCGAATGCGGGAAATGCGCGAAGAGCGGGGTTGTCGCTTAGCGAGCGGCTTAACGAAGCCGCCCTCGTCTATCAACGCATGTTGCAGAAGAACCATGAGGATCCCAAAGCGCTGGTAGGCATCAGCCTGGTTGCGCTGGCGAGCCGTCAGTTCGAAGCGTCTGTTCAGATGGCGAAAGCCGCTGTGGCTGCGGCGCCGGCGATGGATGTGGCATGGGTGACATTGGGTCAGACGCTGAAGGCTGCCGGCAGATGCGCCGAGGCGAAGCTCGCCTACCTTGAGGCGATCCGGCTGAATGGCATGAGCCTTCTGGCGTGGATTGGAATGGGCGAACTGCTGATGGCGGAAGGTCTTCCCGAACAGGCGCTGGATGCGTATGAATTCGTGCTGCGCCGGCGTCCGGCGATGGCGACAGCGCGCATGGGCATGGGCCATGCACTGGCTTGCATGGGCAAGGACGCCGAGGCTCTCGAGTCGTATGAACGCGCGCTAACCTTCGCTCCGAAGACGCCGGAAGCGGAGTTTGCCGTGGGGTTCGTGCTCGTTCGGCTGGGACGAATGAAAGATGCGGAGAGGCGCTACCGGCGGGCGCTCACGCTGCGACCGGACTTTGCCGCAGCATGGATGAATCTCGGCTGCCTGCTGCGCGAGGAGGGCCGTGAGGTGTATGCCGAGGCAGCGCTGCGGCGGGCTGTCGAGTTGCGGCCGGAAATGATCGCGGGATGGCTCAACCTGGCGCTTTTGAAGCGAGAGCAGCGGATTTTCGACGAGGCTGAGACGCATCTGCAGAGAGCCTTTGCGCTCGATCCGGAAAGGGTGGAAACGCTCGTAGCGTGGTGCCAGTTTCAAGCGGCAAAAAAGGATCAGGCCGGGGCGTGGGGGTGGTTGCGGTGGGCGCTGGCGCGTGGGCCTGACAACGCTGAAGCCGTAAACATGACGGGCATTTTGATTCATACTGAGGGCCACTTTTCCGAGGCTATCGAGGCGTTCGAGCGGGCCGAAGCATTGGGAAGCAGGGCGGCGGTTTCGAATCGCGGCAACAGCTTGCTGGATTTGGGAAAAATGGACGAGGCATTGCGAGCACAGGAGAAGGCTGCGGAGCTTGATCCGCACGGCGCAGGCGCACAGTACAACCTGGCGCTCGCGCAACTCCGGCTGGGAGACTGGAAGCGCGGGTGGGCAGGATACGAAGCGCGATGGCGATTCAGAGAAGTGCACCGAACGCCGATGGTTTTTCGGCAGCCGCGGTGGCGTGGCGAAACGCTGAATGGCAGGCGGATCCTGTTGCATGCGGAACAGGGTCTCGGCGACGCGATCCAGTTTTGCCGGTACGCGCCGTTGGTTGCGGACCGAGGGGCCGAAGTGATTCTGCAGGTGCACGAGCCCGTGGAACGGTTGATGCATTCGCTCGCCGTTGTCCGAGACGGCCGCGCGAAGGTGGCGCGGTTGGGCATTGCGCCGCTGGAGTTCGATTTGGAAGGTCCTCTGATGAGTCTGCCGGCGGTGTTCGGAACCGCGTTGGAGACAGTTCCCTGGTGGGGTCCGTATCTTGGCGCGGAGCCGGAGTTGACTGCGGAACAAGAGGCGAAACTTCGCAATGTGGACGGCGGACTGTTGCGCGTGGGCTTGGCGTGGGCTGGGAATCCGCGTTACAAAGCGGACGGGCGAAGATCGATGAGGCTGGCAATGTTGCTGCCGCTGGTTCTCATGGAGGGCGTCTTCTGGGTCTCACTGCAAAAAGGTGAAGCGGCGGAGCAACTGAAAGAAGTGGCCGACGAGGTGGTCATTCTAGACGGATCGAGCGGGGACAAAAACCTCGCAGAAACGGCCGCGCTCGTGGCGATGCTTGATCTTGTCATCACGACCGATACCTGCATCGCTCATCTTGCCGGCGCCATGGGTAAGCCGGTTTGGATTCTGCTGTCGCATCTTGCCGATTGGCGATGGATGGAGAAGGTTGAGACGACGCCGTGGTATCCGACGGCGCGTCTATTTCGACAGGAATCAGCCGGCGATTGGGAGCAGGTGCTGGAGCGAGTTAGGGCGGAGTTGGTTTTGTTCCGCTCGCAGTGGTCGGGATCGGAGAGTTTTCGTCTCGCTGCGACTGCAGTTGCGCACGAACGCGCTGCATGATGCCAATGTAATAGGCAAGATTGTGGATGGAATTGAGCGTGCCGCCGAGCGATTCTCCAGCATGCATCAGGTGGCGCAGATAGGCGCGCGAATAACGGCCGCAGACCATGCAACTGCACGTGGGGTCGGGCGGGTTCTGATCTTCGGAGTACCGCTTGTTCTTGATATTCATGCGGCCTTCGCTGGTGAAGAGCAAGCCGTGGCGCGCCGCGCGGGTGGGGAGCACGCAATCCATCATGTCGACGCCCATGCGTGCGTATTGCTCGATCTCGTCGGGGTAACCGACGCCCATCACGTAGCGCGGCTTGTCGGCCGGCAGCAGAGGCAGAACCTCCGAAATCACTTCGAGCGTCGCTTCGCGCGGCTCGCCGACGCTTAGACCGCCGATTGCGTAGCCATCGAAGTCCATTTCAACCAGACGCTCGGCGCTTTCGCGCCGGAGGTCCGTGTAGACGCCGCCTTGCACAATGCCGAAGAGGCTTTGCGATCCCACCCAAGCAGAGCTTGGATGGGGCACCCCTTGTCCGTGCCAGGGGACTTCGTACTGGTGAGCGCGGAAGTGGTCAAGCGATCGCTGTGCCCAGTGCATGGTGAGGCGCAGGCTCTCGCGCGCTCGATCGCGATCCGCCGGGTACTCAGTGCACTCGTCGAAAGCCATGGCGATGTCCGCGGCGAGGGCGATCTGGACATCCATGGAATGCTCGGGCGTGAAGAAATGACTGCTGCCGTCAAGATGCGAACGGAAGTGCACGCCCTCGTCGCTCACCTTGCGTAATTGGGTGAGGCTATAGACCTGAAATCCGCCGGAGTCGGTGAGCATGGCACGGGGCCAACTGATGAAGCGATGGAGCCCGCCCATGCGGCGAATGGCTTCGTGACCTGGGCGCAGGTAGAGATGGTACGTGTTGCCGAGAATGATTTCCGCGTCCAGGGCTTCGAGAACGTCCTGAGGTACGGCTTTGACCGTTCCGGCTGTGCCGACCGGCATGAACACAGGGGTTTCGATGGTTCGGTGCGGGAGATGGAGTTGCGCGCGGCGTCCGCCCGCGGCACTTGAATTGAGGATGTCGAAGCGGAGAGCCACAGCTTGATTCTAGCGGGGCCGGCGGCGTACTTCTGAAAGCGGAGAGTCCGTCGGAGAGTTGCGGCCAAAATTGGACGGCGGCAACCTCGCCAGGGAGTCCGGTTTTGAACTCCCTGGTTTCGCGAATTATCCATTGCGGCGGTTGTGTTTGGCGCGATAGATGCGGCGCGAAGCGACATTCTGCCGGTGCGAAATCATCCGACGATCGCGCATCGTGAGCCGACCGTTGTCGCGCGCACGCATGGATCGTACTTCATGACGGATGCCTCTCTGTTGCCGTTCGAGCCGTGCGGTTTGGCGACGGTCCAGTTGGCCCGTGCGGAAGCCGTTGTTGATGCGTCGCTGCTGGTTGAACTCGCGCTGGCGGATGGTGTGATTCTGTGGGGCCGGCGCCGGGGCTTGTGCGAACGTGATGGCGGGCGCTGCAACGATTGCCGCCATAAGGACGAACTTCATGAGTCTCATGGTGTTTCTCCCTCTGTGGCGGCGTTGATCTGACCACGCACACAAGCTGAAACACAGGGTTCTGGAATTGGTTTTCAACCGAAAGGTGGAGGTGCGATGCGTCTTCTGCTTGGGCTGCGGCGGTTTACTTCGCGTCTCGATCGAGCTTGATCTGCAGGCCCGCGCGCGCAACGCGCGGTGTGCCGAGTGTCGTCGTCGGAGTTTTTGAAACTTCGATGGAGCGATCGAAGAGGTTCTCGCCTGCCGCGAAAAGCTGCAGATGCCTGCCGATGTCGCGCGAGGCGTAGGCGTCGAGGCGGAAGTATCCGTGCAGGAGGAAAAGGTTGGCGTCGTCATCGAACTGATGGCCGCTGAGCCGGCTCTGCAGGCTGAGTGTACCGATGGCCGGTTTGTAGGCGCGCAGATTCAGCGATGCCATGTTGCGGGCGACTTCGGGGATCCAATTGCCAAGATCTTGTGAGCCGCGCGAAACAGTGGCGTGCGCGTATTGATAGCCTCCGTCGAGCGACAACCAGTGTTGCGGCGTGACTTCAAAATCGAGAGCCACGCCACGGCTTTCAATCTGGCCGAGATTCTGGCGCGCGAGCAATATCGGAGACGAGTTCGGATTGGTGGTGACGGCGACGATGGGGCGATTGACCTGGGTGAGGAAGTAGCTGGAACGGATGGTGCCCCAACGCCATTCACTCGCGAGGCCGGCTTCCCAGCCCGTGGCGCGTTCACTCAGGAGTTTCCCATTCGGCAGCGTGAGTTTGTTGCCGACTTGTGTGGAGCGGTACAACTCGCTGGGAGAAGGTGCGCGAAAGGCGCGAAAACCTGAGGCGGATGCTGCCCAGTGATTCAGGAACTTGCGAGAAATGCCGATGCGCGGATCGAAGAGACGTTGATCGAGTTGCGTGGGTTGCGTCGCGCTGGGGATCCACGTCAATCCATTCCCGGTGAGCTGACGGCCATCGTAGTTTTGAAACCAATCCATGCGGGCGGAGGCGGAAAGTGTCCACGCATGATGAACCCACAGGCCTTCGCCGTAGAGTCCAGAATCGCGCTGATGATCATGCAGATTGGTCAGGACAGTGGATGAGCCGAGGGACTGTTCGCGATCCCAATAGCGCACGTCATGCGCGTCGGCGCCTGCCAGGAGAACGAGGCCGGAGCCGAGCGGGCGCGTCCAGTGGGCAGCGGCGCCGAGCTCATTGACGGGGACCAAGGCGAATTTTGACGGCGTCTCATTGCAGCGATAGACGCAGGTAGGATCGGCTGCAGTGGGCGTGTTCGTAACGCTTGAAAATGTTTGGCGGTAATGTTCCGTGGAACCGTAGAGACGCAACAGCGCGGTATCACCGCGTGGGCCGTGCCAATCGCCGCCAGTTGCATAGCGCCAGAGGCGAGTTCCGTTGGTCTGGAAGGGGGTGCCGTTGCCGCGCGCTTCATTCATGCCGCTGTCGCGGACAAAGAGGCGCAGCGGACCTTGTGTGTGATCCGCGACGAAGATCCCGTTTTGGCTGTGCATTGTGGATGCGATGTCGACCGGGCCGCGCTGAGACGGAGCTTCCTGAATATAGCCGTCGGTGCCGATGGTGCCGCCTGCGGCGAGCAAACCCCAGGGGCCATGCTTCGTTTCGCCCAGAGCACTTTCGTCGTAGGTTCCTTCGCCGCCGTAGCTGGAGCGGATCTCGGCAAGATTGGTGGTGGGGCGCACGGTGATCATGTTCAGCACGCCGCCGATGGCAGCTGAACCGTAGAGGTCGCTGGCGCCACCTCGGACAAGTTCGGCACTTTGTATGGCAAGTTCCGGCTGCTCTTCCCAGTGAATCCAACCACCGATGGGGTCGTTGAGTGGCACATCGTCTTGCGTGACGAGGGTGCGGCTGGCCGATGTAGAACCGAGACCGCGCACGCTGATGCCCTGCGATGTTGGATTGGCAACGAGAGAACTCGATCGGCGAAATAGCTCGACGCCGGGAAGCTGGCGAACCTCGTCGTCCATGGTGATGGCCGCCGTGGTGCTGAGTGCGATCTGCGATAGAACACGCGTAGTGACGGGACTCTGCAATTCGCCCAGGGGCTCGCGATAGGCGGTCACAGTGACCTCTTCCGACGCTCCTGCGCGCTCGAGGTGAACTGTTGCGCTTGCGCTCAGCTCAAAAAAGTTGCCGGCAAACCCATCGGCATCCACTCGAATGCGGCATGGCAACTCGCATTCAAAGGTGAAACGGCCTTCTGAATCCGTGCGGCCCAGGATGTGGCCGGCTGGCTTCTGAACTGATGCATCAGGGATCGGTGCGCCGGCGCTGTCTTCAACGGTGACGGTGAGGCTCACCTGATTCTGGGCCATTAGACAGAGCGGGACCAGCAGGGCCACTGCCAGCGCCTGCGCGCCAAATATCGTTTTGGATTGGAACCACAGCATGAGCCTCACTTTCAGAGCGCGCGAGCAGCGTTTGGAGCAGTTGAGCCACAGTCTTGCGATGGCGGGGAACGACGGCTTGCGGTGCGACCTCGTTGAGGGGAATAAGAACGAACGTTCGCTCTGCCAGGCGCGGATGAGGAATTTCTAGGCCCCATTCATGGATGGAGAGGTCCCCCATCAACAGGATATCTAAATCCAGCGTGCGTGGTCCGCTCAGGATGCCTGCCGAACGGTCGCGGCCGAATTCGAGTTCGATTGCGAGCAGCCGATCGAGCAGGGTGTGCGGGGCCAAATCGGTTTCGAGAGCAACGACAGCGTTGACGAAGCGAGGCTGATCGGCGAATCCGACGGGCTCAGTGGAATAGAGCGAGGAACGGGCCGCGAGGCGGCCCAGAGATGCGAGGCGCCCCGCGGCTGCGGCCAGCGTGGTCTCCGGCGGGCCGGTGGGGCTGGGGAGATTGGCGCCCATTCCGATGTAGGCAGTCTGCACAGGTTTCAGCGTATATCGATTGGTGCTTTCGGCTTGAATTTCGTGGTGGCGGACCAGAGCCGCAAGAGGGTGGTTGCCAATGCAGCGAGTCCGGCAAACCAGACGGCAAAAGCGACGCGCACCGCCCAAGCTGGGGCTACGCCGACACGCTTCAAGAGGAAAGGCAGGAAGTTCCACGTCGTCATGTGGACGTAATCCCAGGGGTCTTCGCGCAGGGAGTCGGTGGCGAGACCCCACGCGTCCATCTTGCCCAACGCAAACGCCGCGATGTTTTTCATGCGCAGGGCGATGACGAAGGTTGGATGGCCGAACTCCTCCATCTGATAGAGCTCGAGGGGAAGCCAGAAGGCGAGAGACGCGAGTTGAACGACGGTGCTGATGGCGAGCAGTGCGATTCCGATTGCCCAGATGAGTTTGCCGAATTCGGCGCGATAGCGCAGCAACAGAGGAACGGCGAGTATCGCTGCGAGCTCGACCGAGGTCGAGACGTAGCGGTCACCCCAGGCATCGTCGCCACTCCACACCGTGTAGCGCGCGTAGAAGCAGATGTAAGCGAGAAGCAGGAGGCCCGCGGCGATGGTGTAGGCGCGTACGTCGGACTTAAATCGCCTCCATCCGAGAATGGCGACGAGAATTGCAAGGATCAGCAGAGGGTCGAAGAGGAAGATGGATTTTTCTTGCGTGAAGAGGGCGCCGAAGAAGCCGATGTGAAATGGAGTTTCAAATGGATAGGCTGTTGGCCAGTCGGGATGGCGCTGCAAGGTTTCGTGCGCAACAACGCTGACATAGGTGTTGGTGAACGAGCCGAAACGGTAAAACTGATAGAGGCGGTCGAGCAGGCCGAAGAAGCAATAAACCGGGATGGCTGTGGCGGCATAGGTTCGGCAGCTTTTCCAGAATTGCGCGGCGGGAGCGTGATCGAACAAAAGAACGAGAAGCACGAACGCGATACCGGCGAGCAGGTCTAAGCCTGTTGTGAGGCGCGTGAGCAGGTTTAATCCGAAAGCTCCTGTGCCGATGAGGAGCGCGCGCCGGCGGCCAGTGCGGAGCCATTCGTATTCGAAACAGAACCCGGTGACCGTGAGGAGAAAGATGTAGTTGTTCTCCATCATGTTCTGCGTGTAATGCAGATGTGTCGTGGCGAGCAGCAATGCAAGGACGGCGGCGAGAGAATGATTGATCGTGAATCCGAATTGGCGGAGCAGACGGAAGCACACCAGCGCGGTGAGAACGGTAACGAGAATGTTTGTAGAGAAGCTCACGAAGATGTTGCGGACTGTGGGATCGGTGTTTTTGTAATGCGAAAAGATCGGCAGGTTCTCGAAAAAAGCGCCGATCATGTCCTGTGGCAGCATGAGCAACGATTGGCCGACGCCATACCAGCTTTGCAAGCGGCCTCCGCGGCCGTGCACACCGAATTCCGGGTATTCCCAATCGTAAACAGGCGGCTCGGATGTCCAGAAGGCATGGGTGGAATTGAGGCGGTGCTGGGTGTCGGCGGTGCCAAGCTCGCCGGATTGGACAACGAAAGCGATGAGTCCCGCGGTAAGAGCGAGCAAGAAAACAGGATCGCGGAAAAGAGAATAGAGGCGGGGATTCATCCGCATATCTTCAGGGTATCGCGGCGAGGTTCGGACGGCGCACATGGAAGCCGTTCTCTGGTAGCATCCTCTTCGGAGAACTTTTCAAAATGGAATCACCCAACAGCGCGGGGCACGGCATCCGCCGCAATGAAGATATTGCACTTGACCTGCTCAAGTTTGTCGCGGGCACGGCTGGCGTAGGGCGCCCGGTGGCCGGCTCAACCGGATTCAGCGGCTCCGGTGCAGCCAAACCCGAAGAGTACGTGACCCAACTGCTCGAGCTCTACGGCCGATGCCTGAAAGCAGTGGAAGGCAAAGGGGCAGCGCAATAGCAGACGAGCCCATTGTGCGCGTCGCTGTAGCCGGAGCCGGAGCGTTTGGCCACAACCATCTCCGTGTTTATCACGAATTGGAGACGAGCGGGTTTCCGGTCGCGCTTGTAGCCGCTGTTGAGCCCGATGCAACGCGTGCCGCGGAAACAGAGGCGAAATACTCAATCCCTGTGTTCGCCGGCGTGGAAGAACTGCTGAAGGCAAATCTGCGTTTGAACGCGGCCAGCGTCGCTGTTCCCACAGTCCATCATCACGCCGTTGCGTCGGTGCTGCTCGATGCGGGGCTGGACCTGCTGGTGGAAAAGCCTCTTGCGGCAACGTTGGTGGAAGCGGACGAATTGCTCGCGCTTGCCGAGCGCAAGAGCCGCATTTTGCAACCCGGGCATCTGGAGCGATTCAACCCGGCGGTGTTGGCAGTGCAGCCAAAGCTGCGACGGCCTATGTTTTTCGAGGCGCACCGGCTTTCGATTTTCACGCCCCGTTCGCTCGATGTGGACGTGGTGCTGGACCTGATGATTCACGACTTGGACATCGTGCTGACGTTTGCCAACTCGCCCGTCCGGGAGGTGCGCGCGGTGGGATTGCCGATCTTGTCGCCGAAAGTGGACATCGCGAATGTGCGGGTGGAATTCGAGTCAGGTTGCGTGGCGAATTTTACGGCTTCTCGTGTGTCGACGGAGCGGGTGCGCAAGCTGCGCTTTTTTGAGCCTCGGCAATATGTTTCGATCGACTATGCGCGGCGCGATTTGCTGGTGATTCGGCTGGATGGAAGAGTCCCGCCCGAGATTGCTGCGGCTCTTGAAGGAGGGCAGGTCGATCCGGCAATGCTGGCTCAACTCGCGGCAACGGGTGCAGCGGCTGGGCCTAATCCTGGGTTGTCGATTGCGAAACCACCGGTTTCACACGGTGAACCCTTGCGGTTGGAGATTGAGTCGTTCCTCGAATCGGTGCGAACGAGGCAAGCGCCGCGCGTTACGGCTCGCCAGGGTCGTGACGCGCTGGCACTCGCATTAGAGATTCAGACATCGATGGCTGCACATGCTGTGCGTGCCGGGCTGCAGGATTTTTTCGAGCCCTACGGCTAGTGAGCGGTTGCGAACAGCGGCCACCAGCGTTTCACGTGCTGACAATAGGCGGTGTAATCCTGCCCGAAGCTGCGGCGCAGAGTCGGCTCCTCATAGATCAAAATGAAACAGTGACAGACGAGCAGGAATCCGCACACGAAGGCAAAGAGACTGAGCGACGTGAAAAAGAGTGCAGCTCCCGCCAGGGCGAACGATGCGCCGATGTACATCGGGTTGCGCACAAACCGATAAGGACCTCGAATCACGAGACGGCGAGGTGGGTCGAAGGGCGCGGGCGTGCCTTTGCCAATGCGCGCGAACACGACGACACACGATAAAGCGAGCGCTGCGCCGAGACTGCCGATGGCAATGCCGAGAATTTGGGGCCAGCTGATTTCTACGGGGCGGCTTATGCCGGCCCAGGACAGCACACGGGCGGGCAGGTAGACGAGCACGAATCCGATGAATAGAGTGGCATAGGTGAGGGTACGAATCAGGATGAACATGAGTGGCTCCTTTCTTTTGTTGGCCCAGTGCAACATTCACCGCGGCCGGTACGGTCATGCGATTCCCAGTGTGCGATTGAGGAAACCGACAACGTACTTCCACACGAGGTAATAGGCGGCAAGAGCAGCGAGAAAGCAGGGCACGATCCACCCGTAGGGTACATACCAGGTGTGGAACCACGTGACTCCGTTCGCGCCAAGAACCAGAATGCCCAGGCAGCATGCTGCAACCGCTCCGGCGGGCATCAGCAGCAGAGGCAGCAAGGCTCCGTGCGGGCCAATCTGAAGATGCGTCCGGGAATGTGTTCCCAGCCAGAGCACGTTCCAGAGTGCCCACAGACTGGGCACGAGAGCCATGGGGAACACCAGGCCGCGTTCAATCGGGATGGGGACCTGGAGCATCAGGCGGACGACGATGAAGACAGTCAGAAGCAGGGGCAGGATCAGTGTGGGCACAAAAGCTCCTGCCAGAAATGCGCGGAGATATGGATGCGTATTCATGGAAAACCTCACTTTCTGCGGAGTGCGCATCCGCGGGATCACAAGTAGTAAAGAAAAACGGGGATCGACGCTGGGAAGACAACGGCGAAAATTGCTAGCCCACCCGCCAGCGCCCAGTCGAACCAGGGTGGCGCAACGGGCTCTGCATCGAGACGCTTAAGCATGACCGGCCACAGATCGCGCCCGGGCTCTCGATCGCCTGCAGGCGGCAGCGCTTGCTTGAGGAGTTGTTTCACTCTGTCTTCTTCGTGTGCGTTCATGGTGTGATCCCCTGTTGTTGTAAATCTTTTCGAAGCAGTCGCAGCGCGCGAAAGACGCGCACCTTGACTGCGGCGGCTGAAATGCCGAGTGCGGCAGCTACTTCTTTGTGCGGCAATTCCTCGACCACTGCGAGAACGGCTGCGATGCGCAACTTTGGCGGAAGACGCGCGAAAGCGCTGGCAGTTTTGCGGCGAATTTCGGCTGAAATGGCCGGATCGCTCGCAGGCGGCGCCGCGACATCCATGAATAATTCTGTTTCCGGCCGCTGTGCGCGCAGCCAATCGAGAGCCGCGTGCGTAGCAATCGTGCGTGCCCAGGCTTCGAATCCGCGCAAAGGGTCGAAGCGTGCGTGAGCTCGGTAGATGCGCCAGAATGTTTCCACGGTCAGGTCCTCGGCCGCGGCTGGATTGCGCACGATGCGCAATAACCAGCCATAAACTGCGCGCTGGTGCAGGCGGAAAATGGCTTCGAAGGCGTCGTTGAAGGTTGCTGGGTCGCCTCGCCGAAACTCATCCAGAACGCTACTCAGGACGTTACTCTCTCCGTCCCGCATCGCCTTTTCCCCCTTCATTTGTCCTTACCCTTCATTGAGCAAGAAGGTTACATCGGATACGAATATTCGATCGGCGGCGGCTGGGAAACAGTTACTCGCTGTCAAGAAAAGTGGTAACACGAGGAGTACGAAATAAAGCGATTTTTAAGCGGCAATTTGCTGCGCTTCGTCACTTGACATGGGTCTTTCGCGGCAGTATGGTTGGCAGCCGTGGGGCGAGTGAGATTCTTCTCGTTTTCAAATTCCTCAAAACACATTTGCCCATCGGAGACGGACGTGATGAAGAGCCTTGGATTGCGAATGGTTGTGGTTGGTTTGATTGGGTGTGCACTGGCGTGGTCGGCCGCAGGCCAGGAGGCACAGAAGCCTGCGTATCTCGACACGAGTCTGCCGCCCGAGCAGCGTGCGGCAGACCTGGTGCACCGGATGACACTGGAAGAAAAAGCAAGCCAGTTAGTGAACCAGGCGCGTGCGATTCCACGGCTCAACGTTCCTGCTTATGACTGGTGGAGCGAGTCGCTGCATGGCGTGGCGCGTGACGGCACGACGGAGTTCCCAGAGCCGATCGGCTTGGCGGCCACCTTCGACGCGCCTGCCATTCACCAGATGGCCATTGTGATCGGCACGGAAGGACGGATCAAGCACGCGCAGGCAATGCGCGCCGGACACAGCGACATTTTTGAAGGGCTCGACTTCTGGGCACCGAACATCAACATCTTTCGCGATCCGCGCTGGGGCCGCGGCCAGGAGACCTATGGTGAGGATCCGTTCCTGACGGCGCGCATGGGTGTGGCCTTTGTGACCGGGATGCAGGGCGACGACCCCCGCTATTATCGGGTGATTTCGACGCCTAAGCATTTTGCGGTTCACAGCGGACCGGAGCCGACACGCCATACGGCGAACGTCGACGTGAGCAAACACGACGAGGTCGACACCTATCTTCCGGCCTTTCGTGCCACGGTGACCGAAGGACATGCAGATTCCGTGATGTGCGCGTACAACTCGATCAATGGCCAGCCGGCGTGCGCAAACGAATTTCTATTGCAGGATCAATTGCGGGGTTGGTGGAACTTCCAGGGCTACGTGGTCTCCGACTGCGGCGCGGTGCTCGACATTCATGACGGTCACAAGTTCAACACGACGCAAGCCGAGTCGTCAGCCGCGAGTTTGCGGCGCGGCATGGACAACGAGTGCGTGGACTTCACATTCAAGGTGAAAGATAACCACGATTACAAGCCGTATCTCGATGCGGTGAAGGAAGGCTACCTGAAGGAGAGCGAGATCGACACGGCTGTGACGCGCCTCTTTACGGCGCGGATGAAGCTGGGCATGTTCGACCCGCCGGAGATGGTCCCCTATAACAAGATCGACGAGAGCCTGCTGGACAGCGCGCAGCATCGCGACATGGCGCGCAAGATGGCGGATGAAGCGATGGTGTTGCTGAAGAATGACGGTGTGCTGCCGCTGAAGGCATCAGGCTTGAAGATCGCGGTTGTCGGTCCGCTGGCTGACCAGACCAAAGTGCTGCTGGGCAACTACAACGGGACGCCGAGCCACACCGTCTCGATCCTTGAAGGCATTCGCAAAGAGTTCAGCGGCGCCACCATCAAGTACGTTGCCGGGACGCAGTTCCTCGGCCATGACGCCGAGCCTGTGCCTGCATCCGCACTTTCGGTGGATGGCAAGCCGGGCATCAAAGCGAGCTATTCGCAGCTCGACATGTCGAACCTGAATAATCCTTCAACTTCGAAGCCAGTGGCCGAACGCGTGGAAGCCACGCTCGACGCGGCGGCAAACGGGCTCCCTGCTGAAGCGGCGGCGGTAAAGCCTCTGGCGATTCGCTGGGATGGGATGCTGACGGCGCGGGAGACGGGCGACTACAACCTTGGCCTGGCGGCTTCCGGCTTTTTCAGGATGCAGCTGGACGGCAAGAACGTGACCTCGTCGTATGGCGGCAACGGCAAAGACGCAAAGTTGGGCCGGGTGCATCTCGAAGCCCGCAAGCCGGCGAAACTGCATGTGGAATATGCGTTTGGTTTCGGGAGTGACGAAATTGCGGCAAAGTTAATGTGGTCGAAGGTTGATTTGAAACCTCAGACTGCAGCGATTGACGCGGCCAAATCAGCGGACGTTGTGGTCGCCGTGGTGGGCATCACGAGCGAACTCGAAGGCGAAGAGATGCAGGTGCAGGAAGAAGGCTTCAAGGGCGGTGACCGCACCTCGCTTGATTTGCCCAAGCCTGAGGAAGAGCTTCTCGAAGCAGTGGCCGCGACTGGTAAGCCGGTGGTGGTGGTTTTGACCAACGGCAGTGCGCTGGGCGTGAACTGGGCCAAGGCGCATGCCAACGCAATTCTCGAGGCGTGGTATCCCGGTGAGGAAGGCGGCACAGCGGTGGCGGAGACGCTGTCGGGCAAGAACAATCCTGGCGGCCGCTTGCCGGTGACTTTCTACAAAGATGTGAGCCAATTGCCGGCCTTCGAGGATTACGCGATGAAGGGCCGCACTTACCGCTACTTTGAGGGCGAGCCTTTGTATCCCTTCGGCTATGGGCTGAGTTACACAAGCTTCGCCTACAGCGACCTCAAGGGCCCAACCGAACCTGTCGCTGCCGGGAGCCCGGCGACGTTTGACGTGACCGTGACCAACACCGGCAAGACTGCAGGAGACGAGGTGGCGCAGCTCTACCTTGAATTCCCGAAGTTGCCTGGCGCGCCGCTGCGGGCGTTACGCGGCTTCCAGCGCGTGCATCTTGATCCGGGCGCTTCGCAGACTGTGCATTTCCGCCTGCGGCCACGCGACCTGAGCATGGTGACCGACGCCGGGGAACCTATTGTTGCTGAGGGACAGTACTCAGTGTCTGTCGGGGATGGTCAACCCAATACGGGTGTGCAGGTGGTGAGCGCGACCTTCAGCATCGCCGGAAAGCTCTATCTGCCGGAGTAAGTGCGAACAAGCAACTTATAGCATGACTAAGGGCGTATCCATCGGATGGGTACGCCCTTAGTTTTTTGGGGAATTAATTAGCGATGTATTGATCCGATGAGCGTGTGGCCTGTCCCATCAATTGCATCGGCCTGGAACAATTTCACAAAGCGTGGTGTCTACACAAGCACAGTGGTTCCGATGGGGATGTACGGAGGGCCTTGAACTCATGCGCCGGCGCCAACAAGCGCCTCGAGCGAATGAGAGTTCGTGCGCCATTGCCTCCTAGTTGGTGCGGCTGGATAACTTGGGGTCTGGTTTGAGCGAGCAGGCACTGAGTAAGGAATAAGTGGGAGGCAGGCCATGTTTGAAGACGCCACCTTTGAATCTACGGGAAGCATTCGAACCCGCAGCCGCGGCTGGATGGTCGCTACGTTTCTCTTCAATGGATCGGTACTTATCGGGTTAATCCTGGTTCCGTTGATTTATCCAGAAGCGTTGCCCAGGCAGGCGCTGGCTTTTCTGTTGACGGCGCCTGCGCCGCCGCCCGCACCGCAACCGCCGCCAAAGCAGCTTCAGCACGCATTTCACGGAGAGTCTGAGATGCCGAACGGGGTGATTTTGGAGCCCCAGAGAATTCCGTCCGGCTTCTCCGTCAGCACGGCTCCGGAGCAGGCTCCAAACGGCCCTCTTCTCAGCATGGATCAAGGCAATGGGCTACCTGACGGTGGAACCGGAGTATTCGTGGGCCGGAGAGCGGCCTCGGTGGTCCGGGCGGAGCCGAAGGGCCCGGTGCGCATTTCTTCCGGCGTGATGGAGGGAATCGTGCTCGCGAAATTTGCGCCTGCTTATCCGCCGATTGCAAAGGCCGCGGGCGTGCAGGGGACGGTCGTTCTGCAGGCCACGATCTCGAAGAGCGGGACTATCGAGAATCTGCGCGTGGTGAGCGGTCCGTTGATGCTGCAGCAGGCCGCGGTGGATGCCGTGAAGACATGGCGCTATCGGCCTTATCTTCTCAACGGCGAGCCTGTGGAAGTGGAGACGACTGTGAACGTGGTCTTCGCGATGGGGCGTTAACTATCGGTGGCTTGCAGCTTTTCACGGGTCAACGCGTTCCATTGCGCGATGGCTTCGGGCATCGGTGGGCTCTGCACTCCAGGCGCAACGCGCTCCAGCACCTGCTGCGGGGCCACGCTTCCTCGGGCGTCGCGCAACATGCCCTTCACCCAACCGAGAGCGGCAAGTCCGTCGCGCCCCGCAAAAGTCTGCTCGATGTAGAACCAACGCTCATCCCAGCAGATAAGGCGCGATGCCAGCGAGAAGGCAGAGAACAAAGGCAGCGAGCGGCGATAAGTGATCCACACAGCACCGACCAGCGGTCGCCAGCGCGAACGCACGATGTGTGTCAAGAGCCCGGTACGCGCCAGCAGATGGGTGCGCGCGTAGTCCATGACGCTTAGGTAGCGGGCGTTATTCATGTGCAGATTGATGTCGATGTCATGGGGCCAGACGCGGAGACGAATGCGATCTTCTTCAAGTACGGCAAGTGCGGGCAGGGGGCGGAGGTGTTGCCGGATGGCCAGCGCGGGAATGCGGACAAAGTTGATGAACTGTGACAAGCTGGCTCCTTGTCTCCAGTGTAGGTGCCCAATCGCTCTGGCGCAGTGAGCGTCCCATCGGCGACAATCGCATTTGCCATGGGAAACCCAACTCGCCGCGAAATGTTAAGGACCGCCTCCGCCCTCGCTGTTGCCACCGCTGTTTCACCTGCCTTCGCCGCGTCCAACCGTCCGCGCGTTTTTGTCGGCTCGGGAACTCAAAACGGAATTCTTGCTTATGACTGGAACTCCGCGACCGGCGAGCTGACGGCCGCAGGCGTTGCTGCCCAAGTGTCGACAGTGGATTGGCTGACGTATTCGCCGGGCGGCTGGTATCTTTTTGCGGCGTGCGAAGTGGACAGCTTTAACGGAAAGCCAACCGGCGAAGTGGCAAGCTACAAGGTGAGCAACGGTGCGCTGCATCCGCTCTCGGCGCAGAACTCAGCCGCAAAGGGAACCTGCCATGTTGCGGTGGATCATACCGGGCGCGTGCTGCTTTCGGCCGACTACGGCGGCGGCAGTGCGGCCAGCTTTCTTGTGACCGAAGGGAGGCTCAGCCCTGCAGTTTGGACGGAACACTACACTTTCCACGGTCCCAACAAAGACAGGCAAGAAGCGGCGCATGCGCACTTCTGTTCTTTCTCGCCGGACAACCGGTTCGCCTATATCAACGACCTCGGCGGCGACATGATCCATATTTACAAGCTCGACGCGACGACCGCAAAGCTCACGAAAGCCGGGGCGTATCATGCGAAGTCTGGAGCGGGACCGCGCACGCTGCACTTCCACCGCAATGGACACACTGCGTACGGCATGAACGAGCTGACTTCGACGGTAGACGTGCTGGAGTGGCACAAGGCCGACGGGAGTTTCACGCTTGTGACTACTGTCGATCTTTTGCCGCCAGGATCGCATGGCACGGTGGTGTCGACCGGATGCGACACCGTCATCACGCGGGATGGCCGTTTTGTCTATTTTGCGAACCGCGGCAACGATTTTCTGTACGGCTTCAAGGCCGACGCGAAGACCGGCGCGCTGACCCCGATCAAGCGCTTCAATTGTGACGGGAAGACGCCGCGGAATTTTGTATTGGATCCGACGGAGCGGTGGATGCTGGTGGCGAATCAGGATTCGAACTGGATCAGCGTTTTTGCCCGCAATCCACAGACCGGCGAGTTGGCGAACGAAGGCAAAAACTTTGACGCCCCAACGCCCATGCGGATTCTGTTTGCATGATCGAGTCGGAATGAACTTGTGATTTAGCGGAGGGTCCGATTAAGCACCCTGGAAAGCCGGGTGCGTCACGGCCACCGGATGCATATTTTCCGTTACTTCGGCAGACGGTGCGGCTATGGGCACGCGGGCCAGTTCCCAAGCGGAACGATCCTTGAGCAGACGGGAAACCAGTGCGGTGTGCATGGCGTGACCCGCGCGTTCGGCTATTACGAGGCCCTCGATCCGTCGACCGGCCAGCGCCAGGTCTCCGATGAGATCAAGAACCTTGTGGCGTACATACTCATCCTTGAAGCGCAGCGGGCCGTTCTCCGGCCCTTTGGGTCCCAGGACAATTGCGTTTTCGGGGCTCGCGCCGCGAATCAGGCCCATGTCGCGCAGCCGTTTTTCGTCGGCTTTGTAGCCGAAAGTGCGAGCACCGGCGATGAGAGTGCCGTAGGTTTCGGCAGCCAGATCCACACAGGTTTTTTGCTGACCGATCGGAGCAGGGAAGTCGATGGTGTATTGAATGCGGTAGCCGGAACCAGGATAGACGCCGATGAATTTGTTCCCCTCGCGCACTTCCACGGGCTTCAGTACGCGCATATATTCGCGGCGACGGCGCTGGGTGCGGATTCCCCGGTTAAGAATGGCATCGACGTAGGGAAGCGCGCTGCCGTCGAGGATCGGTAGTTCCAGGTTGTCCAACTCTACGATCACGTTATCGACGCCCATGCCGATGAGGGCGGAAAGCAGGTGCTCGGTCGTTGAGATCAGGACGCCCTGGCGCATGAGACTGGTGGCATAACTGACCTTGGCGACGTTTCGACCGACAGCCGGAATTTCGAAGTTATCGAGATCGGTGCGGCGAAAGACGATTCCCGAACCGGCAGGCGCGGGCAACAGGCGCATCGTGACCGGAGCTCCGTTATGAAGGCCCACCCCTGTGAATGCGAGGGGCTCGGCGATCGTCTGCTCCAAATGCTCGGAAGGTGACAGAAACATCTCTCCAGCTGTGGAAAACTTGTGCAATCGCTAGATTAGACGGGAAATGCGGAAAACGCCTGTGGCATTTTTGCCACAGTTTCAATGCAGAAACGCCGCATTTGACCCACTTTCCGGCCCAACAAGCCGCTGCATCAGTCTGATGCGCCGTTCGGATTCGGTCCGGAACTGCAACAGAAACTCGTTGAATTGCCATCCGAATGCTTTAAATGGGGGGCTGTTTGGTGGTCGTGGCTTATGTGCAAGGGAGCGAAAGAGCCGGCGGTCGTGCGAGCTTGGGCCGCTCTTCGATTCCGGAGTTTTGGTCTCGGGGCGTCGTAGAATCGGGAAGGTCCCAATCGAATGAGGCTCCAGGCGAAAAACTGAAGGCGGTTCATCGATGTCCGCATCATCCGATCCGTCGATTCCCATGCGCGCGTTGATGGCGAGCGCACGGCGCAAGGAGCGCGCACTAATTAATCTCGCGCAGAGACTCGTGCGGGTTGAGTCGCCTTCCGACGACAAGGCCGCCGTGGATGCCTGTGTCGCCATGGTGGCAACGTATGCCAAATCGCTCGGTGGGCGAGTTCGTTTGTATCGGCAGAAGGAATTCGGCGACGTGCTGGAAGTGCGGTTCGGGAGTCGCCGTACCGATGCTGCTGGGAAGGCAATCCTTTTGCTCGGACATTTGGACACCGTGTGGCCATTGGGCACGCTCAAGCGCATGCCGTGCCGAGTGGGTGACAGCAGGCTGTGGGGGCCCGGCACGCTTGATATGAAAGCCGGTGTCGCCATGGCGCTGACGGCGATTGAAATGCTGGGCGAAGCGGGACTCCTTGACCGCGAAATTGTGCTGTTGCTCAACAGCGAGGAAGAGGTTGGGAGCCCAGTATCGCGACCGATTACCGAGCGGCTAGCAGCTGAGTGCGAGGCCGTTTTTGTCCTGGAGCCAGCGCAGGGATTGGCTTACAAAACTGCCCGCAAAGGGACCGGCAACTGGCGTCTTGCGATCAAGGGCGTCGCTGCCCATGCCGGAGTCGATTTCGAAAAGGGCGCGAGTGCATTGCTGGAATTGGCGCGGGTGATGGAAACCGTGAGTGATTGGACCGATCTAAAGAAGGGTCTGACAGTGAGCGTGGGCGCAGCCGGCGGAGGCACCAAAACCAATGTGATTCCCGCGGAAGCGTGGGCCGAGGTGGATGTGCGAATTGCACGGACGGGCGATGGGTCGCGCCTCGAACGTAGATTCGCCAATCTCAAAGCGACGGACAAGCGATGTTCAGTGGAAGTAACGGGTGGGATCAACCGGCCGCCGATGGAACGTACCCCAGGCACAGTGAGGCTTTATCAGCGCGCACGGGCGTTGGCTGCCGAATTGGGCTTCGCGCTCGATGAGGCGGCAACGGGAGGAGCCTCCGACGGAAACTTTACTTCCGCGCTCGGCATTCCTACGCTGGATGGCATGGGCGCAGTGGGCGAGGGCGCGCATGCAGCGCATGAGTCCATTGTGATCGAGCATCTTGCGCCGCGGACGGCGCTGCTGGCGGGCATGATGACGGGAGCGTAAGGGGGCAGGTGCGGCGTTCATTGCGCGCCGGGGAGCGTGGATCGATTGGGCGCCCCTATGGGTGGTGCAGGTAGTTTGCCAGGAAAAAGTACCCGGCGGTAACGAAGCCAATGATGGCCACGGTCCACCGCATCGCGCGCTGGTTGATCTTGCGGCTGTAATGGGCGCCGAGGTAGCCGCCGACGCCGGCGACGATGGCCATCTCAAGGCAGAATCGCCATTGCACGCGACCGGCGACGATGAATGTGACGGCGGGAATGCCGATGGACACCACAGCCGTGACCACTTTCAGCGCGTTCATCTCGTGGATGTCGTGGACTCCGCAAATGCCGAAGAGTGCCATCACGAGGAATCCGCCACCCGCGCCGAAGTAGCCGACGTAGACGCTAACGAAGACCATGCCGATCAGCAACCAGGTGTTGTAGCGCTTGCCGCCGGAGAGCGTTTGCAGCCAGCGGCCGAGCGGAAAGCTGAGCACAAACATGACAGCGGCAAACAGCAGGAGCCACGGCAGCAGTTCGCGGAACATTTTGTTTCCGGTCTTGAGAAGCAGTTCGCCGCCGAGCCAACCTCCCACGCCGGAAGCTACGGAGAGCGGCACGAGCTTCCAACCGTATTCGCGCAGCAGCTGGCGAAAGGCAATGAGCGAGGTCAGCTGCCCTGGCCAAAGGGCAACAGTGTTGGTGGCCTGCGCCGTTACGGCTCCCACGCCGATGGCGGAGGTGCTGGCGAGGAGGGGAGGCAGCGACAAAAACGAGCCGCCGCCGGCGATGGCGTTGAGAACGCCGGCAAAAAGAGAAGCCACAGGAAGCCAAAGAATGTGAAGAAGTTGAGACGGTCCGTCGGACATTCCCTTACTTTAAGGCGAGTTGCATAAAGACCCATAAGGCTTCGGAGATTGGATGCTCGGTGAGCAAGGCGCCACGGAGGGCCGGCCCTCGCGGCGGCGCCTGATAAACTCCGAAGAGATTCAAGCTGGAGTTATTGCATTCCATGAAGCATTTCCTATTTTGTTCGTTTTTTGTATCGGCTGCGATTCAGATTTCCGTTGCACAATCCGCGCCGAAGCCGACCACCTCAGGCAAAACTGCTTCGACCTCCGCGAGCTCTGCCGCTCCCTGGTTGAAGCTGCCACCGGGTGTGCCGCGCGGGCGCGGGGTCGTCAAGATCGCTTTTTCGCTCCGCTATCAGGACATCAAGGTAGGCACGGGCGCGGACGCGGAGCAGAACAAGGTTTACAAGGTTCTGTACACGGGGTGGCTCGCGGCCGATGGACGTAAGTTCGATTCCTCCGAAGATCACCGGCTCCCTTTGAAAGACAAAGACGGAAAGCCCGTGCTGGGAGACGATGGCAAGCCGAAGCTGGGGGACGTGCAGCCGATCACTTTTGCGCAGGGATTCGGCCGCGTAATTCCGGGCTTCGACCAGGGATTTACGGGAATGAAAGTCGGAGGCAAACGTCGCCTGTTTATTCCCTGGCAACTGGCGTACGGTGCGCGCGGACACCCGGGACCTGATCCGGCGCATCCGGGAATTCCGCCTAAGTCCGATCTGATATTCGACATTGAGTTGGTCGATGTGTCGGAGATGCAGATGCCGGCGAATCATCCTGGCATGATGCCGGTGCGGCCGGGAACTACGCTGCCTCCAGGGCATCCGCAGATGAATCCGCCACCAACTGGTTCGCCCGGAGCCGGAGCGAAACCTGGTGCTCCATCGGCGCCATCCGTTGTGCCCACGACTCCCCCGGCGTCGACTGCTCCGGCAAGTTCCGCTCCGTCGGCTCCGCCGCCGGCTTCAAAGCCCGCGACTCCGCCTCCTGCGGCACCATCCACGACTCCGCCGCAGCCGCAGACGAAGTAAGAGTTTCTCGATAGCTCCTCAGGCCGCGCCGCAAGGCAACTCTGGCGTGGCTGCGAGCAGTTGGCGCGTGTACGCTTCGCGGGGTGAGTCGCACAATGACACCGCCTCGCCCATTTCCACCAAGCGGCCGCGCTCCATCACGGCGATGCGCGTTGAGAGGTAGCGCACCAAGGGCATGGAGTGCGAGATGAAGAGATAGGTCAGCCCGTGCTCCTGTTGAAGGCGCCGCAAGAGGTTCACAATTTGCGCGCCCACGCTGACATCGAGCGCAGAGACAGGTTCATCGAGGATAAGCAGCTTCGGCCGAAGTGCGAGCGCGCGAGCGATATTAATGCGTTGGCGCTGTCCACCGGAGAACTCGTGCGGATGGCGGTCGAGCGCGGACTCATCGAGCCCAACTTCAGTCAACAATTGGGTGGCTCGTACGCGCAGGGAAGCACGGTTGTTCGGTATGCCGGCGTCAATGCCGTGAATCGCCCACGGCTCGGTGACAATATCGAGGACTTTCATTCGCGGATTTAGCGCGGCGTAGGGATCCTGAAATACCGGCTGCATCTGGCGGCGAATGCGATGCATTTCTGAACTTGAGGCGCGAACCAGATCGATGCCATCGACGCGCACGCTGCCGTGGCTCGGAGCGATGAGGCCGAGAATCATGCGTGCCACCGTGGTCTTGCCCGAGCCCGACTCGCCTACCAGGCCCAGCGTTTCGCCGGCTTCAATGGTGAACGAGACATTCTCCACGACGGTGTGAAGTTCCGTTCGTAAACCAACCCGGCGCGGATAGCTTTTTGAAACTGCATCCAACTCGACGAGCGCCATAGGGCGATGGTACACGGCGCGTTCAGGCAGCTTCAGTCGAGTTTCGGATGGAGTTTGTGAAAGCCGGTTGCCTGTTGATAGGCGTGCCCGAAGGCAGCCAGCTGTGCATCTTGATAATGGCCTGCGAGAAATGTGAGTGAAACTGGGGTGCCGGGACCGCCGATGTCGTCGTTCTCGCCATCGTCAATTTTCGGAGGGCTGGGCGCGTCTGCGCCGCGCAATCCATTGGGCACGATGAGCGCTGGATGGCCGGTGAGATTCGTGGCCACGAGTTGCATGCCGGTAGTCGCCGTGACAATGATGTCCACTTCATTGAAGAGCGCAGACACTTGTTGGACTGCGAGCGTTCGTGCTCGGTTGGCCTGGATGTATTCGACCGCGGGATAGAAGCGCGCGGTGCGAAACAGGTTGGGCCAGTCTTCCGGCCCCTGCGCAGTGAGAAGCTTGTCGCGGCCTGAGAGGGTCAGGTCATCAAAGGCAGCGGCGCCTTCCGCTGTGAGTAAGTTCGTCATGGCCCCATAGGGTAATTTGGGCAGTTGCACGGGGATGAGTTGGACACCCATGGCGCGCAACTTATCGAGAGCTGCGAGATCGTAGCGCTGATCGTAGGCGCGGCGTGCATGAGACGCAGTTTGTTCGGCGTTGCGCTTCTCGCGGTCCTTCTTTTTTTCTGGAGTTTCACCCGCTGCCGGCTCGTCGAGCTTCAGCGGCTGCAATGGATTGAATTCGCTCTTCAAGTAGCCGATACGCAGAGAGTGCCAGTCGCCAACACCGGCCCAATCAAAGGTTGCCGGCACGACCGATGCGTCCTTTCCATCGGGACCGTGAATCGCTTGCAGCACCAGCGCGCAATCCTCGGCGGAGCGGGCGATGGGGCCGAGTTTGTCCATCGTCCAGCTCAGAGCCATGGCGCCGGTGCGAGGGACAAAGCCGAAGGTGGGTCGCAGACCTGTTGTGCCGCAGCGTGTTGAAGGGGAAGAGATGGAGCCGAGTGTCTCAGAGCCAATGGCGAAGCCGACGCAGCCGGCGGCTACTGCGCTTGCAGGGCCGGCGGAAGAACCGCTCGAGCCCTGTTCGGGATTCCAGGGATTGCGCGTGCGTCCTCCATACCAAACGTCTCCCATGGCCAGAGCGCCCAGCGTGAGCTTGGCCACGAGTACCGCGCCAGCCGCATCGAGGCGCTCGACGACGGTTGCCTCTTCATCGATGGCCTGGTGCTCATATCCGGCCGCTCCCCACGTGGTGGGATAGCCTTTGACAGCCAGCAGATCTTTTGCACCCCAGGGAATGCCGTGCAGCGGACCGTGATACTTGCCGGCGGCAATCTCGGCGTCCGCGGCTCTGGCTTGGGCGAGTGCGCGATCTTCTGTCAGATTGGTGAGGAAATG
>Ga0302326_10007319_pt1 | contig 24604 bp, 21 predicted proteins | sample Palsa_T0_3_FD_202264 | JGI IMG/M metagenome (GOLD analysis project Ga0302326, IMG submission 202264) | Peat permafrost microbial communities from Stordalen Mire near Abisko, Sweden - Palsa_T0_3 | ecosystem: Environmental > Terrestrial > Soil > Palsa > Peat permafrost | place: Sweden: Abisko... | reverse complement strand
TAGCGCCGGTGTACATCCGCGCGGTCTCGAAGATCGGCTCGAGCCCCAGCGCCTGGGCGAGAGCAACCGCATTGCGGTTGGGCTCTATGACATCGAGGAATACCTCACCGCACCCGGCCGAGGCGATGAGACCCGCGAGCACCGCTTCGGCGGCTGACCGATCATTGGCGACCAGCGGCCCGATCTTGTGGCCTTTGCGGCACGGGCGGATGACGCCCCAGGCCGCCAGCCGGCCGTCGCGCACGAGCGCGCGCCCGACATGGCCCGACGCGCCGATCCATGCGCGCAGAAACGACGCGCGCGGGGCGGGGAACACCGTCGCATCGTCCGCTTCGATCGCCGCGAACGGGATTTCCGCGAGGCTGACGAGGCCCTGCGGCGACGCCGGCGGGACTGCCGGCACGCCGCCAAAGCGAATGTTGCGGTGGGCGAGAGCGAAGCCGGATTTGCGGTAATTGTCCTGCTGGGTCAGGACGCCGTCGAGGCCGACCGTCCGCGAACCCGCATGCGCAATGGCCGTCTGCCAGGTGCGCAGCCCATAACCGCGCCCGCGCAAGTCGGGCCGCACGATGTAGAAGCCGAGGAAGGCGAAGCGGTCATCGTAGTTGACCACCGAAATGGTCGAAGCCGCGGCGCCGTCGAGCTCGCCGATGTAGAAGCCCTCCGGATCGGCCGTGGCAAAGCAAGCGGGGTCGTCCAGTCCGGGATTCCAGCCCTCCGCGGCCGCCCAGTCGCCGGCGAGGGCGATCTCGCGGCGGTCCATCACGCGAACGGTGAAGGGGTCATTCATCGTATCGGCCGTCGTTGTCGTTTGTCGAGTGTGCCAATCGGAGGCTTATGCGAGTTGCGTGTCGAAATCGCAAATCGTCCATGACTGACGGTCACTCCAGCGCGCACAGCGATCCCTCTGCCTCAACTGATCTTCGGCATTCAGATGGAGTTCGCTGTTCGATTGACCGCGCGAAGATTACCCGCTATAGTTGCATCGCTTTGATGGCGATTTGCGAGCCATCCTTCCTATTATTGAGCTGCTGAATTTAGGGCGACGACTACCATCGGCCACTGCGTGATGGCATTGTTTCGGGGAAAAAAAATGAAACTCAGCCGTCGGCATTTTGTCGTGGGGTCCCTGAGTGGCGGAGCTGCGATTGCGCAGCGGCGAGTATTTGCACAGGGGGTGCCCTTAGACTGCCTCCCGCCGCTTCCCTCCGGGCAGCCCGTCGCCTTCGCTCCACCTGCAGGGCTGCCCATGCGCATTCGAAAGAGTGCGTTCGATCTCGACGCTTCGGAGTCGACGCGATTGAAAGCTGCTTACGCAGCATTGCGGCGCCTCTACGAGCAAAGCCCGAACGATGCCCGTGGCTGGCTTCACCAGGGTCTCGTTCACTGCTGGTATTGCAGCGGCGCCGGCGATGGGCTGAACGGACAGGAAATTCATGGTGGCTGGTGGTTCCTGCCATGGCATCGGGCGTTCCTGTATTTCCACGAAAGGATACTTGCCATCCTGCTCGGCGACCCCGCTTTCGCTCTCCCGTATTGGGACTGGGACACGCCCGGCCGAAACCGCGTTCCTGACGTGTATCGCACGCCTTCCGATACCTCCAACCCATTATTTGATCCGACTCGCAAGGCCGGTGCCAATGACCGCATTCCGGACTTCCTGGTTGGTCCCAAGGAAATCCAGTCGGTCCTCGGCCAGATGACGTTCGCCCTGTTCGGCGGGGCCGGCGAAGGAGCAAGCGGACAGATGGGGGCCATGGAAGGTGCGCCTCACGGCGGCGTTCATCTGTGGTCGACCGATCCGATCAAAATCGACCCGAACAATCCGCAGATCGATATGGGAGTGCTCGCAACCGCTGCGCTAGACCCCATCTTCTTCGCTCACCATGCAAATATCGATCGCCTTTGGAACACCTGGACTGAAAGCAGTCCCAGCCATGTAAACCCACCGGATGCCGTCTGGCCCCAGCAGCAGTTCCTCTTCTATGATCAACAGGCGCAGTGGACGGCCATCGCCGTAAGCCAAGTGTTGCAGAACGAAGCAACCCTTCGCTACAAGTATCAATCTCCAGGTACGGCGCCAAGTACGGCGACGCCCGTTGCGGCCGCGCAAGCGCGTCCCGCACCGGCCCCCGGGGGTGCCGAAGCGGCTGTGTCCGGACCGCCGATCATGGAATTCAGCACAAACTCTGCGCTCAAGACGCTCACGCCGGAGCCTGCGACCTTGGAGCTCGAAGTGCCGGGTGTCGCGAAGGACAAACTTTCGGCAGCCGTGAATTCAGCCAGCCGGCTGGTGTTGCGGATCGACGGAGTCCAAATACCCTCGGACCGGGGGGCGCTCGCGAAAGTGTTCCTGAATAATCCGGCGGCGACGGCAGCGACTCCGACGAGCGACCCGAGCTACGTCGGAAGCATCGTCGTGGCGCCCGCGACTGCTCGCGGCGTGGGTCCGGCTCGGCAAGACACATTGCGGAATTTCGCGTTCGACATAACCGCCCAGATGGCGGGCTCTTTGACAAATCAGCGAAACCTTTCCGTTACGCTCGTCCCGTTTCAAGGCCAGGGGGTTAAGCCGGAGGTGGTGTCGATGCGCTACCGCCGCGTCTACGTCATGGCACAATGACGGTCCGATAAAGTAGAGCGGACCCGGGTATCCCAGGGATCAAATGCGTATCGCTGCCGTGGAAACCAGATCGATCACGACGGCGACGGGGCGAGGGAGTCTCTCCGTCGGGTTCTCGGAGTATATTCGGCGAATGGAGGACGGCGCCCGCCCCGCCTCAAATCAACCGCAACCCCTTCAAGCTCGCATGCCCCTCCTTGCCCACGATGATGTGGTCGTGCACGGAGATGCCGAGCGGCTTCGCCACCTCGACGATCTGCTGGGTCATCTGGATGTCCGCGCGCGACGGCGTCGGGTCGCCTGAAGGATGGTTGTGTACCAGGATGACCGCGGTGGCCGACAATTCCAGCGCGCGCTTGACGACCTCGCGGGGATAGACCGGCGTGTGGTCGACGGTGCCGACCTGCTGGACCTCGTCGGCGATGAGCTGGTTGCGCTTGTCGAGGAACAAGATGCGGAACTGCTCCTTGTCGGCAAACGCCATGGCCGCGCGGCAATAGTCGAGCACCGCCGACCATGAGGCGAGCAAGGGGCGCTTCTTGACCTCGCCGCGCGCCAGGCGGTGGGCGGCGGCCTCGACCACCTTGAGCTCGGTGATGGCGGCGTCGCCGAGGCCGGCGACCTCGGCGAGACGCTGGGTTGGAGCGGCGATGGTCTCCGCGAACGAGCCGAACTTGCCGATCAGGGACTTGGCGAGGGGCTTCACGTCACGCCGCGGCAGGGCGCGGAACAACACCAGTTCGAGCAGCTCGTAATCGGTCACCGCGTCGCTGCCGGCCTCGCGGAAGCGGGCGCGGAGGCGCTCGCGATGCCCGTGATAATGCGGGGCAGCGTCCTCAAGGCCTGGCTCCGGCCGGTCCCCGCTACGCTTCTCCGCCATGAGGTCCCATCGGCGCTGCAGCCCCGTCGTGGGTGTCAGGATGACGACAACGCCGCCCCGAATGCAATCGCTATGACGCCGCGGTGGTTCGCGCTGGGGTTGCACGGGCCGGCCACCGAAACCGCCCGCTAACTTGCGAAATTAGGAGCTAGCGCGCGACGTAAGGCGGCCGGTCGAGTCCCTTCGGGGACAACGTGAAGATCTCGACGCCGCGGTCGGTCACGCCGACGCTGTGCTCGAACTGGGCGGACAGCGAGCGGTCGCGTGTGACCGCGGTCCAGCCGTCGGACAGGACCTTCACGTGGGGGCGGCCCAGATTGATCATGGGCTCGACGGTGAACAGCATGCCCGGCTTGAACACGATGCCTTCGCCGGGACGCCCGACATGGACGATGTTGGGCTCGTCGTGAAAGAGACGCCCGAGGCCATGGCCGCAGAAGTCGCGCACCACGCTCATGTGCTGGGCCTCGACGAAGGTCTGGATCGCGGCGCCGATGTCGCCGGTCGCGGTGCCCGGACGGATCACCGCGATGCCCCGCATCATCGCCTCGTAGGTCACGTCGATGAGTCGCTCGGCCCGGCGCGGAACTTCGCCGATCGGATACATGCGGCTGGAATCGCCGTGCCAGCCGTCCAGGATCAGCGTCACGTCCACATTGACGATGTCGCCTTCCTTCAGCGGCTTGTCGTTGGGAATGCCGTGGCAGACCACGTGATTGATCGAGGTGCAGGTCGACTTGGTATAGCCGCGGTACATCAGCGTCGCTGGCCGGGCGCCGTGATCCATGGCGAATTCGAACACGATGCGGTCGATCTGATCGGTGGTGACGCCGGGCCGGATTTCCGGCACCAGCATGTCCAGGCATTCGGCCACCAACTGCCCGGCCTTGCGCATGCCGGCAAAGGCTTCCGCGCCGTGCAGCTTGATCTGCCCGGTTTTGCGCAGCGGCGCCGTTGCCGCATCGACATAATTCATTGCGACCTCGAAAAACCCTTCGCCCGCCCCGACCGCCTGCGCTTCAACCGTCCGAATGTAAGCGGTCGGGATGCCGACGCAAGCCGGAATAGCGGACTTGATGCGAGATGGCGGCTTGAGGCAAGCCGTTGTAGTAATCCGGTCGCAAACGGGCAAGACCAAGGAATTATGCATGAACGACGCGCCGTTCGGGGCGCTCGCCCCGAACCCCTTCGACCAGGCGATCATGGCGCTCACGAGCCGGATGCCCGACAACTGGGTCGGCCTCAAGCTGGCGATGGCGCTGCGTCGGCTGGTCACCATGCGGATGGAGACCGCCGGCGCTCTCGATGTCGAGCGCTGGCGGCTGCGGATGCGGCTTCACCCCCGCGACAACGGCTGCGAGAAGAACCTGCTGTTCACGCCGCAGATGTACGAGCCGCCCGAGCGCGAAGAACTCGCCCGCGACATTGCGCGCGTCGGCGCCTCCGGCCGGGCCTTCGTGTTCGTCGATATCGGCGCCAATGTCGGCCTGTTCTCGCTGTTCGTCGCGGCCACCGCGCGGATCGCCCGCATCCTCGCCATCGAGCCGGAGCCCGGCAATTTCGGCCGGCTCGCCTTCAACATCGCGGTCAATCCCGGCCTGCCGGTCACGCCGCTGGCGCTGGCGCTCGGCGACGCCGAAGGCACGGCGTTCATCGTGCTCAACGCGCGCGACCGCGGCGGCACCCGCATGGCGGCGGCCGGGACGCAAGGCGGGGTTGAGGTGAAATGCCGGCCGCTGCTCGCCGTCGTCAGGGATGCCGGGCTGGCCGGCATCGATGCACTCAAGATCGACGTCGAAGGCGCCGAGGATAAGGTGCTGGTGCCGTTCTTCCGCGACGCGCCCGAGGCGCTGTGGCCGGGCCTGATCGTGATCGAGGATTCCAGCGCCGAATGGTCGACCGACCTGTTCGCGCTGCTGGCGTCCAAGGGCTACGAGGTGTCGTCGCGCACGAAGCAGAACGTGATGCTGCGGCTGCGCACGTAGAGCCTATTCCGATTACGCCGACCTCATTTGAGTGTCATTGGTAGTGGGCCAGCCAACCCACTACCGCCGGAAACAGTCGCTTCCCAAGTCAACCCAGAGTGTGGCACGATACGCCCGACGGTCGCCAGCCCGCCCGTCCCCGTAGTCCCTCCATGACCAGCCTTGATTGCCGAGCTTCAGTGATAATCGGTAGCGGAGAGAACAGTATGGCGAATAGCCCAGGATCGCCAATCCCTGCAATTGGGGCCGCGCCCATTGCATCGGAGGCGCTTACCTCTGCGCCGCTTGCTCGGCTGAAGCGTCCATGGGTTCCGCCGGTGCTCACTTGCGAATCGGCGCGGGCGGCGGAGCAGGGCAAAACGGCCTATCTATCTGAGCTTCACGACGGATTTGGACCCGCCTCATGAAGGCCCCCCTGGGGCGGCAGTCGCGCGGTTACTTTGCGGCGTCGAGCCTAAGCCGACAATTGAGTCCGACAGCCTACACGGGCGCTCAATGACAGAGCCACCGCCCTCGCTCATAAAACTGGGTCGCCTGTTCGACTAATTTTCAAACTGTACCACTGCCGTGTCATTGCCAGGCTTGACCGGCAATCCATTACTCACGGTCGGTGTTTACTGGATCGCCCGGTCAAGCCGGGCGATGACAGCGAAGTGTACGCACTACGCTAATCCACCATCGGCACTTCCCCGGAGAGCGCGATTTCCTCGGCCGAAATCGTGCAGCGATAGGCCAGCGCCTCGACGCCGGCCGCCCGGGCGCGGTCGAACGCTTCGCCGTAGCGGCGGTCGATGTCGCGGGCGAGCGCGAAGCGGCCGGCGGAGCCGATCTGGATGAGGTACAGCATCGCCGCGCGGTGGCCGGCGGCCACCATGGCGGCGAGTTCGTCGAGATGGCGCGCGCCGCGTGCGGTGACCGAATCCGGAAATTCGGCGAGGCCGCGCTCGCGCATCAAGTGCACGTTCTTCACCTCGACGTAGCACGGCGGCCGGCCCGGCGTTTCCAGCAGGAAATCGACCCGGGATTGCTCCCCGTATTTCACCTCGCGGCGCAGCGACGCATAGCCTGCAAGTCCCGCGATCGCGCCGGCCGCGATGGCCTGCCCGGCGATGACGTTGGGATGCGCGGTGTTGACCCCGACGAGCTCCGGCCCGGCGCCGAAATCGGCTTCGACCAGCTCCCATGAATAGGGCAGCTTGCGGTTCGCCTTGTCGGACTTGGAAAGAAACACGCGCGCCCCGGGCGTGGCGAGGCCGGTCATTGCGCCGGGATTGGCGACATGGGCGGTGATCTCCTCGCCGCCGGGCAACACCACATCGGCGAGGAAGCGCTTGTAGCGGCGCATGAGTGTCGCCTCGATGAGCGGAGCGGCAAATCGCATGGTCTTCTATTTGATCACGCCGCCGAGCTCATCCTCGATATGGATGCGGATGATGTCGTCGAACGATCGCTCCGCGACGAATCCGAGCGCGCGCGCCCGCGCGGCGTCGAAGCGGTGCGGCCAGCCTTCGACGATGCGGATCACCAGCGGGTCCGGCTCGCGGCGGATGCGGGCGGCGACCTCGTCTCCGGCGATCCTGCGCAGCGCTGCGATCTGCTCGGCGACAGTGCAGGACACGCCGGGCATGGTCAGGTTGATGCGGGGACCGAGCTGTTCGCGGCCGAGCCCTGCCGCATGAACGAGGAAGCCCACCGCCGCGCGCGGCGAAGCATGGGTGTGCAGGTTGCGGTCGTCCACCGGGAGGATCGCCTCGAGGCCGGCGAGCGGTTCGCGGATGATGCTGGAATAGAAGCTCGACGCCGCCTTGTTGGGCTTGCCGGGGCGCACGCAGATCGCGGGCAGGCGTAGCCCGACGCCGTCGACGAAGCCGCGGCGGGTGTAGTCGGCGAGCGAGAGCTCGCACACGGCCTTCTGCGTTCCGTAGGAGGTGAGCGGCGTGAGATGAAAATCGTCGCCGATGATGTCGGGGAACGGACCGCCATAGGCGGCGCAGGACGACGTGAAAATCAGTTTGGGCCGGTAGCCGCCGCCCGCCCGGCGTACCGCTTCCAGCAAAGCGAGCATGCCGTCGAGGTTGCTGCGGTAGCCTTTCTCGAAACCGAGCTCGGCCTCGGCGGAAACGATGCCCGCGGTGTGGAAGATGATATCGGGGCGCGCGCCGATGAGCTTCTCGGCGACGCCGGGCGTCGCGAGATCCTCGGTCACGATTTCGACAGCGCCGGCGAAGGCGGGCTTTGCGGGCGCGAACACGTCGGTGAGCGTGAGCCTTGCGACCGGGCGCCCGTTGAGCGGGCCGGTGACGAGCCGCTCCGCCAGCTTGCGGCCGATCATGCCGGCCGCGCCGGTGATGAGGACGTGCATGAGGAGACCGTAACGGGCGTTCGGACGACGTCAGGCGGAAGCGGCGTGGTTCGACAAGGCGGCGAGCGCCGCCGCCATGGCCTTGGTGACCTCGCCGCCCGCCACCCCATGGCGCGCGGCGACCCAAGCGGGATCGTTGTAGCACAGCCAGACCGTGCCGTCGGCGTCCTCGAATGCCAGCGCCTTCAGCGGCAGGTCGATCCCGATGGTCTGCCGCGACTGCATCAGCGGCGTGCCGCCCTTGGCGTTGCCGAAGATCAACAGCTCGGTCGGCCGCAATGCGAGGCCCACTTCCTTGGCGCCCTGGGCGTGATCGATGCGCGCGAACACCTGCATGCCCTTCGCCGTCAGGTCCGCCGCGAGCCGGTCGATGGTGTCCTTGACGCCGTGCGCGCTTTTGACCGTCACCAAGCCGTTGTCAGCCATTGCAGCCGCTCCTCGCCGCGAGCTAGAAAGACGCGGCTGATATAGAGCCATCGTCAGCACGTGATCTTATCCGAAAAGTCTGCAACTTTTCGGGATCAAGCGCTAAGGATTTCCGGGAGGAAGGTCGACATGAGGTCATTGGTGCGCTTGGCGACGCTCGCCGTTGCACTTGCCGCGGCCGGCATTGCCGCCGCGGACGATGGCGCCGCCATCAAGGAGCTGGCGCCGACCGGGAAGCTGCGCGTCGCCATCGCGGTCGGGCCGGCGACCTCGGCTCTCTATACCGTGAAGGGCGATACGCCCGGCAGCTACCGCGGCGTCACCATCACGCTCGCCACCGCGCTCGCGAAGAAGCTCGGCGTGCCGCTGGAACTGGTGCCCTATCTCGGCACCGGCGAAATCCAGGGCTCGGCGGCGAGCGGGGTGTGGGACGTGTCGTTCATGCCGGTCGACGCGACGCGTAAGAAGTTCGTCGATTTCGGCGCGCCCTATCACCTGCTGCAGAGCACCTACCTCATCGCCCCCGGCGCCGACATCAAAACCCTCGCCGACGCCAACCGCGCCGGGGTGCGCATCGCCGGCGTCGCCGGCACCGCGACCTTCCGCGCCTCCAACGCGGCTTCGCCCAATGCCACCCACATCACCGTGAACGGCGTCGATGAGGCGGTCGCCCTGATGAAGGCCGGCCAGGCCGATGCCATCGGTCTCAGCCGAGAATCCCTCACCGGCTTGAAGGACAAGATCCCCGGCTCGCATATTCTCGACGGCGGGTTCCTGAATTCGACCACCGCGGTGGCCGTGCCCAAGAACAAGCCCGAGGCGCTCGCCTATGTCACCGCCTTCGTCGAAGAGGCCAAGGCCTCCGGCCTGGTCCGCCGCGCCTTCGACGACGTCGGGATGAAAAGCTCGCAGGTCGCCCCGGCCGGGATGAAGCCGTAGGGCCGATCGCAGGCCGCGAACCCGGCGGGCGCGGTCTGTGGCGCTCAGGCCGGTCGACTCGGACCGAAACCAGTCCCATCGGGGCATCACCATCGATGCCAACCCCTGGTTCAAGCGCAATAAATCCTCAAGCAGGCCGCCTGCCTTAAGAACCTGTTTACCATCTTTGGCGCAAAATCGGTCTCGTTAGCGATTTCGCAACTCTTTCTGCGGACGGCAGGAGGCTCGAATGAACTGGCTCAGGGAACACATGCGAGATCAGCTCGCGAACGCCGCTCCGACCGATTCGGGACAAAATATCGTCAGTTTTCCGAGGGATGCTGCTGCATCGCCCCATGACACCTCATCGGCTCTCGATCTCGTGTCCCAGGCGGCAGGAGTGATCAGGGGCATACAGGATCGCGCGGCCGAATCGGAAGCGCGCGCCAAGGCTTTGGCCGAATGTGCCATCGAAAAGCTGCAGCTCGCGGAAGCTCGCATCCAAGAGGCAGAAACGGCGCGCGTTCTGGCCGAGGAGACCGTTTCCGCGCTCAGCGCCAGGCTGGAGGAAACGGAGCATGAATTGACGCGGGCGCAATCGCGGATCGTCGGTGCTGAAAATCAGCTGGCCAATGCCGAGTGGCAATTGAGAGCGGCCGAGACGCGCGCGATCAATGCCGAGAAGGCGGTGAACCAGATCGAGGACGCCATTCGAACTCAACTGGTCGGTTTACAGAAAAACCTGACCACACGATCGATCCGCGCGGCTTGATGGAACGGGACATGCGGATACCCGCACGAGTCTCGTAAGGAGTGCCCGAGGAGCACGAGCCTGATCAAGGAATCCTCGATGTCCAACGTCCTGAGGCGCCTATTCCATCGACACGACCGGCCCGAAGCGGCAGAGCGAGGGCACGTCCGGGCCGATGTCTCGTCGGCGCTGCGGCCGAAGCTGGTCGAACCGACAAGCGATGAAGAGACCGTCGAGCTGCAGATAGCAGCGCTCATATCGGCATGGGATAAGACGTCACTTTGCGCCCGCAGAGAGTTCCTGACACGCATCGACCAGCGGATCATGACGACCCATTGGATAAGAAGCGCCCGCGGCCATCGCGCCGGTGACGGGGCAGCCATCTGAACACTGCCGCTGTGATCACATTGACCGGTCGTTCCGTGCGGTGTTAGGAAAACAGCTGCGGCGCTTCCGCTTTCGCGTGCCCGCGCCCGCCCGAGTCCCAAATGAAACTGCCCGCTTTCGAATATGCGTGCCCGGCGACGCTCGCGGAGGCGGTGGCGCTTCTCGCCGCGGGCGACGGCGATGCCAAGCTGCTCGCGGGCGGCCAGAGCCTGGTGCCGATGATGGCGTTCCGAGTCGCTTCGCCGGCGCTGCTGGTCGATCTGCGCAAGCTCGCCGAGTTGCGGCGGATCGAGATCACCGGCGAAGCGGTGCGGCTCGGCGCCATGACGCGCTGGCGCGACATCGAGGACGATGCGAGGCTCGATACCGCGCATCCCCTGCTCAAGGCCGCCGTCGCCGAGGTCGCCCATTATCAGATCCGCAACCGCGGCACCGTCGGTGGCAGCATCGCCCATGCCGATCCCGCCGCGGAAATGCCGGGCATCGCGGTGGCCTGCGATGCGGAGATCGCCGTGGCCGGCCCGGCTGGATCGCGGGTCATCGGGGCCTCCGATTTCTTCATCGCGCCGCTCACCACCGCGCTCGCTGCAGACGAGATCATCGTAGAGATCCGGCTCCCCGCCTGGCCGGCGGCGCGGCGCTGGGCGTTCAAGGAATTCGCGCGCCGCCGCGGCGATTTCGCCCTGGCCGGCACCGCGCTGTTCTACGACGTGGACGCCCGCGGCAAGGCGTTCAATGCCCATGTCGGCGCCATCGGCGTCGGCGACCGCCCGCAGCGGCTGGCGGCCGCGGAAGCCGCGATCAACGGCCAGACGGTCGACATCGCGACCAGCGAGCGCGCCGGTTCTGCGGCGTCTGCCGCGGTCACACCGCAGAGCGATATTCACGCGAGCGCCGCCTACCGCCAGGCGCTGCTCGGAACGCTGGTCGAGCGTGCGTTGCAGAGCGCATGCGCCTGATGCAATAACGCCCGGTCATCATGCAGGTCAGCTTCGAGGTCAACGGAAACAACGTCAGCGTCGATGTCGAGCCGCGCATGACGCTCGCCGATTGCCTGCGCCACATGCTGCGGCTCACCGGCACCCATGTCGGCTGCGAGCACGGCGTCTGCGGCGCCTGCACCATCCTGGTCGACGGCATGGCGGTCCGCGCCTGCCTGATGCTCGCGGTGCAGGCGGATGGCTCAGAGGTCATCACCATCGAAGGCCTCTCCAATGACGACGCGCTGACGCCGCTGCAGGTTTCGTTTCGCCGGCACCACGCGCTGCAATGCGGCTTTTGCACGCCGGGCATGATCGTCACCGCCCATGCGCTCTTGAGCGAGGAGCCCGATGCCGACGCCGACCGCATCCGCGAGGTGCTGTCGGGCAATTTGTGCCGCTGCACCGGCTACATCTCCATCATCGACGCGGTGCTGGACGCCCGTGCCGCCTACAAGAAGCCGGCGCCATGATGGGGACCAAATCCGGGGGCGCGGCGTGAAGAACACCTTCATCGGCAGCCCGGTCGAGCGACGGGAAGATCTGCGGTTCGTGCGCGGCCGCGGACAATATGTCGACGACCTCGAGCCCGATGGCCTGCTCTACGCCGTCATCCTCCGCAGCGCAGTGGCGCACGGGCGCATCCGCTCGATCGACGCCTCGGCGGCGCTGAGGATTGCGGGCGTGCACGCGGTCATCACCGCGCAGGACATGCCGGACGGCCCGCCGATCATCGCCATGCGGCTGCAGCCGATGCCGGAGTTCAAGCCGTTCGAGCAGCCGGTGATCGCCGCCGGAACGGTCCACTATGTCGGCGAGCCCATCGCCGTCGTCCTCCCCGACACTACGGCGGTCGGCGAGGACGCCCACCAGCGCCTCGCGCGCCACAACGAGCCCGTGCCGCCGGTGACGGATTGTGCGAGCGCGGCCCGAGGCGATCGGCTCCTGTTCGAGGCGCAGGGCACCAACCGGTCGATGACCTTCACCGCCGCCTGCGGCGACACCGATGCGGCGTTCGCCGAGGCGCCTTACGTGCGGCGCGAGAAATTCCGCGTCCAGCGCCATTACGGCCTGACCCTGGAGCCGCGCGGCGTGCTGGCGCAATGGGACGCGGCCAAGGGCCGGCTCACAGTGTCGGGCGCAGCCAAGGTGCCGTTCTTCAACCGGCGCATCCTGGCCAAGCAGATCGGCCTTCCGGAAAACGCTATCGACATGGTGGAGAACGACGTCGGCGGCGGCTTCGGCGCGCGCGGCGAGTTCTACCCCGAGGATTTTCTCATTCCGTTCGCCGCGCGCCATGTGGGGCGCCCGGTGAAATGGATCGAGGACCGCCGCGAGAACCTGATGGCCATGAACCACGCCCGCGAAGCGGAGGTCGATGTCGAGATCGCCTGCAGACGCGACGGCATGATCCTCGGACTGCGCGGCCACGCCGACGTCGACATGGGCGCCTATATGCGCACCAACGGCGCGGTGGGGGCGCGCAACATCGCCCAGTTCATGTCCGGGCCTTACGCCATTCCCAACATCAGGATCACGTCCTCGCTGTGGATGACCAACAAGACGCCGGTCGGCACCTATCGCGGACCGGGGCGCTTCGAGACCGACTTCTTCCGCGAGCGGCTGTTCGACATGGTGGCCGGCGATCTCGGCATCGATCGCGTCGAATTCCGCCGCCGCAACCTCATCCCGGCGTCGGCAATGCCCTACCCGTTCGCGACCATCACGCCGTTCGAATCCAAGGACGAGATCGACAGCGGCGACTATCAGGTCACCCTCGACCGCTGCCTTGCCGAGTTCGGCTGGGCCGAGAAGGCGAAGCTCCAGGGCCGGCTCATCGACGGGCGCTATCACGGCCTCGCGGTCGGCTGCTTCATCGAGGGCGGCGCGGCCGGCCCCAAGGAGACGGCGCGGCTCGAGATCAATGCGGACGGCTCGGTGTCGGTGTTCATGGGCTCCTCGGCGGTCGGCCAGGGCGTCGAGACCGTGTTCGCCCAGATCGCGGCGGATGCGCTGGAAGTCCCGATGGACCGCATCGCCGGCGTCTTTCACGGCTCGACCGCCTATGTCAGCGACGGCTACGGCGCTTATCATTCGCGCTCGGTGGTGATGGGCGGTTCGGCCCTGCTCGATGCCGTCAAGAATCTCCATGAAGCAATCCGCGGCGAGGCCGCGAAGCGTTGGGGCTGCGCGTCAGCGGAGATCAAGATCACCGAGGACAGGATCGGCGGGCCCGACGGCAGGGCGGCGACCTTCGCCACATTCGCCAGCCTCTCCGCCGAGGGCATCTTCCTCAACAAGAAGCACACCTACACCTGCGGCGCCCATGCCGCCCATGTGACCGTCGATGCACGTATCGGCCAAGTCGAGATCGTCGACTATCTCACGGTCGTGGACTGCGGTCGCATCATCAATCCGATGACGGTGCGCGGGCAGGTGATCGGCTCCCTGGTGCAAGGGCTCGGCGGCGCCATGCTGGAACATCTCGTCTATGACGACGAGGGGCAGCTTTTGACCGGCTCGCTCGCCGACTATCTGCTGCCGACCGCCAGCGACTTTCTCAACCTGCGCGCCATCGTCACCGACATGTTTCCCTCTCCCATCAATCCGCTCGGCGCCAAGGGCGCGGGCGAGGGCGGCATCATCTCCGCCGGCGGCATCATGGCCAATGCGGTCGCCAATGCCTTGAGCGCCTTCGGGGTCGAACCGCGCGAGCTGCCGCTGACGCCGCCGAAGATCTGGGAGATGGTGCAAAAGGGGATTCCAGGTTCCGGTCTTTGGCCGGCCCCGGAACGACACCGAGAAGAATGCGATCGCCCCCTCAACCCTTCCCTGCCAGCGCCCGCAGGCCCTCGCGGTAGGTCGGGTAGCGCAGGGTGACGCCGAGCGCGGATTTGATGCGCGTATTGCGCACCCGTTTGCTCTCGCCATAGAAGCTGATGGCGAATGGCGACATCGTCTTCTTCGCCTCCTCGAACGGGATTTGCGGCGGCGGCTCGACGCCCAGCAGGCCGGCGGCGTAAGCGATAGGATCGCCCGGCGCGGTCGGCTCATCGTCGGCGGCGTTAAAGACGCCGCCGGCGCGGCGCGACACGGCGAGCGCGATGGCGCGATCGATGATTTCGGCGAGATCGCCCACATGGATGCGGTTGAACACCTGCCCCGCCTTGACGATGCGCCGGGCCCGGCCGGCTTTCACGGTTTCCAATGCATTCTGCCCGGGTCCGTAAATGCCGGCGATGCGGATGATGGCAACCGGCAGGCTGCGCGCCGCACCCAGCGCCTGCCAGGCGCGCTCGGCCTCGATGCGGTCCTGCGCCCGCGTCAGTGCCGGCGTCAGCGGCGTCTCCTCGTCGATCCAGGCGCCGTCATGGTTGCCGTAGACCGCGATGGTTGAGAGATAGACGATCGAAGCGAGCTGCGGCGCCGCGACGATGGCGTCATCGAGCCGGGCCAGCGTGGGATCGATGCCATCCGCCGGAGAGATCGAGACCAGGAGGACGCTCGCCTGCGAGACCGCCTCGACGAGGGCCGGATCGGCCGTCTCGCCGTCGAATACGATCATCTCCACCTTGCGTCCGCCGAAGCGTCGTCCGGCGAGTTCCGCCGCATTGGCGGTGCTGCGGGTGGTGCCGACGATGCGATCGAACCGGGCGCCGTGAAGCGCCACGTAATGCTGGGCGGAATAGCCGAAGCCGAGGCAGATGAGGGTGTTCACGCGGTCTCTTCCAGAGCTGCCGCCCATTCCACGCGGACCTCGGGGTCGGCGTCCGAGGGACGGTATCGCGCCGCCAGCGCTGCAACGGCGTCGCGGGATACCAGCCGGGACAATGCCCACACCGCCGCTCCGCGCACCACCGGCGCCGGATCGGCCAGCCGCCGCTCGGCATGGATCGCGAGCGCGGCGTCGCCGCTGTTGCCGATGGCGATCAGCACGTTGCGCAGGAAGCGGTCGCGCCCGGTGCGCTTGACGGCGGTGCGGGCGAACATGCGGCGGAAGCCGGGGTCGTCGAGCCCGGCGAGATCGGCGAGCGCCGGTGCCTGCAGCGCGGTGCGGGCGGCGAGCTTGGCCTCGCGGCCCTGCCGGGCATACTTGTTCCACGGGCATACCGCGAGGCAATCGTCGCAGCCATAGATGCGGTTGCCGATCTGCGGCCGCAGCCCGCGCGGGATCGGGCCCTTGTGCTCGATGGTGAGATAGGAGATGCAGCGCCGCGCATCGAGGCGATAGGGGGCGGGGAACGCCGCGGTCGGGCAGATGTCGAGGCAGGCCCGGCAGGTCCCGCAATGGTCGGCCTCGGCGGGATCGGGCGGCAGCTCGAGGGTGGTGAAGATCGCGCCGAGAAACAGCCACGAGCCGAACCGGCGCGACACCAGGTTGGTGTGCTTGCCCTGCCAGCCGATGCCGGCGGCGGCGGCGAGCGGCTTCTCCATCACCGCAGCGCTGTCCACGAACACCTTCACGTCGCCGCCGGCCTGCGCCATCAGCCAGCGCGCCAAGCGCTTGAGGCGCTTCTTGATGACGTCATGATAGTCGTCGCCCTGGGCATAGACCGAGATTGCGCCGCGGTCGCGGGCACCGAGAACCGCCAGGGGATCGCGGTCCGGGCCGTAATTCACCCCGAGCATGATGACGGAGCGCACCTGCGGCCACATCACCAGGGGATCTCCGCGCCGCTCCGGACCCGCCGCCATCCACTCCATGTCGCCGTGATGGCCTTCGCCGAGAAACCGGGCAAGCCCGTCGCGCGACCGGCGCGAGACGATGGGCAGCGTCACCGCGACAGCATCGAAGCCGAGCGCGGCGGCGGCCTCGGCCAGGGCGGATCTGAGGTCTTGGATGCCTTGGGGGTTCAGAAGTCGAGATCGGCGTAGGTCTTGGACGGGGAAATCCCGGGATAGCTCTCGAGCAGCAGAGGGCGCATCGAGGGGCGCGACTTCACCCTCGCATACCAACTCTTTGCCGCCTCGTCCTGGTTCCACGGCACGTCGCCCAGATAATCGATCACCGACAGATGCGCGGCTGCCGCGAGGTCCGCATAGCTCATACGCTCGCCGGCGAGCCAGTCGCGGGTGCCCACCAGCCAGCCGATATAGGACAGATGATAGCGGATATTGGAAAGCGCCGCACGGATCGCGTCCGGCTCCGGCGCCCCGCCGCCCGGACCGGAGCCGATCAGGCGCTTGAAGACCCGCTCCGTCGACAGCGGACCGCTCACCTCGGCAAAGAACTTGTCGTTGAACCAGCCCGTCAGCCGGCGCACCTCGACCCTTCCGTCGATGTCGACCGGCAGCAGCCGGTGGCCGCTCAGCGAAGCCCCGCGGGTCTCGTCGAGATACTCTGCGATGATCCCGGCGCCCGGCACCGGAACCCGGCCTTCCTCGGTCATAACCGGGATCGTGCCGGCAGGATTGAGTCCGAGGAACTCCTCCCGGCGCTCCCATGGCCGCTCTTCGACCAGCCGGGGAGACAGGCCGTATTCCCCGACCACGATGCGCACGAAGCGGGAATGCGGGCAGAACGGGTGATGGTAGAGGATCATCATGGGATCAACGTGAGGACCGGCCGCAGGCGATGGCCCAATCACCATCGCGAGGCAAGGGTATACAATTCCTTAATGTTATCAAATCCGAGGCGCGGCCGGCCGCCCGCCTTGGCATCCATGGCCCGGCCGGCCGCCCGATTCCGGGCGTGTTCGGGACGTACTCCCCTTGCCCGGCCGGCGCGGTTGGGCGAAAAGCGCAAACGCGCCGGCCCGAATCGGTTCGCTCGCACGCCCACGGCCCCGGAGGACCCATGATTCTCGATCTCGTCAAGGCGGGCTTTCTCGGCATCGTCGAGGGCCTCACCGAATATATCCCGGTGTCCTCGACCGGACATCTCCTCCTGCTGCAACACTTTTTCGGCTTCGGCGACGAGGATTTCGGCAACACTTTCGCGGTCCTGATCCAACTCGGCGCGATCCTCGCCCTGCTCTCGATCTATTTCACCAAGCTGCTCGCGATCGCGACCGGGATGTTTTCCGATCCCAAGGCGCGGCGCTTCGTCATCGGCGTGCTGATCGCCTTCCTACCGGCCGCCGTCATCGGCGCTGCCGGCCATAACTTCATCAAGACCGTGCTGTTCAATCCGTGGATCGTCTGCGTCAGCCTGATCGTCGGCGCCGGAGTGCTGTTCTATGTGGACCGCCTCGAACTCAAGCCGCACTACCACGACGCCCAGGGGTTCTCGCTGCCGATGTATCTCGGCATCGGCATCTGCCAGTGTTTCGCCATGATTCCCGGCGTGTCGCGGTCCGGCGCGACCATCGTGTCGGCCATGCTGCTCGGCGCCGACCGGCGCTCGGCGGCGGAATTCTCGTTCTATCTTGCCATGCCCACCATGGCCGGCGCCTTCGCCTACGACCTCTACAAGAGCGGCGCGCATCTGAGCTCCGACAACATCATCGTCATCGCGGTCGGCTTCATCATGTCGTTCATCGCGGGATGGTTCGTGGTCAAGCGTTTCCTCGACTACGTATCCGGGCACGGCTTCTCGATGTTCGCCTGGTGGCGCCTGATCGTCGGCACCCTCGGCCTCATCGGCCTCCTGCTGTGGAAGTGACCCGATTATGTTGACCTATCGATGTCATTGCCCGGCTTGACCGGGAAATCCAGTACGCCCGGCCGGTGTTTACTGGATCGCCCGGTCGAGCCGGGCGATGACAAGCAAATGGATGTCGACCTGAATAAAAACGCCCTACGACGCCACGCTGCCGCGGAACTGGCCGGTCTTGCGGAACCGCCACAGATAGGACGGGACGATCGCCTCGATCGAACGCGGGACGATGCCGAGCCCCTCCAGGGTGCGTCCCTCGGCACGCGCCGCATCCGACACCACATTGTCGGACCGCAGCAGCTCGACCTGGTCCCGCGTCAACAGCGGCTTGGGCAGGAATTCCAGGAAAAAGGCCTTTAGCCTGGCGGCCCAGAACGGAACCGGCACCAGCAGGCGGCGGCGCTCGATGGTCGCCAGCACGTATTCCATCAGCTCCTTGAAGGTCAGGACCTCCGGACCGCCGAGCTCGTAGACCGTGCCCGGCCTGGTTCCGCCCGCCACCGCCTTGGCGATCGCTTCGGCGACGTCGCCGGCGTAGACCGGCTGGAACCGCGTCTTCCCGCCCCCGACCAGCGGCAGCACCGGCGATATCCGCGCCAGCGCGGCGAAGCGGTTGAAGAAGTCGTCATTGGGCCCGAACACGACGGAGGGGCGGAAAATCGTGGCCTCCGGGGTCGCCGCGAGGACGAGGCGCTCGCCTTCGGCCTTGGAGCGGGCATAGGCGGAGGGCGAATGCTCGTCGGCACCGATGGCGGAGACATGGATCATCTGCGCGTCCTCCGCCGCCGCGGCGAGCGCCACCGATTCGGCGCCGAACGCCTGCACGGTCTCGAAGCGCGCGCGGCCGGACTCGAACAGGATCCCCACCAGGTTGATGACCACGTCGCTGCCGCGCACGGCGGCCGCCACCGAAGGCCGGTGCCGCACATTGGCCTGCACCGCGTGAATCTGGCCGACCCGCCCGAGCGGCTGCAGAAAGCCGGCGAGATCGGGGCGCCGCACCGCGATCCGGATGCGGTATTCGTGCTTCGCCAGCGCGCGCACCACATGGCGGCCGAGAAAGCCCGAGCCGCCGAAGATCGTGATCAGGGTGTCGGCATTGGACTGCGCGGTCATTGGCGGCCTTTCCGTCGGGCGCCCGCGGCGGATGGCCGGACCCCGGACGCCGGACCTTGGCGCCGGACTTTGGGCGTCGATCCGGCGCGGCATACCGGATCGTCCCGGCGCTGTACAGGGCTACGAAAGTTCGCCGGCCCGGGGCCGCCCGGCCGCGCCGATACCGCAATCGCGCGACGCCTTGTTGACAAGCCGAAACCGGCACCCTTATGTCTCTGCCCATGCCCAGGTGGCGGAATTGGTAGACGCGCTGGTTTCAGGTACCAGTGGCGCAAGTCGTGGAGGTTCGAGTCCTCTCCTGGGCACCACTTTACCTTCGGATGGCAGCGCGTGGCAGCTCATTAGCAGTGTTGAATCAGCTGCTTAACGCCAGATGATCTGAACTGGGGCAGCGGAGCTTTCGCGCCCGGCCCGAGCCTCCGTCCGCACCCGTCGGATGCAATCTCCTCGCGCTCCATCGGATCTACGGTTCGGCCGATTCTGCGGACGGCACAATTGCAAAACTCGCTTTGCGGGTGCGCCGCGCTATCGTTGGTTCGATGACTCGGCGAGGAGCATTCCGTCCTCTTGTGCAATCCCGGACGGCGGTATCGGAAGCGTCTTCTGAAAATGCATGAGAATACAGGCGCCGACCTCCGAGGCGGGGACCGGCCGGCCGAAGAAGAACCCCTGGGCCTGGTCGCCGTCGGCCTGATCGAGAAAAGCCGCCTGCTTGGCGGTCTCGACGCCTTCGACCGTCACCCGCATGTGCAGCTCGCGTCCGAGCGCGATGATCGTCTTCACCACCGTCTCGGCATCGCGGCCGGGGCCGTCGAAGCCTTGCATGAAGCTGCGGTCGATCTTGATCTTGTCGAACGGAAAGCGCCACAGATAGCTGAGGCTCGAATAGCCGGTCCCGAAATCGTCCATCACGATGGCCACGCCCATCGCCTTGAGCGCCTGAAGCTCCACCATGATGGCTTCGGTGCTGCCGAGCAGCAGGGTCTCGGTGATCTCCAGCTCCAGCCGGCGCGCCGCGAGGCCCGACTCTTGAAGCGCGGCGGCGACGATGCTCTTGATGCTGCCTGCCGCGAATTGCGCGGGCGACAGGTTCACCGCGACGGTCAGGTGCTCAGGCCAGGTCGCCGCGGTACGGCACGCCTCCCGCAACACCCATGCGCCGATCTTGTCGATGAGCCGCAAGTCCTCGGCAACGGGAATGAAGACCATCGGCGGAATGAGTTTTCCGTCTGCGTCCGGCAGCCGTATCAGCGCCTCGAAGCCGATGAGGCGGCGATCCGACATTTCGAACAGCGGCTGGTAGTGCAGCTCGAAGCCATCATGAAGCACCGCGTCGCGGATCGCCCGTTCGAGCTCGATTCGTGCTCGCAGCTCCGTGTCCATCTCCGGTACAAAGATGCGGATGCAATTGCGGCCATCGGCCTTGCTCTTGTAGAGGGCGAGATCGGCGCTTTTCAGCAGCCGCTCGGAGCTCTTGCCGTCCGCGGGCGCCAGCGCGATGCCGATGCTGACCGTGGTCATGATGTCCTGCTCCCTGAACCGCATCGGGGCGATAAAGGCGGCGGACAGGCGGCGCGCGAAATCCAAGGCCTGGTCCGCGGTGTCGACGCCGGTCTGGACCACGACGAATTCATCGCCGCCGAGACGGGCCACGACGTCGTGGATGCGGGTTGTCGCGCGCAAGCGCTGAGCGATCGTCTTCAGCAAGAAGTCGCCACCGTCGTGCCCGAGGGTGTCGTTGACCTGTTTGAAGCGGTCGAGGTCGATGAAATGCACGGCGAGTCCGGTGCCCCGCACCGGCGAGACCGCGAGTTCCTTGTCCAATTGCTCGATCAACCGGGCGCGATTGGCCAACCCGGTCAGCGCGTCGTGGTGGGCGAGAAAGCGGATGCGCCGGTCGGCCTGCTGCTTTTCCTTGGTGCGACGATACCATGCTATGGCCGGAATCACGAAGGACAGTGCCGTCAGCCCGCATAGTGCCGCCGCCGCCATGAGAAACACCTCGTAGAAATCGTCCCGTTGCGCGGTTTGATCGACAGACGCGGCAACGATGGCGACCGGGCGCCCGCCGACGAGGACAGGCACATACGCCTCCGCGAAGAACGACGGCAGACCGGGCGATCGACCTTCTTTCACGTCGACGACCGGGGCACCGATCGCAATCGAGCGCGCTGCGTCGGCGCTGTATTCGGACACATCGAGCACCGTGATCTTGTCGCGGTCCGATGCGAGCATGGAATATCCTTCGCGATTGAAAATCTCGTAGCGAAAGACCGTGCCCGATTTCTGAGCCGCCCTGAAGAAGGCCACGCTGGCGGCCGAGGGTTGTTCGCCGGCGGCGATTTGGGGGAGATCGGTGACGCTTTCCGTCAAATAACGCGCCCAATTGCGGGCGATCGACGTTGCATCCCGATACAGCAGATAATCGGTGGTGACCTTGACGATCATCATGATGCCGCCGGCCAGAATGACCAGCACGATGAGCAAGCCGAAAACATACTGGCGACGCGTCATTTTTATGAAGGACAACATCAGCGGCCTATGGAGCTGAACGAATCTTGGCGAGCTCTTTCTCGACAAGACCCAGAAGCTCGAGATTGCGTGGGCTTTTTGCGGCCCATTCCGCATCGACGGACTTGAATACGGCCTGCGCGGTCTCGAGATCCTCGGGCGAAGGGAAAGTCACCGTGCGGCGAGGGTCCGATTTGAGCCGCTCGAGCTCCCGCTTCTCGAGCACCTGCCAGCGTTCGATGAAGCGTGCCGCCGTCCATTCGCCGCTGTATTTGCGAATGACGTCCTGCGCTCGCTGCGGCAGGCTGTCGAATTTCTTGCGGCTCATCACGACGGCCAGTGAAGCGGCGCTGATCGGAAGCATATAGTGATAGGTCGTTACCCGCCCGACCCCGAAGTCAGCCAGCGCAGACGGCGGCAAGGTGGCGCCATCGATGCTTGCGTCGCTGATTGCATCCGCTATTTGTGGGATCGGCAGGACGACGGCGACTGCGCCCAGGCGTTCGAGCGCCGTCGCCTCGATCATGTTGTTGGCACGGATCTTCATGCCTTTGAGGTCGGCGAGCGACGTAAGGCGTTTGCGGCTGTGGATGTCTTCAGGCGCGCCGGAGAACGCTCCGATCACGAAGAAATCTTCGTATCCTCTCAGCGCATCGGCAAGCACGAGCCCGGTGTAGGAGAGAGTGGCCTCGCGCGCGTCGCGAAACAGGCCGGGCAGTTCGTGCACCGTGTTGTCCGGAAATCGATCCGGCAATTGGCCGGGGACGATGAATGCGATGTCGGCCGTGCCGTCGAGGACGAGCTGCGGCTGCTGGGTCAGGCTCCCGCCGAGGGCGCCGCTGAAATAGACCTCGATCTTGATCAGGCCATTTGCTTCGGAATTCACCGCATCGACGAAGGGCTTGATCGCATCGAGGTAGAATTGCGAGCGGTCCGAAGTGATGTACGCCAGCTTGAGCTCGATCGGCTCTGCGGCCGCAGCGGACGGGAGCAGCGCGAGAGCGAGCAACGCAAAATTCGCGAGGGCTTTGATCATCGTTTTTCCCAATCGGCTAAAGCGGTCCGCGAATTGCGCTGCTCTCTGATTTTCCCCTCATCCACCGGGGAAGCGTCGCGGGCACGTCTCGCGACGCGGCAGCCCTATGAATGCAACTCATGACTTCGTGCAGCTTAGCGCCAGTACCGGAATTGTCGGTGCAAGGATTGCGCGAGCCGCCGCCGGCTGGTTCGCCTCGTCCAACATGTCCATCAGGTTCAGGCGGACGATGAGGATGTCGACGACGACGAGAACGGTGCCGCTCACTGTCGGGCCTCCCCTTGGACGCTCTGCGGCTCGATGCCGCGTAACGAGGCGACGCGAGGCCGATGGTGTAGCGATGGAAGGACGATTGCCGGCGCGCGCACCAACCTTTTCCTTCCAACGAGTATCGCGTCGCCCGTAAAGATATTGTGAAACCGAACAAATATCGACTATACGGATCGACCGGCGATATGCGCCTATTCGTTTACACGAGGTGATATTATCACGACTGGCCGTCGGCGAGCGGCCTTTTTAGTTTGCCGTGTTCGGAACGAAAACGCTCGATCGGTGTTTCCGACATGCGGTTTGCACGCGTCTCTCCGCACAAGGGACCACGCGCGCCCCGCGACAACCCCCCGGCGGGAGGGCCGAGAGCGGCCCAGCGGTCTGCGAGATTGCTTTCGGAATTGTATTGCGGGCGCGAGCCGCGGCCGCCGGCTGGATTACGGTACTCTGATGCCGATGTGGGACGGCCGAGATTTGCCGCAACGGCGCGTTACGCATTCCGACATGCGCACGCAGTGAGGCTCGACCTCGCGCTTCGCTGTCGTAGGCCGATGCCGCTCGGCCGCGCCGGGGAGGCCCGCCCTGTATCGCGCCGCGATCATTGCGTGTTTTGGCAAAGTCTTGGCGACTCAATACATCAGATATTAGCCGTCGCGCCGAATTCGCTCCCGATCGTGCAATTCCGTTGTGAATTAATATCGATTAAGCCACGACATGGTGTACTCGCATGGTATTGGATTCCGAGCGTTGCCTCGATCCGCTTTTGCTGCCGCGCTCTGTTCGAACATCGATCAAGAGGGGCCGCGAGAGCGGCGTGATCACATGCGACAATGCTTCCAGACAATGACGCGAGCGACGCGGCTGCGGGCACAGACCCTTTCGACCCGCCTGACCGTGGTGATGGTCGTTCTGATTTCGCTCACGGCGGCAGTGAGTTGTTTCGGCCCGGCGGCATCGTCCGCTGCCGTGCTTTGTTTCACCGTTTTTGCCGTCGCGGTTGCCCGCGACATCGCGTGCCCGTTTGCGCGGATGACCGAAGCTGCGGAGGCGTTCGCCGGTGACGGCGCCGTGGAGGTCTCCTTGCGCGGACGTCCGACCGCATGGCGTCCGAGATCGACAAGGCGCGCTTCAACGTGACGCGTGAGCCACGTATCGAATCGGAGAGTTTTCACGCCGCCGCGATGAAGTCGCTCACTCAAGCGGTGGTCACTCTTTCGCTCGACGGTATCATTACGGCGTGGAATCCGGGTGCCCAGCGGCTTTACGGATTTTCTGCCGCGGAAGCGGTCGGCCAGAGCATCGCCGTCATCGTGCCGGAGGATCGGCGACACGAGACCGGCGAGCTGATCGCGAAGCTTCGTCGCGACGAGGAAATCGGCGACTTCGAGACCAAGCGCAGGCGCAAGGACGGCAGCGTGATCGACGTCGCCTTGCACACATTTCCGGTCAGGGACCTTGCCGGGACTCTGATCGGCGCGGGAGCGATCGCGCGCGACACGAGCAGGCAGAAACTCGTCGAAGAGATGTTTCGTCTGGCGGTCGAGGCATGCCCGAGCGGCATGATCATGACCAACCGTTCCGGCGAGATCGTGATGCTCAACACCGAGATCGAGCGGCAGTTCGGCTATTCACGCCAAGAGCTGCTCGGCCAGTCCGTCGATATCCTGGTGCCGGCGGGCTTGCGCGCCCAGCATGCCCGCAGGCGCGCCGACTTCGTGCTCCATCCGGAGACTCGCCGCATAGCCGGACGTGAACTGTTCG
>Ga0302326_10007318_pt1 | contig 24606 bp, 22 predicted proteins | sample Palsa_T0_3_FD_202264 | JGI IMG/M metagenome (GOLD analysis project Ga0302326, IMG submission 202264) | Peat permafrost microbial communities from Stordalen Mire near Abisko, Sweden - Palsa_T0_3 | ecosystem: Environmental > Terrestrial > Soil > Palsa > Peat permafrost | place: Sweden: Abisko... | reverse complement strand
CATCGACGTGTAGAGATAGCGGTCCAGGAAGATTCGCCCAGTCTCGTGGTCGACCTCATACTTGTTTCGCTGACCCTTGGGGATCTCGACGATCACCTCGAATTGCACCGGCTCGGCTCCTTCGCCTGGAAGTCTTTTCTCGCTTGGCGTCGATCGTAGGGCTCCCGCACCACGTCACTCCGCGGGGGTTTCGGCAGAATAGGCGCAAACGTCGTCAGGAGAGTCATGCGTCCCACACACTGGCGTCCGTCTACCCACCTGCTGGTGGGAGTCGGTGTGCTGGCCGTCGTTGCCGCCGTGGTGGTTGCGGCCGCGTTGCTCACCGGCAGGGTCCACGGCGCCGCCCAAGCTCAAATTCCGCCGTCGCCGCCGGGGGTGACGGCGAAGTCGAGCATCGTGGCGGCAGCTGCCGACGCGCAGATGCCGACGCAGTCCGGGCTGGCGGCAGCACTGGCGGCGGTGGCTGCCGACCCCAACCTGGGCAAGCTCGGCGGCCGGGTCACCGACGCGATGACCGGACAAGAGCTCTGGAACCACCTCGATGACCTGCTCCTTCAGCCGGCATCGACCAATAAGACGCTGACCAGCGCGGCCGCGCTGCTGGCGCTGGACCGTGAAGCGCGGGTGACCACGCGCGTGGTCGAGGCCGGCGAGCCGGGAACCGTCGTGCTTGTCGGCGGCGGTGATCCGACCCTCTCGGGTGCACCGCCCGGACAGGCCACCTGGTATCACGGTGCGGCCCGACTCAGCGACCTCGCCGATCAGGTCCGCCGCAGCGGCGTGACGGCGACCGCGGTGCAAGTGGACACCTCACTGTTCAGCGGGCCGACCTTCGCGCCCGGCTGGGATCCGGCCGACATCGACGGCGGCGACATCGCGCCGATCGAATCGGCGATGCTCGACGCCGGACGTATCCAGCCGGCGACCGACGAGTCACGACGATCGACGACGCCGGCGCTGGATGCGGGCCGGGCGCTGGCCGCCGCGCTGAGCGTCGACCCTGCCAGGGTGACCGCGACCAACCACGCCGCGTCGTCCGGCGCCCGGCAGTTGGCTGCCGTCCAGTCGGCGCCGCTGATCGAGCGGCTCAACGAGATGATGAACGTCTCCGACAATGTGATGGCCGAATCCATTGCCCGCGAAGTCGCGGCATCCATGCAGCGGCCGTTGAGTTTCGCCGGCGCCGTCGACGCGGTGACCAACCGACTGAACACCGCTCACGTCGACACCGGGACCGCGATACTGCGGGATTCCAGCGGCTTGTCGGTGGACGACCGGCTGACCGCCAAAATTCTCGACTCGGTGGTGCAGGCGGCGGCCGGGCCCGACGAGCCCAAGCTGCGGCCACTGCTGGACCTGTTGCCGATCGCCGGCGGCAGCGGCACACTGTCCGATCGCTTCCTCGACGCCACCTTCAACGCCGCCGGGCCTGCCGGGTGGCTGCGGGCCAAAACCGGCTCGCTGACCGCGATCAACGCGTTAGCTGGGGTGGTGACTGACCGAAGCGGACGGGTGCTGACCTTCGCGCTGCTCTCCAACGACGCCGGGATGAGTGGGCGCACGGCCATCGACGCCGTCGCCTCGACGCTGTGGTCGTGCGGATGCGCACCGTGACGCCTTCAGCGGAGTTGACCGTCGGGCGCACCGTCGACTGGGGATTCGCGGCGACGGTCGGTCAACGTCTGGCCCGGCCGGGGCCGCCGTCCACCGACTACACCCGTCGCCATGCCGTCGACAACCTGGCGACGGCTGCCAAAGCGGCGGAGCCGCCGGTTCGTGACGTCACCGGTCTGCACACCGATGGCGTGGTGCCGGAGGCCCGCATCATCGACCGGGCGGCCTGGATCCGCGCGGCCGCGGAGTCGATGCGGGTGATGACCGGCGGCACCGACAAGCCACGAGGCCTGATCAGCGGGCGGCTCACCGGCGCGCAGACCGGCGCGGTGTTGGCGTTCGTGTCGTCCGGGATTCTCGGCCAGTACGACCCGTTCAGCGACGACGGGGGCGCCCTGCTGCTGGTCTACCCCAACGTCATCGCGGTCGAGCGCCAATTGCGCGTCCAGCCAGCCGATTTCCGGTTGTGGGTGTGCCTGCACGAGGTCACCCACCGGGTGCAGTTCACCGCCAACGCCTGGCTGTCCGGCTACATGTCGCAAGCGCTGGGCGTGTTGACCACCGACACCACCGACGACGTCACGAAGGTAGTTGGCCGGCTCGCCGATTTCGCCCGCGCCCGCAGTGACTCGGCAACGCCCGACCCGAGTTCGACCGGCATTCTCGGGCTACTGCGTGCGGTGCAGTCCGAGCCGCAACGCGAGGCCCTTGACCAGTTGCTGGTGTTGGGCACGCTGTTGGAAGGTCACGCCGATCACGTGATGGATGCCGTTGGGCCCGTGGTGGTTCCGTCGGTGTCGACCATCCGCGCCCGTTTCGACGAACGCCGTCACCGCAAGCAGCCGCCGCTGCAACGTCTGCTGCGCGCGCTGCTGGGTGTCGATGCCAAGTTGAGCCAGTACACCCGCGGCAAGGCTTTCGTCGACCATGTGGTCGACCGGGTCGGCATGCAGCGGTTCAACACCGTGTGGACCAGCCCGGAAACCCTGCCCCGGCCAATCGAAATCGAATACCCGCAACAATGGATCGACCGAGTGCTGTAGCCGAGCTCCGCGCGGCTGTTGCGGCGTTCGTAAAGCAATACCTCGCTACCGCCGACGGTTGGTGCGTGGCGCTGTCCGGAGGTCCGGATTCGTTGGCGCTCACCGGTATTGCGGCGGCCCTGCTGCCGACGACTGCACTGATCGTCGACCACGATCTGCAAGCCGGCTCCGCTGCGGTGGCCGCCGCCGCAAGCCAACAGGCCCGCAATCTGGGATGCGTTGACGCTCAAGTACTTTGCGTGCAAGTGAGCGGTGACGGCGGTCCAGAGGGAGCCGCGCGTAACTCCCGCTACGCCGCACTGGATGCTGCCCGTGGTGCCCGTCCGGTGTTACTGGCGCACACTCTCGACGACCAGGCTGAAACCGTGTTGCTCGGACTGGGACGTGGTTCCGGTGCCCGCTCGATCGCCGGCATGCGTGCTTACGATCCGCCATGGTGTAGGCCGCTTCTCGGGGTGCGACGCGAGGTGACCCATGCCGCCTGCATGGAACTAGGGCTCGACGCCTGGCACGACCCGCACAACAGCGACCGGCGCTTCACCCGGGTCAGACTGCGCCACGAGGTGCTGCCGCTGATGGAGGAGGTGCTCGGCGGCGGCGTCGCCGAGGCGCTGGCCCGCACCGCGACGGCGTTACGCGATGACACTGCGCTGATCGACTCGCTGATCGAGAAGGCGATGACCACTTGCGCGACCGCCGACGGGCTCGACGCCGCGGTGCTGGCGGGGCTAGCTGGCCCGGTCCGTCGCGGCGTGATCCGCAGTTGGTTGATCGCCGGCGGCGCGATCGGGTTGACCGACAAGCAAATCCGCGGGGTGGACGGGCTCGTCACCGCGTGGCGCGGCCAGGGCGGGGTCGCCGTCGGCTCCGCCCTGCGCAGGCAGCGGCTGATCGCGGGGCGACGGGCGGGACTGTTGACGTTGCGTCAGGAAGCGGTCCGCCCGGCGACGATACGGAGCGCGAAGCGCGACGGGGAGAAGTCGGGCAATCAGACCTGAGCGGGCCAGCGTTGGTTTCCGGCGCGAATGCATGGCACGCTGTGCACGTGACAGCGGACTCACCGGAGCTGTACGCAGGGGACATCAAGTCGGTCCTGCTGCGCGAAGAGCAGATCCAGGCCCGCATCGCCGAACTCGGAGCCCAGATCGGCGTGGACTACCGCGATCGAGCGACCGACGACGGCCGCGATCTACTGCTGGTCACCGTGCTCAAGGGCGCTGTAATGTTCGTCACCGACCTGGCCCGCGCGATTCCGCTGCCGACCCAGTTCGAGTTCATGGCCGTCAGCTCTTATGGATCCTCGACGTCGTCGTCCGGGGTGGTGCGGATCCTCAAAGACCTCGACCGCGACATCAACGACCGGGACGTGCTGATCGTCGAGGATGTCGTCGACTCAGGCCTGACCTTGTCCTGGCTGCTGCGCAATCTGGCAAGCCGGCATCCGCACTCACTGCGGGTGTGCACGCTGCTGCGCAAGCCGGACGCGTTGCGCGCCAACGCCGACATCGCCTATGTGGGTTTCGACATCCCCAACGATTTCGTGGTCGGTTACGGCCTGGACTACGACGAGCGTTACCGCGACCTGCCTTACATCGGAATGCTGGATCCCAGGGTCTACGAGGACTAGCCGTGGTTGTCCCTAGCGGAGCTCCCACACCGCGATCACCGAAAAGCTGACTGTCTGCTGTCCTGGCTCCAACGGAACGGCGGATGGCATGGCGCCCCGCATCGGCGCGGGCGCCGGAGGCGTCCCGGCCGACGTCTCCGAAATCGAGATGATCTTGCCCAGCCCGAGCCCGGACAGTCCGGCGTACTGCTCGGCGCGGTCCTTCGCGTCCTGAAATGCGCGGGCGCGGGCGTCTTTCACCAACTGCGAGTCGTCGGCGATGGAGTAGCTCACCGAGTTGATTCGGGTCGCCGACCCGCCGGCGCCGACGATGACCGCCAGTACCCGCGACGCCGACCCGGTGGGGTGGATCTTGACCTGGATCGCGTTGTCGGAGCGGTAGCCGGTGATCTTGTTGCCGGCGCCGTCGAATAGCGGCTGCAGGGTGACATCGGTGGTGTGGATGTCCTTGTGGTCGACGCCGGCCCCGGCCAGCGCGTCGATGACGGCCTGTTGCCGGGTGTTGGTCTGATCCATCGCCGCGGTGACGTCCGGCGCGATGAACTCGATGCCCACATCCGCGGTGAGGGTGTCGGGAACGCCCTGGACGTGGCCGGAGCCGACGACGGTGACCTGGCGCGGAGTGTCGCTGCCGTGCTGCGGGGGACTGTCACAGGCGGCCGATGTCGCCGCCAGAGCGGATGCGAGCACGAGGCCGAAAGCCATTCTGGCGCGGCGGGTGTTGGGCATGTTGGCACCCTAGTCGTGCGCAACGGCCGCCGATGCGTCGTCGTTGAGGGCGCTGTGCCGGCGTCCCCACAGCAGGTAGAAAACCAGTGCCACCGCCACCCATCCACTGAACGCGATCCAGGTGTACCAGTGCAGGCTGAACAGGATGTAGGCGCACGCCGCCATCGACAGGACCGGGGTCACCGGATAACCGGGCACCTTGAAGGCGCGCGGCAGATCCGGCTGCTGGATACGCAGCACGATGACCCCGGCCGACACCACGATGAACGCCGTCAGCGTGCCGATGGAGACGGTTTCGGCCAGCCGGTCCAGAGGCACCAGCGCAGCGAGCACGGCTACGCCGAGTGCAACGATCATGGTGTTTCTGGTCGGTGTCATCGTGCGCGGGTTCACCTTCGCGAACATTGCCGGCAGGAGTCCGTCGCGGGCCATGGTGAACAGGATTCGGGTCTGGCCGTACAGCGTCACCAGTGTCACCGAGAAGATGGATATCACCGCGCCCGCAGACACCAGTGTGCTGCCCAGGGTGTTGCCGGTGATGTGGTCCAAGATCACCGCCAGCACCGCTTCTTCGCCCCGGAATTCCTGCCAGGGCTGACTGCCCAACGCTGCTACGGCGACAAGGACGTGGATGGCTGTGACGACGAGCAGGGCGTAGATGATCGCGCGGGGCATGGTGTGTTGTGGGTCTTTGACTTCATCGCCCGCGGTGGAGATTGCGTCAAGGCCGATGTAGGCGAAAAAGATTGTGCCAGTGGCCAAGCTGATGCCCGACATGCCGAACGGCGCCAGGTCGGTGAACCGGCTCGCTTTGAATGCGGTGAACGCGATGGCCGCAAATATCACCAGAACACCGAGTTTGATCAGCACCATCGCGGCATTGGCCTTCGCGGATTGCCTTGCTCCCCGGATCAGCAGGAGGGCGCACAGCGCAACCAGGACGACGGCCGGGAGGTTGACGACACCTGGCGCGGGGTCCCACGGTCCCGCCGAAATGACTTGCGGCAGATGGAATCCGAACACGTTGTCCAGCAGCTTGTTGAGATACTGACTCCATCCGACGGCGACCGCGGCAGTGGACACACCATATTCGAGTAGTAGGCATGCGGCGACGCCCATCGCTGGAAGCTCGCCCAGGGTCGCATAGCAATACGAGTACGCCGACCCGGAAACCGGTACCGCCGAGGCCATTTCGGCGTAGCAGACGGCAGCCAGGCCCGCCGCGAGGCCGGCGAGGATGAACGAGATGACCACCGCGGGACCGGCTTGCGGCACTGACTGCGAGAGGACGATGAAGATGCCGGCGCCGACCGTTTCACCGACGCCGAACATGGTCAGCAGGAAGACTCCGAGGGTGCGTTCCAATTGAGCGTCTGCGCCGTCCGCGACCGGCGCGCCGGTGACCGGTCGGCGCCGCAGCATCTGCCCTCGCAGGCTGTCCGCCGGCGCTGGCATTGTGCCTCCTAGGAGCATCTGTGGTCGCCATGCCGGGGACGGTCGACTAGCTGTTGGCCCAAGATATACCAATGGGACGCCCGGCCGCCCGGTTAACGCCGGCGCCAGGCAGGTGGGTCGTCGGCACCGGGAAGCCGGGGCGCAGGCATGATCGGTGTCCAGTTCGCCGCTCCCCGTTGCGGATTCAGCCTGCTGGTGGCTACGGCGTCACCAGGATTTTGCAGTGCCGTTCCGGGTCGGCGAGATCGTCGAACGCGGCCCCGACGTCCTCGAGACCGACGTCGCCGGTGATCATCGGGCTCACATCGATGTGGCCTTCGGCTATCGCGCGCAGCGATTCGGCGAATTCCTCCGGGGTGTACGCCAGCACGAACTGAACGTTGATCTCCTTGGCGATGGCGAAGAACGGGTGCACGGTGTCGGGCTGCATGCACACGCCTGCGACGACCAAGCGGGTGCCGGCCCGGGCGCGGCGCAATACGTCGTCGATGATGCCGGGCACGCCGATGGCTTCGAATACCACTGCCGGGGCGACGGTGTCGAACGGTGAGCCCTCGGCGGCGTCGAGGGTCTGATGGGCACCCATCGTCGCCGCGAGCGCGCGTCGCGTGTTGGAGAAATCCGCGGCCACGATGTGCTCGACGCCGCGGGCGCGCAGCGCGGCGACGATGGCGATTCCGATCGGACCACACCCGAGCACCAGTGCGGTCTCGCCCGGCTGCACGGCGGACTTGTTCACGGCGTGCAGTCCGACCGCCATCGGTTCGGTGAGCGCGGCATGCTGCGGGTCGAGACCGTTGGGGATGGGCAGCAGCAGGGGTGCCGACAGCAACATCCGTTCGGCGTAGGCGCCCAGCGTCGTATTGCTGTAGACGATCGGTTCCACGTGATTGCCCGAGATCAGCACCGGGATCGAGGTGATCAGAGTTCCTGCCGGATACGTGTCGGTGTCGGGACCGGCGTCGAGGATCTCGGCGCTGAACTCGTGTCCCATGAAGATGTCGCGGGCCAGGTCGATGTCGATACCGCCGGCCATCTGCTCGGTCAGCGTGATCACCTCGGCGCCGTGCGCGGCGAAATGTAAGTCAGAGCCGCAGATCCCGCAGGATCGCACTGCGACCAGAACCTGGCCGGGACCGGGCACCGGGTCGGCCAGGTCGTCGCGGTACACCATGCGCCCGTCCCGTAACACCGCGGCGCGCATCAGTTGCTGCGCTCGGTCTTGAGCTCGCCGGTGTGCTGGGTGATCGCGTTGACCACCGCCTGGCCTGCGCGGCCCAACAGTTGGTCGCGCTTGCCCTTGGCCCATTCGTGTGAAGCCCGCGACGCTTCCAGTTGACCTTTGAAACGCGGAATCACCTTGCGGGCGAACAGATCGTAGGAGTGGAAGGTCGCCTCTGGCGATGCCCAGTCGTGGCCGAGTAGCAACAGCGTCCCGAACCCGCCGGAGCGGTCCAGCAGATCCTCGATGTAGGCGATCGCGTCGTCGGTCGTGCCGATGCAGCAATTGCCTTTCGCCGCATAGTCTTCGACGAACTCTCGAGCGGATTTCCTGCCGTCGACCGAATTCGCCAACGGCACAAATCCGGCGGCGCCGAAGTAGTCCGCGAAATCCTGCAGACCGTACGTGCAGTCCTCGATCGCCTGTTCCCGGCTGTCGGCCAGGTGCATGATGCCAAGCACCCGCCAGTGCGCCCGGTCCGGTTCGTCGTGCCCTGCCTTGCCGGCTTGTTCGCGCACGATCTCCCAGGTGTTGTCCAACGCCGCGTACCCGCCCGGCACGGACATCGACAACGAAAGCAGCGACGTGCCCAGCACACCGGCAAGCCGCGGTCCAGACGGCGAAATCATTGCAGCCGTGGATATTTCCGGGTAGGGCCAGCTGTAAGGGCGGATGTGCAGCTGCGCTTCCCGCAAAGTGAACCAGTCCGAATGACGATCGACGCGTTCGGTCGGCGCGGCGCGGAACAACGCCAGGATCGCCTCCAGTGACTCTTGCATCATCCGGCGCTGCTCTATCGGATCGATGCCCATCATGTAGGCGTCGGACGGCAGGGCGCCCGGGCCGGCGCCGAACATCACCCGCCCGCGGGTCAGATGATCCAGCAGCACCCAACGGTCGGCAACCATCAGCGGATGGTGGTAGGGCAGCGACACCACGCCGGTGCCCAATCGGATGTGTTTGGTCCGTTCGGCCGCCGCAGCGATGAAGACCTCGGGGCAGGCGATCAGTTCGTAACCGCCGGAATGATGCTCGCCGAACCATGCTTCGTCGAAGCCGAGCCGGTCGAGTACGACGACTCGTTCCATGTCGTATTCGATTGCCCTGGTGGGCGATTGACCCGTCGGGTGAAAGGGGGTGATGAACACACCGAAGTTCAGCGGCCGGTCCATGACGCCTACGCGCCGGTCTTCAGGCTCGACAGGAAGTCCAAGACCACCTCATTGATCTCGTCCGGTCGCTCCTGCTGCAGCCAGTGCCCGGCGCCGTCGATCAACACCTCGCGGTAGCGGCCGGTCAGCACTTCGCCGGCGCGGTCGTGGCGCATGAAAGCCAGCACCGGATCGGCGGTGCCGGCGATGAACATGGCCGGAACGTCGATGGTGGCCGCGGGCGGGTCGGCCATGAGCTCCCAGTTGCGGTCCAGATTGCGATACCAATTCAGCCCGCCGGTGAAACCGGTGCGGGTGAATTCGGCGATGTAGTGATCGATCTCGTCCCGGGTGATCCAGTCCGGCAAGGCGTCCGATTCAGGCAGTCGCTCGATGAACCCGGCGGGCCCCGGCCGGATCATCTTTATCGCGGCCGCGGGGTCCTCAGATCGGGTCAGCCCACCCATCAGCCGGGTAATGGTCCTCCCGGGGTCCGCGTCCAGTTCGGCGTCGGCGATCCCAGGCTCCTGGAAATAGAGCATGTAGAAGAAGTTGTCGCCGAAGATCGACCGGAACGCCTTGGTCGGTGGAATCCGCGCGCGCGGTACCGCCGGAACGCTCAATCCCACCACCGCCGCCACCCGGTCGGGATGCAGCTGCGCCGAATTCCAGACCACCGGGGCGCCCCAGTCATGTCCGATGAAGACCGCTTGGTCGGCGCCGACATGGTCGAGCAGGCCTATCAGGTCGGCGGACAGTGCGGCGACGTTGTAGTCGGCGATATCGGTCGGGCGGGTGGAGCGGCCGTAGCCTCGCTGATCCGGGGCCAGCACGTGGTATCCGGCGGCGGCCAGAGCCGGTATCTGATGGCGCCACGAATAGGCGAGTTCAGGGAAACCGTGCGCCAGGATCACCACCGGAGCGCCGGGCTCGCCGGCTTCGAGGGTGTGCAACTGCACGCCGTTCGTCGCGATCGTGCGTTCGGTGACGGGGAGGGTGTCAGACACGGTTTCACCAAAGCACACGCCCGGTCTGCCGGGAAGGCGTTGGTTCGCGGCGTGCGCAATCTGGGGAACTGCGGTTCGTTGTTCGAGGTGTCAGATCGCTCCGGTCGGCTGCGGCCGAGCTGACGATCACCATGGGGCGGTAGCCTGGACTATTCCAGCTGCGCGTATCGGGAAGGACCTGGCCGACGACGGCCGATGATTGATGAACCGGAAAAACGTGATCCGCACGCTCACGGCCATCGCCGTCGTGCTGCTGCTTGGTTGGTCCTTCTTCTACTTCAGCGACGACACCCGCGGCTTCAAGCCGGTCGACACCTCGGTGGCGATGACCCAGATCAAGGCCGGCAACGTCAAGAACGCGCAGATCGACGACCGCGAGCAACAGGTGCGGCTGACGCTGAAAAGCGCTGCGACCGGCACCGACGGGTCCGACAAGATCATCACCCACTTCCCGACCGGCTACGCCGTCCCGGTGTTCGATGCGCTGATCAACAAGGACGCGCAGACCAGCACCGTCGTCAACCAGGGCAGCATCCTGGGCTCGCTGGTGATCTACGTATTGCCGCTACTGCTGTTGGTCGGCTTGTTCATGATGTTCTCCCGCATGCAGGGTGGGGCGCGGATGGGCTTCGGCTTCGGCAAGTCCCGGGCCAAGATGCTGAACAAGGACATGCCCAAGACCACCTTCGCCGACGTCGCCGGCGCCGACGAAGCGGTCGAGGAGCTCTACGAAATCAAAGACTTCCTGCAGAACCCGACGCGCTACCAGGCGCTGGGCGCCAAGATCCCCAAGGGCGTCCTGCTCTACGGCCCGCCCGGGACCGGTAAGACGTTGCTGGCGCGCGCGGTCGCCGGCGAGGCGGGCGTGCCCTTCTTCACCATCTCCGGCTCTGACTTCGTCGAGATGTTCGTCGGTGTGGGCGCGTCCCGGGTACGCGACCTGTTCGAGCAGGCCAAGCAGAACAGCCCGTGCATCATCTTCGTCGACGAGATCGACGCGGTCGGCCGCCAGCGCGGCGCCGGACTCGGCGGCGGCCACGACGAACGCGAGCAGACGCTGAACCAGTTGCTGGTGGAGATGGACGGCTTCGGTGAACGCGCCGGCGTGATCCTGATCGCAGCCACCAACCGCCCCGACATCCTGGACCCGGCGTTGCTTCGGCCGGGACGCTTCGACCGCCAGATCCCGGTCTCCAGCCCCGACCTGGCCGGCCGTCGTGCAGTGCTGCGCGTGCACTCCGAAGGCAAGCCGTTCGGCCCCGACGTCGAGTTCGACGGGCTGGCCAAGCGGACCGTGGGGATGACCGGCGCCGACCTGGAGAACGTCATCAACGAGGCCGCGCTGCTGACTGCGCGGGAGAACGGCACGGTCATCACCGGCGCCGCACTGGAAGAGGCGGTGGACCGCGTGGTCGGCGGGCCGCGCCGGAAGAGTCGCATCATCAGCGAGCAGGAGAAGAAGACCACCGCCTATCACGAAGCCGGCCACACGCTGGCGGGTTGGGCAATGCCCGGCGTCGACCCGGTGTACAAGGTGACGATTCTGGCTCGCGGCAACACCGGCGGACACGCGCTGGCGGTGCCCGAAGACGACAAGGGACTGCACACCCGCTCGGAACTGATCGCCCGTCTGGTGATGGCGCTGGGCGGCCGGGCCGCCGAGGAACTGGTGTTCCACGAGCCCACCACGGGCGCGTCGTCCGACATCGAACAGGCCACCAAGATCGCCAGGGCGATGGTCACCGAATTCGGTATGAGTTCCAAACTCGGTGCGGTCAAGTACGGCACCGAACACGGCGATCCCTTCCTCGGCCGGACCATGGGCAATCAAGCCGACTACTCACACGAGGTCGCCCGCGACATCGACGACGAGGTGCGCAAGCTCATCGAGGCAGCGCACACCGAGGCCTGGGAAATCCTCACCGAATACCGCGACGTGCTCGACACCGTGGCCGGCGAGCTGCTGGAAAAGGAGACCCTGCACCGCGCCGAACTGGAGGCGATCTTCGCTGACGTCGAAAAGCGGCCGCGCCTAACCCTTTTCGACGACTTCGGTGGCCGCATTCCGTCGGACAAGCCGCCGATCAAGACTCCTGGCGAGTTGGCCATCGAGCGTGGTGAGCCGTGGCCCAAGCCGGTGCCCGAGCCTGCGTTCAAGGCGGCCATCGCGGCGGCGGCACGTGACGCCGCCAATGCGGACGCTGAGCGAGGTACCAACGGCGCCAACGGTTCTCACGGACCGTCAGGTGGCAGAGGTGCAGCGCCTCAACATTCCACCCAACCCGACTACGGCGCACCGGCGGGCTGGCACGCCCCCGGATGGCCGCCACAGCAGCAGCCGCCGGGCCACTGGTATCCCCCGCCGGCGCCGACGCAGCCGCCGCATTGGCCGGCGCCGCCACACCAGCACACGGGTCAGCCCTACCCGCCGCCGTATCCGCCCTATCCTCCGCCCGCAGCACCCGCACCGGAGACGCGCCCAGCCGCCGACCCGCCCGGTGGCAACTCCGGCCCGTCCAACCCCTCGGCGCACGGCTGACACGAACGGAGATTGCGATGGTGCGGCCGAATTCCCACACCGTGACCCTGAACAAGGCGGTCTTCGATCAGGCACGCGCTGAGGCAGCGGTTCGCGAACTTCTCCTCGCCATCGGAGAGGACCCGGACCGGCACGGCCTCGAGGACACCCCGGCCCGCGTCGCCCGGAGCTATCAGGAGATGTTCGCCGGTCTCTACACAGATCCGGATGCGGTACTGGACACCACCTTTGACGAGCAGCATGACGAACTGGTGCTGGTCAAAGAGATCCCGCTGTATTCCACCTGCGAACACCACCTGGTGGCGTTCCATGGTGTCGCGCACGTCGGTTACATTCCCGGTCGCGACGGCCGGGTAACCGGATTGTCCAAGATCGCCAGACTGGTGGACCTGTACGCCAAGCGTCCGCAAGTGCAGGAGCGGCTCACCACCCAAATCGCCGATGCGTTGATGCGCAAACTCAATCCGCGGGGCGCCATCGTCGTTATCGAGGCAGAACACCTGTGCATGTCGATGCGCGGTGTCCGCAAGGCAGGCGTGATCACCACCACGTCGGCAGTGCGCGGACAGTTCAAGTCCAACAGTGCATCTCGATCCGAGGCGCTGGATCTCATCCTGCGCAAGTGAGCAGGCCGCGAGTCCAGGTCGTCGGGGTGGTGAACGTTACCGATGACTCGTTCTCCGACGGCGGACGCTACCTGGACACTGACCGCGCTGTGAAGCAAGGCTTGGCGCTGGTGGCTGACGGCGCATCGATCATCGACGTCGGGGGAGAGTCAACCCGGCCTGGCGCGGTCCGCGTCGATCCTCAGGTAGAGACCGCCCGCGTCGTGCCTGTCGTCAAAGAGCTTGCATCGCAAGGTATTACGGTCAGCATCGACACCATGCACGCCCGCGTCGCGCAGGCGGCGCTGGACAACGGCGCGGCGATGGTCAACGACGTGTCCGGCGGACGCGCGGACAAAGCCATGGCCGGCCTGCTCGTGGAGGCCGACGTGCCGTGGGTGCTGATGCACTGGCGCTCGGTGTCGGCCGATCGTCCCCACCAGGTACCGGCCTACCGCGATGTATTCGCCGAGGTGCGCGCCGAGTTGCGCTCCTGCGTCGACGACGCCGTTGCCGCAGGAGTGGATCCGGCGAAGCTGATCATCGACCCCGGTCTCGGATTCGCCAAATCAAGCCAAGACAATTGGGCGCTGCTGCACGCGTTGCCGGAACTGGTAGCCGACGGCATCCCGGTGTTGGTCGGGGCATCGCGCAAACGGTTCCTTGGTGGGTTGCTGGCCGATGCAGACGGTGCGGTGCGCCCACCGGACGGCCGTGAGACGGCGACCGCGGTGGTGTCCGCACTTGCGGCCGAGCATGGCGCGTGGGGGGTGCGGGTGCACGATGTACGGGCCTCGGTCGACGCCGTCAAAGTCGTCGAGGCGTGGACGCAGGCAGGAGCGATAGGTACCGATGGCTGATCGAATCGAGTTGCGCGGCCTGACAGTTCGGGGCCGGCACGGCGTATTCGACCACGAGCGCGCCGACGGTCAGGACTTCGTGGTGGATATCACGGTGTGGATCGACCTGGCGGATGCGGCAGCCACTGACGACTTGGCGGACACCTTCGATTACGGCGTCCTGGCTGCGCGGGCGGCCGCCGTCATCGCAGGCCCGGCGCGCAACTTGATCGAGACGGTCGCCGGCGAGATAGCTCAGGACGTGATGAAAGACGAGCGGGTGCACGCCGTCGAGGTGACGGTGCACAAACCGCAGGCGCCGATCCCGCAGGCCTTCGATGATGTTGCGGTGGTGGCACGTCGGTCGCGACGCGGCGGGCGGGGCCAAGTCGTGCCAGCGGGAGGTGCTCTGTGACTCGCGTCGTGCTGTCTATCGGATCCAACCTCGGCGACCGGGTGGCCCGGCTGCAGTCGGTGCTCGATACGCTCGGCGACTCGGTGCAAGCGGTCTCCCCGGTGTACGAGACGGCAGCCTGGGGCGGCGTCGAGCAGGGCCCGTTCCTCAATGCCGTGTTGATCGCCGATGATCCGACGCTCGACGGGCACGGCTGGCTGAGTTGTGCCCAGGCGATGGAGCAGGCCGCCGACCGGGTGCGGGGGCAGCGATGGGGCCCGCGCACCCTCGACGTCGATCTGGTCAGCTGCTATCTGACGTCGCTCGACGGCGACACCGAGCTGTTCTCGCTGGACGACGGTCTGACGCTGCCGCATCCACTGGCGCACCTGCGGGCGTTCGTGCTGATTCCGTGGCTCGCGATAGACCAGGACGCGCAGCTGTCGATCGCGGGTGGAAAACAGCCCGTCGCGAAGCTGCTCGCCGAGCTCGATCCCGCTGACCGCGCCGGCGTGCAGCTCACCGGGTGGGTGCTCAAGCGGCGCGGCGCCGATACGGACGACTCCGCACCGGAAAGCTGATGGGACCCACCCGGAAACGTGATCTGACCGCGGCAGTGCTCGGCGCGGCGGTCCTGGGCTACCTGTTGGTCCTAGCGCTCTACCGGTGGTTTCCGCCGATCACCTTCTGGACCGGCTCGTCGCTGTTCGCGGTCGGCGTAGCCGAAGCGGTCTGGGCACGCCACGTCCGGGCCAAGATCGGCGACGGTGAGATCGGTGACGGACCCGGCCGGCTGCATCCGCTGGCGGTGGCCCGCAGCCTGGTCATCGCCAAGGCGTCGGCCTGGGTCGGTGCGTTGGCATCGGGCTGGTGGATCAGTGTCCTGGTGTATCTGCTGCCGCGGCGATCGTGGCTGCGGGTGGCCGGCGAAGACACTGCCGGAACGGCTGTCGCGGCCGTCAGCGCGCTGGCTCTGGTGGTTGCTGCGCTGTGGTTGCAGCACTGCTGCAAATCGCCGGGCGACCCGACCGAACACGGCGAGGGCGCCGAAAGCTAACCGAGCGGCAGATTCGCGATTAGACCAGGTGAGAATCGCCGGAGTGCCCGACACGCGCAGTGACCTCGGGCCGGTACAGTCGGGCCATGACCGATCTGTCCCGCGGCGCCCGGGCGCGGCGCGGCGGCCGCAGACCAGGTTGGGTGCTGCTCACAGCGTTGCTGGTGTTGGCGATCGGAGCCAGTTCCGCGCTGGTTTTCACCGATCGCGCCGAGCTACTCAAGCTTGCGGTGATTCTCGCGTTGTGGGCTGCCGTCGTCGCCGCGTTCGTGTCGGTGATCTACCGCCGGCAGAGCGACGTGGATCAAGCTCGGGCGCGCGATCTGAAGCTCGTGTACGACCTGCAATTAGACCGGGAGATCTCTGCGCGCCGCGAATACGAGCTCACCGTCGAATCACAGCTGCGCCGCGAGCTTGCCATCGAACTACGCGCGCACGCATCCGACGAGGTATCGGCGCTGCGGGCCGAGTTGGCCGCGCTGCGCACCAATCTCGAGATCCTGTTCGACGCGGAGCTCAGTGATCGCCCGGCGCTGGAAACCGAACGCAAGACCGTGCAGAGCGACTGGGAGCGCGACCCGGAGAGCGCCCGCGAACGGGTCAACCGGGTCGCCTCGGTGCGCGCCGAAGAGCCGCCCCGGCGCCAGGACGACTCGATCATCGACGTTCACGAGGAGCCGCTGGTCCCGACGCCGCCGCGACAGCCGCAAGAGACCTACCACCCGGCATACGCCGCCTATGAGCCCGCGGCGGACGCGTATTCCCCTCCCCGTCGACGCCGGGCCGCTGAGGCGCAGGAGTCAGAGCGCGGCTCGTATTGGCGGCAAAACGCCGCGGAGGCTCAGGCCACCCGCAACGAGCCGACGCCGGCCGAGGGCTGGCCGCCGCCGGTGCCACCCGCGTCTGAGCCGCCGCCCCCGGCTGCGGCCGAACGTCAGCCGGAAAGTCGCGGCTGGAATCCGCCGGATTGGCCATCGCAGGCCAGCGGCTGGCCCGGGCCGGTGGCATCGCCCGCAAGCGAGCCGGAACGCTTCGAGCCGCAATCGCCGCGACGGTCACACCGGCGGCCCGAACCAACTCCGCAGCCCGAGCCGCAATTGTCGCCGCAGCCGCAGCCGCACGCCGAGCCGCCGCCGCAACAGCAGCGACCCGGTTGGCCGCCCGCGGAAGCGCCGCGCCAGCAAGAGCAGCAGCCCTGGCAACCCGTCGGCCCCGAGGCGCAGCGGCCGCCAGCGGCAGCCCCGGGCACCCCCTGGATCTCCGGACAACGTGACAGCGCAGGGCCCGTGCCGTGGGCATACGACAACGCGCCGTCCCGCGAGAAGTCTTCCGATCGCCCACCCAGCGTCGCCGAGCCCGAGGACGCCGAGCGCCGGGGACGGCATTCCACTGCCGCCGCGCAGCAGACGCCTGGCCGGACCGGCGATCCGGTCGCCGACTGGAGCGAGTCGGGCCGACGCGCCCGATCCCGTCATTCCGCGGAAATCTCCGACTCCGGGATGGTTGTATCCGAGACTCCGCCGCCGGCCATGTCGCCGCAACCGCCTCCGCCTCCGCCACCGCCGCCGACATCACCGACGGACATAGACCCGGCGATGTCGCCACCGCCGCTGCCCAACGCCCGTCACCGCAGCACCGAGGCGCTCGCGGAAGCCGACGACCCACAGTCCGGCGGCCAATCGGTCGCCGAACTGCTGGCCCGCTTGCAGACGACCCCTTCCGAAGGCGGGCGTCGCCGTCGCCGCGAGGACTGACGCGAACACCACAGGCGGTTTGGTGCGCCTTCTCGGACCTCTTCGCAGTCCGCATCGTCGCGCGGCTGGGTTGGATGACCGCGCTCCTTCTCGGACCTCTTCGCAGTCCGCATCGTCGCGCGGTAGAGTCCTTACGACCGTCCGGTACCCGCTACGCGGGACTGGAACGAAACAAGAGACTTGTGAGGGTCGTCTGCGATGGTGCAGTTCGACGGATTGCGCCCGGCCAGGCTCAAGGTGGGGATCATCTCCGCGGGCCGCGTTGGCACCGCGTTGGGCGTCGCCCTGGAACGCGTCGATCATGTCGTGGTGGCCTGCAGCGCGGTGTCTCGCGCATCCCTCCAACGAGCCGAGCGTCGGTTGGCCGACACGCCGGTGGCTCCGGTTCCCGATGTCGCCGGAAACGCCGAGCTGTTGGTGCTGGCCGTCCCCGACACCGAGCTGCCGGGCCTGGTGTCCGGTCTGGCTGCCACCTCAGCGGTGCGCCCCGGCACCATCGTCGTGCACACCTCAGGTGTGAACGGGATCGGCGTGCTGGCGCCGTTGAGCGCCCAGGACTGCGTCCCACTGGCCATCCATCCGGCTATGACCTTCACCGGTTCCGACGAGGACATCGCCCGGCTGCCGGACACCTGTTTCGGGATCACCGCGGCCGACGAGGTCGGCTACGCGATCGCGCAGTCCCTGGTACTCGAGATCGGTGGCGAGCCGTTCCGGGTGCCAGAGCACGCGCGAATGCTTTATCACGCCGCCCTTGCCCATGCCGGCAACCACATCGTCACCGTGGTCGCCGACGCGCTGGATGCATTGCGGGCCGCCTTGTCCGGCACCGAACTTCTCGGCCAACAGCTCGTCGACGATGCCCCCGGCGGCATCGCCGAGCGGATCGTCGGACCACTCGCCCGCGCGGCACTGGAGAACACGCTGCAACGCGGGCAGGCGGCACTGACCGGTCCGATCGCGCGCGGTGACGCCGGTGCGGTGGCCGCTCACTTGAGCGCGCTGGAGGCCGTCGATTCGCAACTGGCACAGGCCTATCGGGTGAACGCCTTGCGCACCGCCCAGCGGGTGCACGCCCCAGCGGACGTGCTCGAGGTACTGGCGCGATGAACAACATGCCAGCGCCGAAGTTCAGCACGCGCGAACTCAACGTCTACTCGAACCCAGGCGATATCCGCGAGGCCAGCCGCGCGCTCCGGCACACCGGCCGACGGGTGATGCTGGTGCCGACGATGGGCGCGCTGCACGACGGCCACCTCGCGCTGGTTCGCGCCGCCAGACTGGTGCCCGGTTCGGTCGTGGTGGTCTCGATCTTCGTCAACCCGCTGCAATTCGGCGCCGGCGAAGACCTCGACGCCTACCCGCGCGTCGTCGAAGACGACTTGGCGTTGTTGCGCAATGAAGGTGTTGAAATCGCCTTCACGCCAAGCGCTTCGGCGATGTATCCGTACGGCCCGCGCACGACTGTCTATCCCGGGCAGCTGGGATCCGAGCTGGAGGGTGCCGCGCGGCCCACGCATTTCGCGGGCATGCTCACCGTGGTCTGCAAGCTGCTGCAGATTGTTGCGCCGGACCGAGCCTTCTTCGGCGAGAAGGATTATCAGCAGCTGGTGCTGGTGCGCCAGATGGTCGCCGATCTCAATGTCGACGTGCGGGTCGTCGGCGTGCCGATCGTTCGCGAGAACGACGGCCTGGCGATGTCGTCGCGCAACCGGTATCTCAATGCCGCGGAACGCGAACTGGCCGGCGTCCTGTCGGCGGCGCTGCTGGCCGGGACGCGCTCCGCGGCCGCCGGTGCTGACGCCGCCCTGCAGGCGGCCGGCGCGGTGCTGTCGGCGGTGCCCGCGATCGACGTGGACTACCTGGAAGTACGTGACAGCCTGTTGGGTCTGGCCCCCGCCACCGGCGCCGGACGACTGCTGGTCGCCGCCCGGCTCGGCAAGACCAGACTGCTCGACAACGTCGCAATCGACATCGGAACCACCGTTGACGCCGACGGGCGAGTGCCTGCGGTACCAGCCAATCAAGTTCCCGAATCATCTTGGAGGAATTGATGTTACGAACGATGCTCAAGTCCAAGATTCACCGCGCGACCGTCACGCAGGCGGACCTGCACTACGTCGGCTCGGTGACCATCGACGCCGACTTGATGGACGCGGCCGATCTGCTCGAGGGCGAACAGGTGACCATCGTCGACATCGACAACGGCGCACGGTTGGTCACCTACGCGATCACCGGCCAGCGCGGCAGCGGGGTGATCGGCATCAACGGCGCCGCAGCGCATCTCGTGCATCCCGGTGATCTGGTGATCCTGATCGCCTACGCGACCATGGACGACGCCGAGGCGCGCACTTACAAGCCGAGGATCGTCTTCGTCGACGCCGACAATCAAACGATCGACTTGGGTAGCGACCCGGCGTTCGTACCCGCCGACGCAGGTGAGCTGGTCTCGCCGCGATGAAGGTCTTCTAGTCGTGCTGCTGGCCATCGACGTCCGCAACACGCATACCGTCGTCGGGCTGCTCTCGGGTTCCAAGGAGAACGCGAAGGTCTCCCAGCAGTGGCGGATTCGCACCGAACCGGAGATCACTGCCGACGAGTTGGCGTTGACGCTCGACGGCTTGATCGGTGACGACTCCGATCGGCTCACCGGCGCGACAGCGTTGTCCACGGTGCCCTCGGTGCTGCACGAGGTGCGGCAGATGCTGGAGCAGTACTGGCCATCCGTGCCTCATGTGTTGATCGAGCCTGGTGTCCGCACCGGTATCCCGCTGCTGGTCGACAATCCGAAAGAGGTAGGTGCGGATCGAATTGTCAACTGCCTGGCGGCGTTTCAGAAGTACGGCACGCCCGCCATCGTCATCGACTTCGGTTCGTCGATCTGCGTGGACGTGGTTTCCGCCAAGGGTGAGTTCCTGGGCGGTGCGATCGCGCCGGGTGTGCAAGTGTCCTCAGATGCCGCCGCGGCGCGCTCGGCAGCATTGCGGCGGGTCGAGCTGTCCCGCCCGCGATCCGTAGTCGGCAAGAACACCGTCGAATGCATGCAGGCGGGCGCGGTTTTCGGCTTCGCCGGTCTGGTGGACGGACTCGTAGGCCGCATCCGCGAAGACGTCGAGGGGTTCTCCGGTGGCCCAAACAATCCGGTCACGGTTGTGGCAACTGGTCACACGGCGCCGCTGCTGCTCGCCGAACTGCACTGCGTCCACCACTACGATCCGCACCTGACCCTGGACGGACTGCGGCTGGTATTCGAGCGCAACCGCGACAGCCAGCGGGGACGGCTCAAGACCGCACGCTGACTGCCGCGCACCGCGACCGGACGTTCCTTTAAGCTGGCAGGTCGTGAACGCCGGCGCTCAGGACCCTCAGGACATCCCCGAGCAGTTCCGGATCCGTCGAGACAAGCGGGCCCGCCTTGCGGCCGAGGGCCGCGACCCCTATCCGGTCGAAGTCGGACGCACCCACACGCTCGCGCAGATCCGCGCCGAATACCCGGACCTGCCGGCCGATTCGACCACCGGCGACATCGTCGCCGTCGCGGGGCGCGTGGTGTTCGCCCGCAATTCGGGCAAGTTGTGTTTCGCCACTCTTCAAGAGGGCGATGGCACCCAGCTGCAGATCATGCTCAGCCTGGCCGGCGTGGGCCAGGAAGCACTCGACCAGTGGAAAGCCGACGTCGATATCGGTGACATCGTCAGCGTCCACGGCGAGGTGATCAGTTCACGCCGAGGCGAGCTGTCGGTGCTCGGCGACAGCTGGCAGATGGCATCCAAGGCGCTGCGGCCGTTGCCGGTGGCGCATAAGGAGATGAGCGAAGAGTCGCGGGTGCGGCAGCGCTACGTCGACCTGATCGTCCGTCCCGAGGCGCGCGAAGTAGCCCGCCAGCGGATCGCCGTAATCCGCGCATTGCGGACCGCGCTGGAGCAACGGGGCTTTCTCGAAGTCGAAACGCCGATGCTGCAGACTTTGGCGGGCGGCGCGGCAGCCCGGCCGTTCGTCACACACTCCAATGCTCTCGACATCGATCTCTACCTACGTATCGCGCCAGAACTGTTCCTGAAGCGCTGCGTCGTCGGCGGGTTCGATAAGGTTTTCGAACTTAATCGTGTGTTCCGAAACGAAGGCGCTGATTCCACTCATTCGCCTGAATTTTCTATGTTGGAGACCTACCAGGCGTACGGAACGTATGACGATTCTGCAGTTGTCACCCGTGAGCTTATTCAACAGGTGGCTGACGAGGCGATCGGAACTCGACAACTCTTGCTACCCGACGGCAGTGTGTATGACATCGACGGGGAATGGGCGTCGATAGAAATGTACCCCTCATTATCCCAAGCACTCGGCGAGGAGGTTACGCCGAACACCACCGTGGAGCGCTTGCTGGCGATCGCCGGGCGGCTCGGTGTCGAGGTACCCACCGACCGGGGTTACGGGCACGGCAAGCTCGTCGAGGAACTGTGGGAACACACCGTCGGCGCAGAATTGACGGCTCCGATTTTCGTGAAGGATTTTCCGGTAGAGACAACACCTTTGACACGCCAGCACCGCAGTATTGCCGGCGTCACAGAGAAGTGGGACCTGTACATTCGCGGTTTCGAACTGGCCACCGGATACTCGGAATTGATCGACCCGATCGTGCAGCGGGAAAGGTTCGCTGACCAGGCCCGGGCGGCGGCGGCCGGTGACGACGAGGCAATGGTGCTCGATGAGGATTTCCTCGTTGCCTTGGAGCACGCTATGCCGCCTTGTACAGGAACCGGAATGGGCATCGATCGATTGCTGATGGCTTTGACCGGTCTGTCAATTAGGGACACAGTATTGTTTCCTATTGTGCGTCCCCATAGCAACTGAGGCTCCGTCGCGCCGTATTGAATAACGCGCCAGCGTATGGCAGATTAGTTGAAACGGGGGCGATCCGTGATCACTTGTATGGCAAGTGTCTAAGAAGAAAGCATGAGGCTCAGCCAATGGCTAAGAAAGTGACCGTCACCCTGGTCGACGATTTCGACGGTGAAGGGTCCGCCGATGAAACCGTCGAATTCGGTCTCGATGGGGTGACCTACGAGATTGATCTTTCGAGCAAAAATGCCACAAAACTGCGCCACGACCTGAAGCAGTGGGTTGAAGCGGGCCGTCGGGTCGGTGGTCGTCGGCGCGGACGTGCCAGCACCGGCCGGGGCCGCGGCGCCATTGATCGTGAGCAGAGTGCCGCAATCCGGGACTGGGCCCGTCGAAACGGGCACAACGTGTCGACCAGAGGCCGCATCCCGGCCGACGTGATTGACGCATTCCACGCCGCGACCTGACTTTCGCTGGTGGCGAACTGATCGCCCATTCAAAACGGGAAACGATTTCCAGTTTTCCTGCGTTGGACTGTTGCAACCGCGTCGTAGCCGGTTATCGGTGGCGTCCAGTTATCGGGTGCCGCACGCCGCAAGGTGGGTAGCCCAGCGCGCCGCCCACTACAGTGGACGGCAGGTACGCGGTGTCGGCCCCTGTGCCGATGATGACGAAGTACCGATGGTGAGGGAGAGCAGGTAACCGCCAATGTTTGAACGTTTTACCGACCGTGCCCGCAGGGTCGTCGTCCTGGCGCAAGAAGAGGCCCGGATGCTCAACCACAACTACATCGGCACCGAGCACATTCTGTTGGGTCTTATCCACGAAGGCGAAGGCGTAGCAGCCAAGTCGCTCGAGTCGCTGGGCATTTCGCTGGAGGGCGTCCGCAGCCAGGTGGAGGAGATCATCGGCCAGGGCCAGCAGGCCCCGTCCGGGCACATCCCCTTCACGCCGCGCGCGAAGAAGGTCTTGGAGTTGAGCTTGCGCGAGGCGCTGCAGCTCGGCCACAACTACATCGGCACAGAGCACATTCTTCTCGGCCTGATCCGTGAGGGCGAGGGCGTTGCCGCCCAGGTCCTGGTCAAGCTGGGCGCCGAGTTGACCCGGGTGCGCCAGCAGGTGATCCAACTGCTGAGCGGTTACCAGGGCAAGGAGACCGCAGAAGCCGGTACCGGCGGCCGCGGAGGGGAGTCCGGCTCACCTTCCACCTCGTTGGTGCTCGACCAGTTCGGCCGCAACCTGACCGCGGCGGCGATGGAGGGCAAGCTCGACCCGGTCATCGGCCGCGAGAAGGAAATCGAGCGGGTCATGCAGGTGCTGTCCCGTCGCACCAAGAACAACCCGGTGCTGATCGGTGAGCCCGGTGTCGGGAAAACCGCTGTCGTGGAAGGCCTCGCGCAGGCCATCGTCCACGGCGAGGTCCCCGAGACGCTGAAGGACAAGCAGCTCTACACGCTGGACCTGGGTTCGCTGGTGGCCGGCAGCCGCTACCGCGGTGACTTCGAGGAGCGCCTGAAGAAGGTGCTCAAGGAGATCAACACCCGCGGCGACATCATCCTGTTCATCGACGAGTTGCACACGCTGGTCGGTGCGGGTGCGGCCGAGGGTGCGATCGACGCGGCGTCGATCCTGAAGCCCAAGCTGGCCCGCGGCGAACTGCAGACCATCGGTGCCACCACGCTCGACGAGTACCGCAAGTACATCGAGAAGGATGCCGCACTGGAACGCCGGTTCCAGCCGGTGCAGGTCGGTGAGCCCACGGTGGAGCACACCATCGAGATCCTCAAGGGTCTGCGCGACCGCTACGAGGCGCACCACCGGGTGTCGATCACCGATGGCGCGGTGACCGCTGCCGCCACTCTGGCCGACCGGTATATCAACGACCGGTTCCTGCCGGACAAGGCGATCGACCTGATCGACGAGGCCGGCGCACGGATGCGTATTCGCCGGATGACGGCTCCGCCAGACCTGCGCGAGTTCGACGAGAAGATCGCCGACGCTCGACGGGAGAAGGAGTCCGCGATCGACGCGCAGGACTTCGAGAAGGCGGCCAGCCTGCGTGATCGGGAGAAGCAGCTGGTTGCACAACGTGCTGAACGTGAAAAGCAATGGCGCTCAGGTGATCTCGATGTCGTGGCTGAAGTCGACGAAGAGCAGATCGCCGAGGTGTTGGGCAACTGGACCGGTATCCCGGTGTTCAAGCTCACCGAGGCTGAGACCACGCGGTTGCTGCGGATGGAAGATGAGCTGCACAAGCGGATCATTGGGCAAGAGGATGCGGTGCGTGCCGTGTCGAAGGCCATCCGTCGTACCCGTGCCGGGTTGAAGGACCCCAAGCGCCCGTCCGGTTCGTTCATCTTCGCCGGTCCGTCCGGCGTCGGTAAGACCGAGCTGTCCAAGGCGCTGGCGAACTTCTTGTTCGGCGACGACGACGCCCTCATCCAGATCGACATGGGTGAGTTCCACGACCGATTCACCGCGTCACGCCTGTTCGGCGCTCCGCCGGGATATGTCGGCTACGAGGAAGGCGGCCAGCTCACCGAGAAGGTGCGCCGCAAGCCGTTCTCGGTGGTGCTGTTCGACGAGATCGAGAAGGCGCACCAGGAGATCTACAACAGCCTGTTGCAGGTCCTCGAGGATGGCCGTCTCACCGACGGTCAGGGTCGCACGGTGGACTTCAAGAACACCGTGCTGATCTTCACCTCCAACCTCGGTACCTCCGACATCAGCA
>Ga0302326_10007316_pt1 | contig 24618 bp, 21 predicted proteins | sample Palsa_T0_3_FD_202264 | JGI IMG/M metagenome (GOLD analysis project Ga0302326, IMG submission 202264) | Peat permafrost microbial communities from Stordalen Mire near Abisko, Sweden - Palsa_T0_3 | ecosystem: Environmental > Terrestrial > Soil > Palsa > Peat permafrost | place: Sweden: Abisko... | reverse complement strand
CATCTTGGGACGTGCAGCCTTAAGTTCGCCCGCACCCCGAAGGTTTCTTGAACGACTATTTTCTGTCTGTCCTGTTGGGCATTGTGGAAGGCTTGACCGAATTTCTTCCGGTCAGCTCGACGGCGCACCTGCGCATTGCCGAAGCGTTGATGAAGATCCCCCTGGATGACGCGTACTGGAAGATGTACACGATCGTCATTCAACTGGGAGCGATCCTGGCGCTGTGCCTGCTTTTTCTGGGGCGGATCGTCGGGTTCATGCGCACGTTTCCGCGCGGAGAGAACGGCAAGAAGAACTGGCTCACCCATCCCATTTCGCTCACGTTCATTGCCTTTGCCGTCACGTCGGTGCCGTCGCTGCTGCTTCACAAGTGGAGCGACAAGCACCTGAGCAGCATCGCTGTGATTGCGTGGGCCATGCTGATCGGCGGCATCGTGATGTGGGTCATCGACGCGTGGAGCGATCGGCAGGACCCGATCACGCGTGACGTGGAAGAGATGGGACTGGGCCAGGCTATCTGGATTGGCCTCTGCCAGACGCTTTCAGCGGTGTTTCCGGGCACTTCGCGGTCCATGTCGACCATTGCCGCGGGCCAGGTGGCCGGTCTCTCACGGCCGGCGGCGCTTGAGTTCAGCTTCCTCTTGTCTATTCCCACCATGATTGCCGCGACGGGTTGGGATTTTGTAAAGGAAGTGGTGCTGCACAAGGTAGGGCCCGACGGCGTGGCGGCGGGCAACGTGGTCATGAATTCGCAGCGCTGGATTGTGCTGCTCATCGGACTTGTGGTTTCGTTCATTGTGGCGCTGGGCGTGGTGGAGTGGTTTCTGATGTGGGTGCGGCGGCATGGGTTTACGCTGTTCGCGATCTACCGCATTCTGCTGGGCGCGGCGCTGCTGATCTTCGGCGCGCGATTTATCGGCGGCTAGTGTAGTCCGCCGGAAATAGAGTCATTTTCAAGCGGCTCCGTGTTGACATCGAAATGCCTGAAACCATCCCTCAGGGGCTAAAGCCCAGATCATTTCAGGCCGTTTGCGGCACGACTGAAGCCGTGCCCTTTCAAAACATAAACGCCCATTTGTGTGGCGGACACGACCAGGCCGCCTGATCGCGAATTCGCTTCTTTCGTCACAGCGGACATTTCATCCGGAGGAATCATGCGGCAAAGACAGAGTGTATGGCTGGGCCTCGTCCTGGCTCTGGGGGCAGCGTCGTGCGCGCAGACGCCCGCGGCGGCTCCGGCGGCAAAGCATCCCTTCACGCCCAAGGACTGGGCGGCCTTGCGCAGCGCGGGCGTGGTTTCCGTCTCGCCCGATGGAACGATCCTGTACATCGTGACGTTTGGCGCGGACCACGGGCCGACCAAGCGCGAGTGGTGGACGATTGCACCCGACGGCGGCCACGCGCAGAAGCTCGACCTGCAGGATGGCTTTTCGCCGATGGGGTTCACGCGCGACGGGCATGGGCTCTACGGCGCGTGGAAGGTGAACAAGGAGCGCCAGTTCGCGATTTTCCCGGTAAAGGACGGCAAGGCTGCGCCGGTGCCGGCGACGGTGGTGCTGCTGCCGCGCGGCATTGGCTCGGCTGCGCCCTCGCCGCAGGGCACGCGCTTTGCCATCGCGGCGGATCCGCGCCCGCCCGACGCGCAGGACGAGGTGCGCCACGTGCAGGAGCCCGACGAGACCAGCCTCTACATCGTCAATGCGGATGGCACCGGCGGCGCATGGTGGTGCGGCACTTTGAAGCGCGTTTCCGGCTCGATCACCGGGGAGGGCGGCGCGGCTGCGTGGAGCGCGGACGGGCAATCGCTGGCGGTGCTGAGCGACCTGCCACGGATCGGGCATCACGACGTGAGCACGGCGGTCGACGTGTGCAGCGCAACGGGCGCGCGCCACGTGACCGACATTCCCAATTCGGTGAGCGGGATTGCCTGGGCAAACGGCGGACGTGACTTGGCATTCTTGTCGACGAAGTCCGATGTGCTGACGCCGGAGCATGTGTGGACCGTGCCGGCAGCGGGCGGCTCTGCGGAGGACCGCGCACCAAAGCTCGATGGGACCGCAATGCAACTGGCCGGCGACGTCCGTGGCCATGTGTGGGTGGTGGTGGATCGTGGCGTTCGCAATGAAGTGGATGAGTTTTCCGAGGGCGTGCTGACGCCGAAATACAGCTGGCCGGATGGAGTGGTAGCGGGAACTCCGGCAGGCTCGGAGTATGCGGGAACCAGCGAGCAGGTGGCGCTGACGGTGAGCGATCCGGCGCACGCACGCAACGTGGCGGTGCCGGAGGGCGGCCACCTGCGCAAGATCACCGAGGAGGGCGACGCGCAGCTGGCCGGCGTGGATCTGGGGCAAGTGCGCGCGGTGCGTTGGACGAGCAAAGGCGGCATTGCGCTCGAAGGCATCGCGACGTTTCCGGCAGGCTATAGCGAGGGCAAAAAATATCCGTTCCTGGTGTTGCCGCATGGCGGGCCTGAGGCCAACGACGAGCTCGCCTTCGATGCATTTTCCCGCACCATCGCAGGCTTGGGGTACGTGGTGCTGCAGCCGGAGTATCGCGGCTCAACTGGATACGGAGCGGATTTTCTTCAGGCTATCTACCAGCACTTCGGCGACCGTGCCTATGAGGATGTAGACAGCGCGACGGATTACGCGATTGCGCAGGGCTGGGCCGATCCGAACCGGCTGGCCATCTTCGGCTGGAGCGCGGGCGGGTTCATGACGTCGTGGACCGTGACGCAGACCGGCCGCTACAAGGCGGCCATCGAGGGCGCGGGAATCACGGACTGGGGGCCGTTCCTGTGGACCAGCGACATCGCGCAGGTGGATTACGATGCGCGCTGGACCGACGAGAATCCCGAAGCGTTCAGCAAATTTTCCGCCGTAGCGTTTGCGAATAAGGTGACAACACCGCTGCTCATCTTGCATGGCGAGGCGGATCAGCGCGTGCCGACGTTTCAGGGGACGGAGTACTTTCAGCTGTTGGCGGCGCGCGGCAAGACGGTGCGCATGGTCACGTACCCAGGCTCGCCGCACTTCCCTGTTTTGTGGGAGCAGCGGCTGAACGTGATGCAGGAAGTGGCGGATTGGCTGGCGAAGTACAACCCGTGAAAGTTCAGCGCCGCGCGGTGTCGGCTTGACTTGCGCCTTTCACTTGACTAAGCTAAGTTAGCAGGATGAAACCAATGGCGACCGCGACGATATTTGAAGCCAAAACGAACCTTTCGGCCCTGGTTAAGAAGGTGCAACAAGGCGAGACGGTTACGATCACAAGCGGTCGTGCCAAAACCCCTGTGGCGCTGCTGACACCGGTTGTTCCCGTCAAGAAAAAGAGGCTGGGCGCCCTTGAGACGCCTGGATTCGTCCTGCCTCCAGAGTTCTTCGAACCACTGCCTGAGGAAGAACTTCGCCTTTGGAACGGCGAAGGCGAATGAGGGTACTGCTCGATACTTGCGTCGTGATTTGGGCCATTGTCACCCCCTCATCGCTTAGCGCGCAGGCAGCCAGAACGATAGCCGACGACGGCAACGAGATTTTTGTTTCGGCGGCATCGGCATGGGAAATCGCAACCAAAGTCCGCATCGGAAAGCTTCCTGGGGCCGAGGCCTTGGAGCGGGATTATCTGGCTGTATTGGAGACCGCTGGATATACGCCGCTTGACCTCGATACGCCCTCCGCACTGCGCGCTGGACGACTGGTTGCGAAGCATCGCGATCCGTTTGACCGCATGATCGCCGCACAGGCACTGGCTCTCGACATTGCGGTCATCAGCCCCGATTCGCTTCTTGATCAATTTGGCGTACGGCGCATCTGGTAAAACGTCGCCTCAGTAATCGATCTTGTTCGGCGACGCGATCCACGCAGCGAAGCTGGCCCATGCTTCCTCACCGAGCAATTGCGTTGACGGCAGCTTGCGCGCGCCGGCATCCTTGCGCAATTCGTCATAAAGAAATGCATCGTCAAACCCCGCGCGAGCAGCATCGGCGGCGCGGCAGCCGTAATAAATCGCGTCGATGTGCGCCCAGTACGTCGCTGCGAGGCACATGGGGCAGGGTTCGCAACTCGTATAAAGCTGGCACCCCGCCAGCGTGAACCTGCCCAGCGCCTCGCAGGCCGCGCGGATCGCGTTGACCTCGCCATGCGCCGTGGGGTCGTTGGTCGCGGTGACGGTGTTCACGCCTTCGCCGACAATCTTTCCATCGCGCACGACAAGCGCGGCAAAGGGGCCGCCGGCGCCCGAGACCACGTTTTGCGTGGCAAGCGCGATGGCACGGCGCATGAATTCCGGATTGGCTGCGGGCACTTCCAACTTGCTCTCGACCTCCCTGAACGGCGAAAGTAAAGACAGTATGGCACAGGCATTCCGCTCGACACGGGTTCTAACGCCGCACGGGCTCGCCCCGGCGGCAATTGTTGTCGAGGGCGAGCGCATCGTAGACGTGCGCGCGTGGGCCGACCTGCCCGACGCGGCCGAGTTGCACGACTATGGCGACCTGGTGCTGCTGCCGGGCCTGGTCGATTCGCACGTGCACATCAACGAGCCCGGCCGCACCGAGTGGGAAGGCTTTTGGACTGCGACGCGCGCCGCGGCCTCGGGCGGAGTGACGACGCTGGTGGACATGCCGTTGAATTGCATTCCCGAGACCATCAACGCTGAGTCGCTGCGCATGAAGCGCGACGCGGCGCAGGGCCAGGCGTGGGTGGACTGGGCCGCATGGGGCGGCGTGGTGCGCGGCAATGCGAACGCGCTGCCGGGGCTGGCCGCTGCCGGCGTTCCCGGGTTCAAGTGCTTTCTGATTCACTCGGGCATCGACGGATTTGCGTGGGTCGATGAGGCCGATCTGCGAATGGCGCTCGAGCGCCTGCGCGACACGCGATTGCCGCTGCTGGCGCATGCCGAGGTGGCTGGGCCGGTGGATGCGGCGACTCGCAGTCTGCATGAGGCCGGCGCGGACTGGCGCAGCAACGCGACGTATCTTGCTTCGCGGCCGGATGCGGCGGAGGTCGAGGCCATCGAGTTGCTGATCCGGCTGGCGGGGGAGTTCTCGACTCCGATCCACATTGTGCATTTGTCGAGCGCGCAGGCGCTGCCGGTGCTGGCCAAGGCGCGCGGGCGCGGTGTGCCGATCACAGTCGAAACCTGCGTGCAATATCTGTGGTTCGCGGCGGAAGACATTCCCGATGGCGCGACAGAGTACAAGTGCGCACCGCCTATTCGAAGCGCGGCCAATCGCGAGGCGCTTTGGGGCGCGCTCCGTGAGGGGCTGATCGAAATGGTAACCACCGACCACTCCCCGTGCCCGCCGGAGATGAAGCGCCGCGACACCGGCCGCTGGGACCAGGCGTGGGGCGGCATTGCCAGCCTGGGCCTGGCGCTGCCAGTGCTGTGGACCAGCATGTGCGAGCGCGGTATCGCCATTGATCGAGTGGGCGAATGGATGAGTGCTGCGCCTGCGCGGCTGGCTGGGCTCACAGGCCAAAAAGGTGCGCTGGCCGAGGGCGCCGATGCAGACATTGCGGTCTTCGATCCTGATGTGGAGTGGACCGTGACGCCGGAAGATCTGCATTTTCGTCACAAGCTCTCGCCCTACCTCGGAGCGGAGTTGCGCGGCCGTGTGCGCGAGACCTGGCTGCGCGGCGAGCCGATTTTCAACAGCGATGGCTTCACCGGCCCGCGCGGCAGAGAGCTGGTGCGCGCATGAGGAATCCCACCCGCCGTGCCATTGACGATTGCCTGCGCATCGCCGCCTTTACCGAGGAGCCAGGACGCATCACGCGCCGTTTTCTTACGCCACCGGTGCATGGCGTTCACGCACACCTGCGCAGCCGCATGGAAGAGTTGGGCATGAGCGTCAGCGTGGATGCGCTGGGCAATCTGCGCGGTCTGTTTCATCCTCCGGGCGCAATCGGCAAGCGGTTGGTGCTGGGCTCGCATATCGATACGGTGCCCAACGCCGGCGCGTATGACGGTGTGCTCGGCGTGGTGCTGGCGATTGAGTGGGTGGCGCTGGCGCAGGATCGCGGGCTGCCGCTGGCCATCGAAGTGATTGCATTTTCTGAAGAAGAAGGCGTGCGCTATGGCGTGCCGTTCCTCGGCAGTCACGCGATTGCTGGGACCTTCGATCCAACGCTGCTCCAGCTCGCGGATGCAGACGGGATCGCGCTCGAAGAAGCCATCCGCGGATTCGGTCTCGATCCAGACCGCATCGCAGATGCTGCAATCGACGACGATGTGATTGGCTTTCTCGAATTGCACATCGAACAGGGCCCGGTGCTTGAGGCGGCCAATCTGCGCCTCGCCGTAGTTGAGGGCATCATGGGCCAGACGCGGATGGAAGTGCGCTTCGATGGCTACGCCAATCACGCCGGCACGACGCCCATGCATCTGCGCCGCGACGCGCTGGCTGCGGCTGCGGAGTGGATGGTGGAAGTGGAGACCATGGCGCGCGCGCGGGACGGCCTGGTTGCCACCGTCGGCAAGATCGCAGCTGAACCGGGTGCGTCAAACGTCATCCCGGGCAGCGTGACGCTGAGCCTCGATGTGCGCCATCTCAACGACCGCATTCGGAAGCGTGTTGCAAAGGACCTGGCAGCTTCGGCAGCGGCAATCGCTGACGAGCGCGGCGTTCTGGTGGCGAGCACTACGAGACTCGATCAGTCGAGCGTGCGCATGGACGAAGGCTTGATGGCACTGCTGACACAGGCCGTAGAGGCGGCGGGCTTTCCAGCGAAGACCATGGCGAGCGGCGCCGGACACGACGCCATGGCGATGGCAGCGCGCGTGCCCACGGCGATGCTGTTTCTGCGTAGCCCCGGCGGCATCAGCCATCATCCAGCAGAGTCTGTGCGCGAAGAAGATGTGGAAGCCGCGCTCAAGGTGGGCGAGAAGTTTCTTGAGCGGCTGGCGGCGCAGTTTCGATAGAATCGAAACGCGCCGCTGGAATCGCGGAACGCTAGCGCTGTTGCCGCACCACGTTTTCCGGCTAAGGTGGCGCTATCCCAGGTCTCAGAGTCGAGACCCGGGGGCACCCATTTTCGTACAAGGGCCGGCCTTCCAAGCCGAATTCGCTATCGAGAACGAGGACGAATTTGCATCACCTGGGACTGACACGAAGCAGCCTGAAGCGCGATCACCTGCTGCAGACGCCGAACACGTTCATTCGCACGCCACTGCCGGGAGCCGCGGGCGTGGACTTTGTGGTTCACGCAGGGCCGCGGCTGGGCGCGCGGTTTACGCAGATGACTGCGGAGTTTGCGGCCGAGGGCACGCTGGGACCAACGCCGGCACAGCGCTTCATCTACCTGATTGAAGGCGAGCTGGAATTGAAGGCCGCCGGCAGGAAGCACGTTCTTGCGCCGGGTGGATTTGCATACATTCCGCAGGGCACACCGCACACCGTGCGAGCGTCGACAGCGTCGCGTGCGGCTCTCATTGAGAAGCCCTACGAGCCGGCAGCCGGCGCGGATGCTCCTGAGATCGTGGTTGGCGATGAAGGCGCGGTGAACTCAGTTGCGCTGATGGGTGATGAAGCGCTGCGCGTGCGCTCGCTCATGCCTGACGGGCCGACCTATGATTTTGCAGTAAACACCATGACGTACGATCCCGGCGCGGCGTTGGCCATGGTGGAGATCCACATCATGGAGCACGGCTTGCTGATGCTGGAGGGCGCAGGCATCTACCGGCTGAGCGACTCGTGGTATCCGGTGCAGGCCGGCGATTTTATCTGGATGGGCCCATGGTGCCCGCAATGGTTTGGCGCGCTGGGCAAGCAGCCGGCAAAGTATCTCATCTACAAAGACTGGCGACGGCATCCGCTGGGATCGTGAGGCATGACAATGACACCGAAGCTCAGCATCGACGGGCTGATGGCCGAACTCAGGGAGCTTGCGGAGATCTCCGCGGGTGAGCCGCCGGTGGTGACGCGCGTGGTGTTTTCAGAGGCCGACATGCGCGCGCGCGCCTATGTGAAGGGCCTTTGCGCCGCAGCTGGGCTCACGGTGCAGGAAGATGCAATCGGCAATACATTTGCGCGCTGGCAGGGCAGCGATGCTAGCCTTGCACCGGTCGGCACGGGTTCGCACATCGATGCCATTCCCAATGCCGGCATGTATGACGGAACGGTCGGCGTGCTGGGTGGACTGGAAGCGATCCGCGTGCTGCAGCAGCTTGGATTCATGCCGCGCCGATCGATCGAGCTGGTCATCTTCACGGCCGAGGAACCGACGCGCTTCGGCATCGGCTGCCTGGGCAGCCGCATGATGGCGGACGTGCTGACTCCCACGCAGGCACTCACGCTGCGCGACAGAGAAGACCGCGGCCTGGAAGAATTGCGCGAGCAAGCCGGATTCATAGGGACACTCGAATCTGTCGCGCTGTCCCGCGGGCGCTTTCACCAGTTCATTGAGCTGCACATTGAGCAGGGGCCGCTGCTTGAGCAGGAGGGTATCGACCTGGGCCTGGTGACGCACATCGCCGCGCCGGCCACGCTGCGCATTGCGATCGAAGGCGAAGGCGGCCACGCAGGCGGCAAGCTGATGCCGGGCCGTAAAGACGCGCTGGCCGCCGCGGCGGAGTTGATTCTTGCCGTCGAATCCGCGGCCAAGGCGACAGGAGTGATTGACACGGTGGCCACGGTGGGTGTGTGCGAAGTGTTTCCCGGCGCGGTCAACAGCATTCCTTCGCGCGTGCGGTTAGAGGCCGACATCCGCGACATCGATGGCGCGCGCCGCGACGAAGTGCTGGAGAGCATTGAGAATGCGTGCGCGACCACCGAAACCAAGCGCGGCGTGGCCATCAAAACGGAGCGGGTCAATGCCGATCCGCCGGCGGCGTGCGACCCGGCGATTCTCGCGGCGCTTGAGGAGTCGGCGATTGCAGCCGGCAAGAGCTATAAGAGGATGGTGAGCCGGGCGTATCACGATTCGCTGTTTATGGCGCGCATGGCGCCGGTGGCCATGCTGTTCATTCCCTGCCGCGGCGGTGTGAGCCACAGGCCGGACGAGTATGCCTCGCCGGAGTGGATCGGCGCGGGCGTGCATGTGCTGGCGCGGACGCTGGCTGCGCTGGCCAGTTGACCGATTTGGAATCCGGGCCGCACCGTTGTATGCTATGCCTCAACCCGCACGCTGGCCGCAACAATCGATCAAGCCCAATTGGCCGGAACAGAAAAAGATGCGACCGCAGGTCCTTCGACTCCGCTGCGCTGCGCTCAGGATGACAGCATTTGCGGCGATTCGATCGTTTGGGCCGGCTCAACTGAGAGTGAACGATGAGCACGAGCGCGAAAACCCGCATCGTTGGCGCCTCCGTACCCCGCAAGGAAGGCGTGGACAAGCTGCTGGGCCGCGCGCGCTATGTTGACGACATCGAAAAGGAAGGCATGTGGTACGGAGCCACGGTGCGCAGCACGATTCCGCGCGGACTCATTCAGTTCATCGGGTTTGACCGCCGCATTGACTGGACCGAATTCACCGTGGTCACGGCTGCTGACGTGCCCGGCAAGAATCATGTGCAGCTCATCGCGGCCGACCAGCCGTGCCTGGCAGACGGCAAAGTGAATCATTGCGACGAGCCGATTCTGCTGCTGGCCCACCCTGACAAGTACAAGTTGCGCGAGGCAGTGGGCGCAGTGCACGTGGAGTACGAGCCGCTGCCGCCAGTCTTCACCATTGAAGACAGCGAGCGGCAGGACGTGATCGTGTGGGGTGCGGATAATTTGTTCAAGAGTTTTCTGCTGGAAAAGGGCGATGTTGAAGCAGCCTGGGCCCACGCGGCGCACATCGTCGAGGGCGAATATCGCACCGGCGCGCAGGAGCATCTCTACATTGAAAACAACGGCGTGATCGCGGAGTTCGATGCGGAGCGGGGAGTCACGGTATGGGGATCGCTGCAATGCCCGTACTATGTGCACCGCTCGCTGGCCGCGGTGTTCGATCTGCCCGAAGATAAAGTGCGCGTGATTCAGACCGAGACGGGAGGCGCGTTCGGCGGCAAGGAGGATTTTCCTTCCACGCTGGCGGCGCATGCGGCGCTTTTGGCGATGAAGAGCGGCCATGCGATCAAGATGGTGTACGACCGCATGGAGGACCTGGCCGCGACGACGAAACGGCATCCCTCGCGCGTGCGCCACCGCACTGCGCTCGATCGCGATGGCAAACTGCTGGCCATGGACATCGATCTTGCCACGGATGGCGGCGCGTATTCAACGCTTTCATCGACGGTGCTGTCGCGGGCAACGCTGCATTCGCCGGGACCGTATGTGTGCCCCAATGTGCGCGTGCGTTCGCACTCGTGGGCCACAAACACCGTCCCCTATGGTGCATTTCGCGGATTTGGCGCGCCGCAGGCGTGCTTTGCCATCGAGCGCCACATGGACGAGATCGCGTCGGCCATCGGTGTCGATCCCATCGAGTTGCGGCGCAGGAATTTTCTTCATGATGGCGATACAACTGCCACCGAGCAAGTGATGCGCGAGCCGGTGATCCTGGATAAACTACTCGATCGCGCGCTGGCTGTGAGCGACTATCACGCGCGGCGGGCACGCTTTGCGCGCGAAAATCAAGGCGGCGCGATCAAGCGTGGGCTGGGCATCGCGGCTTTCTATCATGGCTCGGGGTTTACCGGCTCCGGCGAGCGCTATCTCAATTCGCTGGCGGGTGTGGATGTGACGGCCGGGGCACGAGTACGCGTGCTGGTTTCGAGCACCGAGTTTGGCCAGGGCACTAACACGGTGCTCACGCAAATGGCCGCCGAGGCCATCGGCCTGGATTACGCCGATGTCGAGATGGCGCCTCCGGACACGGGCATCGTACCCAACAGCGGGCCGACGGTGGCTTCGCGCACAGCGATGGTGGTGGGCCGGCTGATTGAGCGCGCCAGCCTGCAGCTTGTGGCCATGCTGCGCGAGCATGCAGGCCTGGGCGCGGAGTATACGCGCGATGAGTTTTTTGCGGCCTGCGCGCGTTATCGCGCCGCGCATGGCGATGTTGTTTCGCTGGTGCGCTACGAGCCGCCGCCCGGCATCTTCTGGGACGATCAAAAATATCGCGGTGAGGCGTATCCCGCATTCGCGTGGGCCGTGCAGATTGCGCAGGTGGCAGTCGACACAGTGACTTACTCCGCGGAGGTTGAGGAGTTCTGGTCGGTGCAGGAAGTGGGCCGCGTGATCAACCCCGTGCTCGCAGGCGGCCAGATCGAGGGAGGCATTGCGCAGGGCATCGGATATGCGCTCTATGAGAAAGTGATTTTGCAGAACGGGCACATGGCTAACAACCAGATGACCAACTACATTATGCCCACGGCCGAAGACGTTCCGCCCATTCACGTTTACTTCGAAGAGATTCCATTCCGCCACGGCGGATACGGCGCCAAGGGCATTGGCGAGTTGCCGCACGACGGGCCGGCGCCCGCGATACTGAACGCAATCAAGGATGCAACCGGCGTGCGCTTTAGCGCGATTCCGTTGCTGCCGGAAGATCTGTTCTCGCGCCTCGCAACGCGACATTCAGTGGAGGAGGCGGCCGCCGTATGAGCGCGTGCGTGAACATTCGGTTCAACGTGAACGGCGAGAGCCGAGCCATCGATGCGCCGCCGATGAAGCGGCTGCTCGATGTGCTGCGCGAGGACCTGCGCCTCATCGGAACGAAGGAGGGCTGCGGTGAAGGCGAGTGCGGTTCCTGCTCGGTGCGCATGAATGGCGAGCTTGTGAACAGCTGCCTGGTGCCCGCGCTGCAAGCCGATGGAGCGACGATTGAGACTGTCGAGGGGCTCGCGCGCAACGGCGAGCTGCATCCGCTGCAACGCGCGTTTCTTGCGTGTGGTGGCGCGCAGTGCGGCATCTGCACTCCCGGCATGCTGATGGCTGCAGCGCATCTGCTCAAGCACAATCCGCACCCCGGCATGGCTGAGATTCGCGAAGGCCTGGCCGGCAATCTCTGTCGCTGCACGGGATTCATTCGCATCTTCGAATCGGTGGTGGCCGCGGCAGCTTCGGAACAGGCGGCCGATGCGCGGTAACGCCGTAGCGCACGAACTGATCGCGCCCGGCAGCCTGGACGCGGTGCTGGAGTTGCTGGCGCTGGCGCCGGGTGAATGGACGCCGATCGCCGGCGGCACCGAGCTGATGGTGGCGCACGCTTCCGGACGGCTGGGCGCGGAAAAGCTGGTGAGCCTGTGGGGCATTCCCGATCTGCGATTTATCGAGACGCGACCGGATCGCATCGTCATTGGCGCGGGCACGACGTTTCGCGATCTGCGCGCGCACCAGACGCTCGCCGCGGAACTTCAGCTGCTGGCGCAGGCCGCGAGCTGGATCGGGTCTGTTGCCAACCAGAGCCGTGCCACGCTGGGCGGCAACCTGGTGAACGGATCCCCGGCTGCAGATTCGTCACCCGCGCTGCTCGTGTATGACGCGGAGATCGAGATGATATCCACGCGCGGGAAGCGCAGCGTTGCCTATTCCGAGTTTCACACCGGATACAAGAGCAACGTAATGGCTGGGGACGAGCTGCTGTTCGCAATCCATGTGCCACGGCGATTTGCGCATCATCGGCAGTATCTGCGCAAGGTGGGAACGCGGCGCGCCATGGCGATTGCGAAAGTAGCGCTGGGCGCGACGGCTCTTGTCGATGGCGGCGTGGTGAGTGAGATTCGCCTGGCCGCGGCGAGCCTGGCGCCGTTTCCCGCGCGGCTCTATCAGGCAGAGGCAGCCATGCTGGGGCGGAACGCTTCGCCCGAGACGATTGAAACAGCGCGGCGTGCGCTGCTGGCGGAGGCGCGGCCCATCGACGATATTCGCTCGACTGCCGAGTATCGCCGCCGGGTGGGCGCGAATCTGCTGGAGGAGTTTCTGAATTCACTCAACGATGGAGATGAAGAGTGAACACGGTGCTTGCGGCGTGGAACACGGCCAGCGAAGCCGACGCACTGGAGGCTATGCTGGCGTGCTGCGGCGCACCGCGGTGGGCCGCAGCCATGGTTGCGCTGCGGCCGATTGGGAGCGTGGTGGAGTTGAGCGCGGCAGCGGATCGCGAATGGAGCAGGATGGACGAGGCGGACTGGTTGGAAGCCTTTGCGTGTCATCCGCGCATCGGCGAGAAGAAGTCCGCACATGCATCTCAGAAATCGTCGGCGTGGTCCACGCAGGAGCAGTCGTCTGCGGCGAGCGCAGCCGAACAGATGCTGGAGGAACTGGCCGAGGGCAACGCGCTCTATGAGCAGCGCAATGGATTCACCTACATTGTGTGCGCTACGGGCAAGAGCGCCGAGGAGATGCTGGCGATATTGAAGCGCAGGCTTGCGAATAATCGGGCAGCCGAGTTGCGCGAGGCAGCCGAGCAGCAGCGGCAGATCATGCAGATCAGGCTGGGAAAGTGGCTGGTTGGGGGATGAGTGCGATGCACGGAATTACGACGCATGTGCTGGATGCGGTCAAGGGCAAGCCGGCCGCCGGCATCGCGGTGCGCCTGGAAAAACGCGATGGCGCGGCATGGAACGCGGTTGCGGAGAGCGTGACGGATGCAGACGGGCGATGCCGTGACCTGGTGCATGATGCGAAGCCGGGGGTCTACCGGCTGATCTTCGACACTGGCGCGTATTTCGCGCACGCCGAACGCGGCAGCGTTTATCCTGAGGTCACCATCACGTTTGTCTGCGCGGGTAAGGCTCACTATCACATGCCGCTGCTGCTGAGTGACAACAGTTACACCACTTACCGAGGAAGCTGACCGATGGCAAGACTGGGCGAGAACAGCTATGGCAAATCGCGCGTACGGCTGTCGCGCATCACGCGTCACCGAGACCATCACGACTTCAACGAGTGGACCGTGCGCGTGCTGCTCGAGGGGGATTTCGATGCGAGCTTCACCGCGGCCGACAACAGCAGCATTCTGCCCACCGACACGATGAAGAACACGGTCTACTCAGTGGCGCGCGATTCGAAGGCCGCTTCCATCGAAGCATTCGCGATGGAGCTGGGCGATTATCTGCTCGAGCGCAATCCGCATGTGAGCGGAGCGCTGGTAGAGATTGAAGAGAAGGCCTGGGAGCGGATGGTGGTCGACGGCGCTCCGGAGGCTACCACGTTCAAGCTGGGCGGGCCGGAGGTGCGCACGGTGCGCGCTGTGCGCGACCAGGGACGCGAATGGTCGGTGAGGTCGGGCATCGATGGGCTGGTGATTTTGAAGACGACGAAGTCGGCGTTCACCGGGTACATCAAAGACAAGCTGACCACGCTGAAGCCGGCTACCGATCGCATCTTTGGCACGCGAGCCACGGCGGCGTGGGACTACGCGACGCCCACAGAGGATTTTGCCGAGGTGCGGGCACGGATTGTCGCGGCGCTGCTGAAAGAGTTTGCGGCGCACATGAGCATGAGCGTGCAGCACACGCTTTTTGACATGGGCAAAGCGGCGCTGGCGGCGGCGCCGGAGATCGAACGCATCAAGCTGACCATGCCCAACCTGCATCATTTGCTTGCAAACCTGAGCCCGTTTGGCCAGGACAATCCGAACCATATCTTTGTGCCCGTCGATGAGCCGCACGGATATATTGAGGCGACGATCGAGAGGTAGGTTTTGTGGGAACGGACCGAAATGCAAACGCGGGTCCTTCGACTCCGCTGCGCTTCGCTCAGGATGACAAATTCTCGGGATATCCAAGATGCGCGAGGTCGGCGGGGAGATCGATGTCCACATCTCCGCCCTCGAATTCGACTGCGATCAACGGGCATGGAGGATTCGCGAGCACGGAGCGCGCGCCCTTGTCGGCGCGAAGTTCGTTCAGCGCAGAAAATGCGCAACGCGGGAAGACTGCGGGGACGCCGAATATGCCGGCATACCTTGAGGCCACGATGTGCGGCACGGACTGCGCGTTGAATGCATCAATCAGCGCGCGCAGATGTGCGGCAGTGAGGCGCGGCTGATCGCAGCTCACGAGCAGTACTCCGGTAGATTGCGGGGCGTCGGCGTCCAGCGCGCGCAGGCCGGCGTGGATCGAAGTCGACATTCCCTGCTGCCAGCGCTCGTTCGCGATGGGGATGGCTGGGGCGAAGCGGACCGCAGCGGAGATCGCCGCTGCATTCGCGCCCAGAACGGCGAAGACGGGCGATGCGCCTGCCTCATGCGCCAGCCGCATGGCGCGCGCGAGCAGAGTCTCTCCCTGGTAATGGAGCAGTTGTTTGGGCTGGCCGAGACGAAGGCTTGCGCCCGCGGCAAGAATGATGGCGGCGACAGGCATCGGCATCAGTGTATCGGTTTGGCCCCTTGACCGCGCGGCGGTGAACGGGCAAGATTGAAGCTACCGGAACACAATCGGGACAAGCGAGAGGCGGACCGTGGCCAACCAGTCGAGCAGCGCGCCTGAGGTGTATCCGCCACGCGGCGCGAACTACGGACTGCGCGCCGGAGTGCTGGGCCCGATCGAGACGCTGGCGCAGTCGGTGTCTGCAATGGCGCCCACCACGTCGCCGTCGCTCACCATTCCGCTGGTGTTTGCGCTGGCCGGCAATGCCACGTGGTTTGTGTATCTGCTGGCCACAGGCGCCACGCTGCTGGTGGGCTTCTGCGTGAGCCATTTCGCGCGGCTCTCGGCTTCGCCGGGCTCGCTTTACACCTACACGGCCAACACGCTGCCGCCGGCATTCGGCGTCACAGCGGCATGGGGCCTGCTGCTGGCCTACCTCGCCACCGGCGCGTCGGTGGCGGGCGGTGCTTTGTATTACGCGATCGTCCTGAGCCAGCAACTGCTGCACTGGTCGCCGCCCGCACTGCCCACGCTCGCGGTGGTGTGCGCAGCTGCCACGTTTGTGGCTTATCGCGATGTGAAGCTCTCGGCCGAGCTGATGCTGTGGATCGAGGTGGCATCGGTGAGCCTCATTCTCATTGTGCTGGCGTTCATGGTGGCGCGGTTCGGGCTGCGGTTCGATGTGGATCAGTTCCGGCTCAGGGGCGTTTCGATTTCGGCGCTCGGCCCGGCGCTGGTGCTGTCGATGTTCAGCTTTGTGGGCTTTGAGAGCGCAACCACGCTGGGGGCTGAGGCGCGCGATCCGCTGCGCACGATTCCGCGCGCCGTGCTGCAATGCGCCGTGCTGGCCGGCGTCTTCTTCATGCTGTGCTCGTACTGCGAGGTGCTGGGATTTCGCGGCGAGACCGGCAAGCTGTCGGACTCAACCAGCCCGCTGCACCTGCTGGCCACGAAAGCCGGCGTCTCGCCGCTGGGCGTGGCTATCGACTTCGGCGCCATGGTAAGCATGATTGCGTGCGTGCTGGCGTGTACCACGGCGGCCGCGCGGGTGCTGATGCGGATGGCACGCGGCGGATTGTTGCCGGCCGCTCTTGAGCGCACCAACCAGCGCCATGGAACGCCCGGCCTGGCAGTGGCGCTGTCGGGCGGCATCATGTTCGCGGCCACTGTTGGCATGTGGGCGCGCGGCGTGGATGGCGCCGAGATGTACGATCTGCTCGGCTCGCTTTCGGTCTTCGGATTCCTCACCGCGTATGCGCTGGTGGCGCTGGCGCTGCCCTTTGCGCGGCGCGCTCTGGGGCGTCATTCACACACCGTGGCGACGGTGAGCGCGATCACCGTGGTCGTGATGGTCCTGATCGTGGTCTTCGATTTGAGGTCCGCGAACGATGCGGTCCATGCGCGTATCCCGTGGGCTTATCTGGCTTATATCTCCGGCGGGCTGGCCTGGTATGTGCTGCGGCGCGGGAAGATGACTGTCATCGTCGAATGACGCTGGCCTGAATGAGCGAAGTCGATGTATTTACAAATGAACGCAGCGAGTTGGCGCCGGGACAATTGCGATCACGGGCACGCGTTTGGCAGCGTTGAATTGCGCAGCATCCATGTGCAGCGTGCAAGAGAGGCGCAGCGCTCCCAGCAAAGCAGGATGGCGGTAACCATCTCCCACGCGATGATGCCGATGTAGAAAGCCATGTGAACAGCCGGCGCCGCGGGATGAACATCGCGATGTGACGGCCCGTGTGGAAATCAGGTTCGAAACTCCCTACCCTGGCTCGATCGGGCCGATTCCACGAAGCTTCTTGCGCTAACCGCATTTTTTCCAAGCGTTTGCGGCCTTGATCTTCGGCAAGTGCTCAGCGCCGGCGCCCCGTGGAAACCCGCAAATCTTTAGTTGAAATTTATGTCGCTGACAGTATTCTATTCATATTCCGACGGCCAAAAAACGGACCGAATCACGAAAACGAACACTCGCCTGGGAGCGGCGCCTTCGTTTTTTTGAGCGACCACGAAATCCAGCATTCTCCACCTCAACGTTTTTTTTGGACATTTCAAAAGAACGAAGGGGAAATCCCTTTTTGCGAGGCTTTTGACGTGAGGCAATCGATGCGAATCTCTTTCTCACTGGTACCCCGGCTGCTGATGCTTGCGGCGGCCGTCGCGCTGTGTTGTACACATCTGCCGGCACAGCAGACTCTTGGCGGCATTACCGGCGAGGTGACGGATTCATCGGGAGGCGTGATTCCCAATGCGACGGTCACGGTGGTGGATGAGCAGACTTCGCTCACGCGTTCGGCCACGACCAACGGGTCCGGCACGTATTCGTTTGTGAATCTGCCCATCGACAATTACACGATCACGTTCACGGCCGACGGGTTTGACGTTCAGAAGACGCAGCACATCGCGGTGCAGGCCGACCGCACGGCCACGGTGAATGCCTCGTTGAAGGTGGGCAAGACGACCGAGACCGTGGAGGTGGAAGCCTCGCCGCTGATGAACGCCGTGGACACCACGGTGGGCTACGTGCTGGACAAGACCGAGATTGAAGCTGTACCGCTGGCCACAGGCAGCTTCACGGGCTTGGCCACGCAGTCCTCGGGCGTGAGCGCGGAGCTGGGCAGTGGCACGGGCGCAAACTCCGGCCTGGGCAACGCTCCGATCTGGGCCAACGGCCAGCGCGACACTTCGAATTCCTTCCTGCTGAACGGCGTGGACGCGAGCAATCTGTTCAACGGAAAGAGCACCAGCCAAGTGGCTTCGGCGCGCGTGATCAACTCGACTGGCGCGCAGACCAGCCCCGGCGGCGGCGGCGGAGAGATCATGTCCGCGGCGTCAATCTATCTCTCCATCGGCAACGCCATTCCCACACCGGCGCCCGAGACCATTGCCGAGGTTCGCGTGAACGCCTCGATGTACGACGCGCAGCAGGGCTCCACTTCCGGCGCGCACATCGATCTCAGCACCTCCTCGGGCACCAACAACTGGCATGGCACCGCTTATGCGCATCGCGGCACGAGTTGGCTCAACGCCGCGCCGTTCTTCTTCAATCAGGACCCCGACGTTCCGTCCTACGACAAGGTGCCGGAGCTGCACCGCTATATTCTCGGGGGCACGGTGGGCGGCCCGCTGATCAAGGACAAGCTCTTCGGCTTCTTTTCCTATCAGCATCTGCACGTGTCGGACCAGGAGATCGGCGACTCGTTTCTCGACGTGCCGGTGGGATTGACCGACGACCGGTCGGCGAGCGGGCTTGCCACCCTGAGCAACAATTCGTTCGGCACCAACGTGGGCAACTCCAATATCACTTCTGCACAAATCGACCACGATGCGCTGGTGCTGTTCAATTCGCCGTCGCTTCCCGGCGAGCCGGGCAAATGGCTGATCCCCAACGATGGGCTCAAAGGGGTGGCGCCCACTATTTCCCATCTCGATAACGCGTTCATTCCCGGAACAGGCCGGTTTGGCGCCGACCTGGCAGTGGCCGACCTCGATTACAACGCGACCAAGAAGGACACGATCAGCCTGAAGTACTATTACCAGCACGATCCGACGATCGCGCCGTATGGATATTCGAGCGTTCCGGGATTCAACGAACATCTCGACTCAGGTGCGCAGGTGGCCTCGATTACCAACACCTTCATCGTCAAGAGCAACCTGAGCACCACGGAGACCATGGGCTTCATCCGCGAAAAGGTGTGGGGCGATAACGAGCAGGCGTTCGGGCCCAACTCAATCCCCGGCGGCACGGCCGGCACCGGCTCCATCAACATGTTCGGATCGAACGCCTTCCCGGGCGTCTCCATCTATAACGTGCTGGGCATCAACCAGCCCTCCGGCGTCAGCAATGTCTATCTGAATATCGGCCCCAACGCGGAAGGCCAGTCTGCCAATACCGGAATGTTCCAGAACCGTCTTGCGCCATCGGGCAATGCCATCTGGATGCTGGGCAAGCATACGGTAAGCTTTGGCGCCAGCTATACCTACACACAGCTCAATACCATTGACAAGCGCACCGGCACAGGCACGGTCGCCACCGACGACTTCAGCCAGTTCGTGCAGGGATTCGTGAGCCCCGGCAGTTCGGCTACGGGTTTCTATGTCACCTCGTTCCTGCAGGGCAACGCGAGCAGGTACTATCGCGCCAACCAGCTTGGCAATTATGTGCAGGACAAGTGGCAGATCACGCCGACGCTTTCGCTCACGGCCGGCGTGCGCTACGACTGGGACGGCGGCCTCACAGAGAAGTACGGACGCATCTTCAATTTCGACGCGAGCCGCTACAGCTACAGCGCCAGCAGCGACACGATCTCCAATTCCGGATTGGTCATTGCCGGAAACAACGCCAACGGCACATCGGGCGTGAGCGCCACCACCCTTACTGGCCGCCAGTGGGGCATTGGTCCACGCGTCGGCGCGGCGTGGCAGCCGGGAATGTTTCACAGCAAGGTGGTGGTCCGCACCGGCGGCGGTATGTACTACGACCGCGGCGAGCTCTTCACCTATCTCTCGCCCGGCTACGCTATCGGCACCGTCACTGGCGGGCCCTTCGGCGTGAACCAGCAACTTCCATTCGTCAATGTCTCCTCCTGCCCGACGACTTCTCAGTCGCTGTACGGCACTTTCGGCAGCTATTACATTCCCACCTGTGGCGGCAACGGCGGCTTTGGTCCTCCGAAAGGCGCGCCCACCGACGTGGCCGGCAACCTTGAAAACCCGTACGGCACCACCCTTGAATACGCGGCTCCCAGCAGCCCCAGGGCCTCCGACCTGATCAAGCATCTTCCCAACGCCTACAGCATCGAGAACACCGGCACTGGACTTCCAGGCGTCATCAACAATGGCGAGCCGATCTCGCTCGGCGTTTACAACCGCGCCAACAAGCTGCCCTACACCTTCAATTACGCGCTCGACGTGCAATGGCAGCCGCGCAACGATCTGGCCATCGAGCTCGGCTACGTGGGCAACATCGGGCGTCACCAGGTGATCCCACTGCCGTTTAACCAGGCGCAGATTGCAACCGCCTCAAAGCCCACTCTGGCGGGCGGCGCGTATAAGCAGATCCACTCCTATGGCTACGCAGTGGAGAGCAACAACAGCTGCTATGGGGCCGGTGTCTACGGCCCGCTTCCGCTCGACGGAGGCTGCTACCAGACCAACTACGAGGGCGGCAACGTGGATCTGCGCGTGCCCTACATCGGCTACGCGGCTGAGTCGATCTCCTATGTGGCCGAGGGCGTGGACGCCTACAACGCGCTGCAGGCGCACATCGAGAAGCGCATGAGCCACGGGCTGCAGGTGGGGCTGTCTTATACTTACTCGCACGCTCTGGACGAACAGAGCGGGCTGGGCCTCTTTTACAACGGCAACAATCCTCTCAACCTGCGCAGCGGCTACGGTTCCTCCGACTTCGACCGCACTCACGTAACGACCTTCAACTACGTCTACCGGATTCCAGGGCCGGCAAACGCCCACTCGCTGGCCGGCAAGATCGCCGATGGATGGTCGTTGAATGGCGTGACCGTGCTGCAAAGCGGACAGCCTTACAGCATGATCGACTTCTCCGGCGCGGTGGGCAGCATCTACTACTCCACCGCCGATGGCATCACCAACCCCATCGTGCCGCTGGCGGCGGGCTGCACGGCCAAGTCGGCGCTGACCGGCCACTCCGGCGCATGGACGCCGGCTGGAGCGCCGCCGGCCCTGAAGCCCTCTTGCTTCACGCTCCCATTGCTGGCAGCCGGCGGCCTGGGCGGAGCCATTCCCAGCAGCGATCCCTTTGAAACCGGCTTTACCAATGGCCAGCGCAATATCTTCCGCCAGTCCTTCCAGAAGCGCGCCGATGCCTCGCTGGTGAAGGTGTTGCCCATCACCGAGAGGTATAGCCTCAAGTACACCTTCGATGTCTACAACCTCACGAACACCACCAGTTTCGATGTTCCGGGCAACGAAGTCTCTCAGAACGCGTATTACAGCGCATTTCCCGCGGCTCCGGCGGCCGGCGCTTCCATCCTTCCTACCGGCTGCGGCACGCCATCCGCGGCACCGGGCGCCAGCGATCTCTACTCCTGCCCGGCAGGCCTCGGGATTGTGACGCACACCATCGGCAGCCCAAGGCAAATTCAGATGTCATTGCGGCTGGAATTCTAAGCTGACATTCCATGCAAAAGGCGGCTGCGCGATAACGCGGCCGCCTTTTTTCATGCCCGTCGCTCCACAAATCCTGTCCTCCTGAGCGGAGCGCAGCGCAGTCGAAGGACCCGCGTTGGCATCGTTCGCTCTCCCGCAACTCTGTCATCCTGAGCAAAGCGCAGCGGAGTCGAAGGACCTGCGTTTCGGTGCCCGCTTATATCTGCGAACACGCCATCGGGCTCAGGATCAAGTTGGTGATATTGCTGACGATCTGCTCATACGCATAGCGCGGATTCGAGGAGAGCTTCTTCCAGTCCGGATTGTCGCGGAAAGCGGCCCAGCGGGCGTCGAGCTCGTCGGTGCCATTGAGGCTCAGCATGTAGGTGAGGCTGGGCATGCGCGTGCCGAACTGCGTCGCCCCGAAAAACACCGGATGGAAGCCGGCGGTCTTGAAGATCTCGAACTCGCCATTGTTGAACATCTCCACCTTGCGCGTATGCGCGGCGGGGCTGGGGCTCTCATAGGTGCGCAGCTGGAAGATGCGCTTGGCCTTGGTGGCCGAGGCCGGCGGGAGCGTGAGTTTGGGCCAGCCCTCAAAGGCCCAGAGCAGCGAAGTCTCGGCGCGCTGGAACGAGGGCGCGGTTGCGGGCGCGCTCCAGAAAGGCGCGGCAGCCTTCATGAACTCGGCATCCTGCGCCAGGTGAGAATTGAGCTGCGCCAGCGTCTCCACGGGGCCGGGGATGACGGCGATGACGGCCGGCGTCTCCGGTCCGATGTCGAGGTTGAACGCGCCCACCGGACCCAAGCCCATGCGGCCGAGCGCGGGGATGACAGCGTCGGCAAAATAGCTTTCGGCGAGAGCGGTCTGCGGGCCCGATTGCAGGTTGTAGCGGCGGACGAAGTAATATTCGCGCGCCGCGGCGGGCGCAGGCTGAGCGGCGCCATCCTTGGTTAACGCGAGGGCTGAAGACGCAAGGGAAGCGGCAAGAAATTCGCGGCGCTGCATAGGCTCCTCCGGTGAACTACTTATTTTACTTGAGTGGATTAACTCTCGGGTAAACGTACGTCCTGACGCGCAGGTGCCGGCTGGCAGTTCGGACTGGCAGGTCGGGGATTTATCCCCGACAATTGGGCTTCGCGGAGGTTCGGCCTTTAGGCCCTGAGGTTTGCTCCTCGATTGGCGAAGTCACACCGCAGGGGCTAAAGCCCGCGATCATCTTGCCGCCTTTGTGTCCGGGTTGAAACCCGGACCTACCGACCTACTCTTCGCCAATATCCTCATGCCAGATTTCGGGATGCTCGGCGATGAAGCTCTCGAGAAGCAGGCGGCACTCTTCATCGTCGAGGTCGATCACATCCACGCCGTTTTCGCGCAGCCAGTCGAGTCCGCCGGGAAAGGTGCGGCTCTCACCCACCACCAGCGTGCCGATGTTGAACTGGCGCACCAGGCCGCTGCAATACCAGCAGGGCGCGAGCGTGGTAACCATCACCAGGTTGCGATAGGTCCGCTGGCGGCCCGCGCGGCGAAAGGCGTCGGTCTCGCCGTGCACGCTGGGGTCGCCTTCCTGCACGCGGCGGTTGCGGCCGCGGCTGAGCAGTTCCCCGCCCCGCGTAAAGACAGCCGCACCGATGGGAATGCCGCCCTCGGCGCGGCCGATCCGCGCCTCATCGATGGCCACCTCCAGCATCTTTCGATACAACGAAACGTCCGCCACAAATCCCTCTCGTCTCTGAGAATAAGACATTGGGTCAATGGTTCATCCTGACTCGTGCACGAGATGCAAACGGCCCGAACGCATGAGGAGACAATGCCCGTCTTGACGTAGAGCACGCCCAAAGATGTACGTTGGAGTCAGAAGACGGGAGCACCGCATGAAGCGACGCACACTGGGCGCGAACGGCCCCGAAGTATCCGCCATCGGCCTCGGCTGCATGGGCATGAGCGATTTCTATGGCGGGCGAGACGAGCAGGAAGCGCTGGCCACCATCGATCGCGCGCTGGATCTGGGCATCGACTTTCTCGACACCTCCGACGCCTATGGGCCGCACACCAATGAGCAGCTTGTGGGCCGCGCCATCAAGGACCGGCGCAACCGGTTTTTCATCGCCACCAAGTTTGGCATCGTGCGCGATCCGGCCGACCCGGACAAGCGCGGCGTGGATGGCAGCCCGGCTTACGTGCGCAAGTGCGCCGAGGGCAGCCTGCGCCGCCTCGGCATTGAGACCATCGACCTCTATTATCAGCATCGCGTGGACAAGAACACGCCGATCGAGGAGACGGTGGGCGCGATGGCGCGCCTTGTGGACGAGGGCAAGGTGCGCTTTCTCGGATTGTCAGAGGCCGCGCCGGCCACCATTGAACGCGCTGCAAAGGTGCACCCGATCGCCGCGCTACAGACCGAATATTCGCTGTGGTCGCGCGATCCCGAGCCTGAGTTGCTGCCGCTTTGCCGGCAGCTCGGCATTGCATTTGTGGCTTACAGTCCGCTGGGCCGCGGGTTTCTGACGGGCGCATTCAAGAGCCCCGAAGACCTGGAGCCTGGCGACACGCGGCGCATGCATCCGCGTTTTCAGGGAGAAAATTTTGCGCGCAATCTGGAACTGGTGGAGAAGGTGAAGCAGCTTGCGGCCGAGGCCGGCATCACGCCGAGCCAGCTTGCGCTGGCCTGGGTACTCGCGCAGGGCAACGACATTGTGCCCATCCCAGGAACCAAGCGGCGCAAGTACCTGGAGCAAAATGCGGCGGCGGTGGAGATTTCGTTGTCGAGCGAAATGCTGCACGGCCTTGAAGAAATCTTTCCGCCCGAAGCTGCCGCAGGCGAGCGCTATGCGCCGCAGATGAAGGCGCTGGTGAATGTCTGAGCGGCGGTTGACTGGCATGGAAAATGGCTCCAAGAAGAAAATCGACCGATTTCCCTGGGGAATATGGGTCGGCATAATCCTCGTGATCCTCGCGGGACTCTATGCATCAAGCCATCCTCACGGTTTCCTATCCCAACCATTGCGTGTTCTCCTCGCACCTTAGGATTTCAGACGTGAACGGAACCGAGCAACATTTACACTGCTCGCCAGCGCGTCCGATCAGATAGCATAGCGGCACAGGCAAGGAGGTTTCCATGGCGGATTCCCCGAATGGAAGGTTTCGCTTTCTGCGCTCAAAGTCGCAAGCGCCGCAGCCCGATGCGTTTGCGGAAGAGCGCCAGTCGATCGATCTGGAGCCGCTGACTCCGGAGCCGGCGCAATCAGGCCTGA